>Ga0123357_10005895_pt1 | contig 14788 bp, 11 predicted proteins | sample TergutEmb28metaG_FD_89873 | JGI IMG/M metagenome (GOLD analysis project Ga0123357, IMG submission 89873) | Embiratermes neotenicus P4 segment gut microbial communities from Petit-Saut dam, French Guiana - Emb289 P4 | ecosystem: Host-associated > Arthropoda: Insects > Digestive system > Gut ...
ACACTCCTGCTTTCGCAGTTGCGTTCCATCGACTGGCGTGCGCGTCCGTTTTCTGTGGCCTGTTCCGTGTCTCCGGCGTTTTTGGATGATATTCTGGCCCGCCTTTCCTCAGTGCTTGAACCGGAATAAGCGTTGTCCGGTGGCGGATGTCCAAATGCGTCTAGCGAGAGGCATAATGAAAAAAGTCAGCGAAAAATATGCTTGTCGCTGCAAGGGCAGGATTCATGCAGGTTTATTTTTTTGTTGGAAAATATTATGCCAAAAACACGAGTTGACAGCAGAATGGCATTCATAGCGGATTTGCATATCCACTCCCGTTTTTCGCGGGCCACCAGCAAGCAGTTGACGGTTCCGTTGCTGGCTGCCTGGGCCGGCGTCAAAGGCATCGCCGTGCTGGGCACGGGCGATGTGACCCATCCTGCCTGGCGGACGGAATTGCGGGATCTTTTGACCCTGGATGAGGCTTCCGGCCTCTACCGTCTGAAAGACCCATCCCAAGCCGCGCACGTGCTGCCGCAGTTTGCATCGCCGGCCGGGCGTCCGGATCCGCCGCTTTTTATGCTCCAGGCGGAAATCAGCAGTATCTACAAGCGCGGCGGACAGGTGCGCAAGGTGCATAATCTGGTCTATCTCCCGGATTTCGACGCCGCCGAGCGCATATGCAAGCGTCTTGAGCCGATCGGCAATCTTACGTCCGACGGGCGCCCCATTCTTGGACTGGACAGCCGGCATCTGCTGGAAATGGTGCTGGAAACAGACAGCCGGGCCGCGCTGATCCCCGCCCATATATGGACGCCCTGGTTTTCGCTCTTTGGATCCAAATCCGGCTTTGACCGCATAGAGGAGTGCTTCGGCGACCTGACCAGCGAGATCTTCGCCCTGGAAACAGGGCTTTCTTCCGATCCGGCCATGAATCGTCTGTGGAGCGCCTTGGATCGTTTTTGCATGGTCTCCAATTCCGACGCCCATTCCGGGGAAAATCTGGGCAGAGAATGCACGCGCTTTATCGGCACACCCTCCTATGACGGCATTTTCCATGCCCTGCGCCGGCGGCCGGCCGCCTGCGAGTATGCGGGCACCCTGGAATTCTACCCCGAGGAGGGCAAATATTACCTCGACGGGCACCGGGCCTGCAAAATGGCCCTTGAACCCCACGAAAGCCTGCGCCTGCAAAATATCTGTCCGGTCTGCGGCAAACCGTTGACTGTGGGGGTGTTGCACCGTGTGCTTGCCTTGGCGGATCGGACCGAGCCCGCGCGGCTTGATGAGCCGGACTTTGCCTCGCTCATCCCCTTGACGGAGATCTTGGGCGAACTGCTCGGGGTGGGCGCCGCAAGCCGCAAGGTCGCGGAACGGTATGCTGCGCTTTTGCAACGCTTCGGGCCGGAGCTGCACATCCTGTGCGCAACGCCTGTTGCGGAACTGCGACGGCACTGGGATCTGCTCGGTGAAGCCGTAGAACGCATGCGGACCGGCAAGGTGATCAGGCAGGGGGGCTATGACGGCGAATACGGTGTGGTGCGCGTGTTCGACGCCGTCGAACGTCGCGCCTTCGCAGGCAGCGGCAAAGGCCGCGTTGCGCTGCTGGATATGACGCCGCCGGGGCAGCCGGAGCGCACTGCCAAAAAGAGTCTCCCCTTGGGGCTTGGGGAAGCGGCGCCGCCTGGGGAGTACGCCGCGCCGCTGCCGCATTTTTCGCCGGAACAGCGCGCCGTGCTGGAGGCCGGCCCGCAGCCCGTCCTGGTGCTGGCGGGACCGGGGGCGGGCAAAACACGTGTGCTGGTCGGGCGGCTTGCGCATTTGCTGCGCCAGGGGGTGCGCGCCTCGCAGATGGTGGCGCTGACTTTCACGCGGCGCGCTGCAACCGAGCTGGAGGCGCGCTTGCGGCATACCCTTGGCCCGGATGTCCGCATGCCCACGGCCGATACCCTGCATGCCCTGGCCTACGGCATGTGGCACAAAGTAAGCACCCAGCCGCCCATGCTGCTTTCCGAAGAGGCGGCCCTGCGCCTGTTTCGGGCCGTGAATGCCGACAGGCCCGCCCGCCGCCTCCGTAAAGACTGGGAACGCTTTGCCCTGGCGCGCGAGCGCCTGCTGCCCTGCCCGGACGATCTGGTCTTGGCGCGTGGGCGCTACGACGACGCCAAGGCGGAATTGGGCCTTGCGGACTATACCGATCTGCTGGAATTTTGGCTGGCGCGGCTGGAAGAAGGAGCACCGCCTCCCTGGCGGCATGTGCTGGTGGATGAAGTCCAAGATCTGTCGCCTTTGCAGTGGGCGCTGATCCGCGCCCTGCTTCCCCTGGACGGGCAGGGTTTTTTCGGCATCGGCGATCCGGATCAGGCGATTTACGCCTTTCGCGGCGCACAGCCCGAGTTGCTTGCTGTCTTGCGTTCCGTCTGGCCGGATTTGCGGCTGTTCCGTCTTGAGCAGAGCTACCGCGCCGGCCCGGATGTGCTTGCCATGGCAAACGCGATTCTGGACCAAACAGGCGTATGCGGCCTTTTGCGCGCGGCGCGGCCGGATCCGGCCCTCCTGCGTCTCTTTTCCGCGCCGGACGACAAGGCCGAAGCCCGCTGGATCGCGGAACGCGTACGCGCGCTGCTGGGCAGCGGATCGCACAGCCTGAGCGATCAGGGACAGGGCGTGGACGCGGGCCACTTGCAAAACGCTTGCAGCCCAGGTGAAATCGCCATCCTGGTGCGCATGAAGGCGCTTATCCCTGTGTACAAAAACGCGCTGGAACACTTTCACATCCAGTGCTCCGTGCCGGAACAGGAGGCGTTCTGGCATGATCCGCGTGTGGCCTTGTTGCTGGCCGGGGCCGAACGTTTTCTCGGCCTGCGGGAGGCGCGGGCGTCCCGGACGGACGAGCCGGAACAACTGGATCTGTCCCAGGATATCTGGCTGCAAGGCCCGGCTGCTGCGGCTGCCGCCCTTGAAGGGCAGGCGCCCTTTGATCCCCTGTTCCGCGCTTCTCCCGCGCTGGCCGCCCTGGAAAAGCTGTGGGGCGCGACGCAGGACTGGAAAGAGCTGTTTACGCAACTGCATTTTATGCGGGATGTGGAACAGGTGCGCGAACGCTCGGAACAGGTCAGGATTTTGACCCTGCATGCCGCGAAAGGACTCGAATTTAAGGCGGTGTTCCTGCCGGCGCTGGAGCGGGGGATTCTGCCCTTTGAACGGAGCGGCGGGGCGGACGATGCGCCGGACGCGGATGCCGACCTGGCCGCCCAGGAAGAGCTGCGGCTTTTCTATGTGGGCGTCAGCCGCACGAGCGATGCGCTCTTTCTCAGCTATGCGGCCCAGCGGCGTTTGTACGGGCAAAATATCCGGCTTGAGCCGTCTCCTTTTTTAGAAACCGTGCGGCCGTATTGCAAAAGTTCCGCCCTTGTGGCCCGCAGCCGCGCCGCCGGGCGGCAATTGCCGTTGTTATAGCAACTCCGTCTATAGCAGTGGAATTTTGCAATTTCAACGTGACCTTGCTCGCGCTTGTTCCCATTCCCAGGCGGTGCGCACCATGTGTTCCAGATCCGCGAATTTCGGTTTCCAGCCAAGCTCATGTATGGCCTTTGCCGCATCGCCCACCAAGGCATCCGGGTCGCCGGGCCGGCGGGGGGCTTCCTTGACCGCAAGGGGACGGCCGGTGACGGCGCGGACGCAGTCGATGACTTCCCGCACCGAATACCCTTGTCCGTTGCCCAGATTGAACGCGGCGCTCGGTTCCCCGGCCAGGAGCCGTTCCAAGGCCAGGATATGCGCATCCGCAAGATCGCAAACGTGGATGTAGTCGCGGATGCAGGTTCCGTCCCGGGTGTTGTAATCGGCGCCAAGGATGCTGATGGATTTTTGTTCATCCAGAGCCGCTTGCAGCGTCAGGGGGATGAGGTGGGTTTCCGGCTCGTGCCATTCGCCGATGCGCGCGTTCAGATGTTCGGGCGCGGCGCCGGCGGCGTTGAAATAGCGGAGGGCGCTGTAGGCGAGTCCATACGCATGGGCAAAATCCCGCAAGAGCCATTCCACGGCCAGCTTGGTGCGGCCGTAAGGATTGATGGGGATTTGGGGGTGATCTTCGCGCAGGGGCAGGTGCGTCGGCACGCCATAGGTAGCGCAGGTGGAGGAAAAGATAATGGCGCGCGTGCCGTGTTCTCGCGCTGCCTCCAGCAGGTTCAGGGTATTTGCCACATTGTTGCGGTAGTACTTGGCCGGATCCGCAACGGATTCCCCTACATAGGCAAAGGCGGCGAAGTGCATGACCGCAGTGATGCTGTTGGCGGAAAACAGCGCCTTCAGAGCTTCTCTGTCCGCCAGATCGCCGATGATATGACGCCCGAAACGCAAAAATTCCCTATGGCCGGTGGAGAGGTTATCAAAGACCAGCGCGTCATAGCCCGCCATGTCCAGGGCCATGGCGGCATGTGAGCCGATATAGCCGGCGCCGCCGGCAACCAGGATGGTCGTCTTCATTGTGGCCACCGGAAGCGTAGCGGATCCGCGTTATTCGTCTTCAAGCCAGGAGTCGTCTTCCAGCAGCTCGTAGGCGCGTACATTGATCAGCCAGTTGTCGTCGTCATCTTGCTGGACGCTGCCCGTGACCTGCACCAGGGCGCTCAGATGATCGTCGAGATCCACGCCGGCGCCGCGGCGGATCACATGATACGCGATGCCGTCCGCTTCCACCGCAACGCGGGCCTGTGTCTCATCCGCGTTGGCCGGCAGCGCCGCCACATAACCCCGGATGGTTCTGGGGGTACTCATATCCCGAAACCCTTGCCATGCTGTTCACCTGCATCCGCGCGCCTGCATGAATGGCGCGCCGCGTACAATGTATCCCGTATGCCTTAACTCAATTGCACGGAACATTTCAAGATGGAGTCTGCGTCACATCTGAAAACGCTCTTTTCTTCAATTCTGCAAGCGTTGCCGACGCTTTCTCGAATTCCATATCCTCCATAAACCCTATCAGTTCTTCGCTTCCCGGCAGCAAGCGCAGGCTGTCGATACAATGCAGGCACTCCGGGTTGCCGTCCGCCAGCAGGGGCTCCAATGTCGCAAAGAGCTCCCGGACTTGTTCCGCATCAAGAGCTTGCCGGGAAGCGGAGCCGGCTGCCGTCGGCGCAAGATTTTCAAGCACCGTGTTCAGCTCCGTTTCCAGAAGGTTCATAAGCGTCAGCACCGCCGGGCTTATGCCTTCTTTAAGCAGATCCTCCATGTGCGCGCCGGCTTTTTGCAGACCGGTCATGCCAAGCTGGCCCGCGGTGCTCTTTAAGGTATGCGCCAGCCTGTGAGCCAGTTTTACGTCGCCCGCGTTGACGGCTTTCGAAAATTCTTTGGACAGGGTTCGGTTATTTTTGACGAAATTGCGTATCAGCTTTTGTCGCAGTTCGCTTTCGGCGTGGGCTTGTTGGACGCTGTTCACAGGCTGCCACCTGACGGGCGTGAAATACTTCATCAAACAGCGCCACAGCTCCTGCGAGGTGAACGGCTTGCCCACATAATCCGTCATGCCGCTCATTCTGTAAAGCTCCCTGTCGCTGGTCATGACGTTGGCCGTCAGGGCTACTATGGGAACATGTATGTTACAATTGAGGATTTCCGCTGCCGCATCAAGCCCGTCCATAACGGGCATGTGTATATCCATGAAAATCAGGTCAAATTGCGTCTCGCCTTTTTGCAGGCGTTCCCGCACCTTCTCCACGCCGATTTTGCCGTTTTCGGCCACAACAGTTTTGAGGCCTACCCTGGCAAGATGTTCGGAAATGACCTGCTGATTCATGGCATTGTCCTCACAGAGCAGAACCTCGCCCTCGAAAACGGGCTTTTCCATGCCATTGAGCAGTATGTTCTTTCCCAACAGGTCTTTTTGGTCCATATCTATCGTATCGAAGGTCAGCTCGAAGCTGAACTTGCTGCCGATTCCGGGCGTGCTCTCCACCGCAATGCTCCCGCCCAGCATCTCCACAAGAGTCTTCGATATGGCAAGCCCAAGCCCTGTGCCGCCGTATCTGCGCGTTGTGCCGGCTTCCGCCTGTATGAACGGATTGAATATTCTCTCTATCTGCTCGGGCGTCATGCCTATGCCGCTGTCCTTGACTTCAAAATAGACGGTGACGGTGTTCTCTCCCATATTCGTTATGGTCGACGAAACTTTGATTATGCCGCTGTTCGTGAATTTTACGGCGTTGGAGAGGATGTTCGCCAGCACCTGACGCAGTCTTGTGGGGTCTCCCAGCGGCACTTTGCCTATGGACGGCTCCGCGTAGAAGTGCAGCGCAAGGCCCTTTTCAAGCGCTTTCGGCATAATCATTGACCGGCAGTTGGCGAACAGCTCATGCAGGTCAATGGGGATGTTTTCCAACTCCATTTTGCCCGCTTCGATTTTTGAAATATCCAGAATATCGTTTATGATTTGTAGCAGCCATGCGGAATTTTCCCGAATTTTGTTCAGATAGTCCCGGGTTTTTGGAGAAATTACATCATCCAGAGCCAACTCGGAAAATCCCACAATGCTGTTAATCGGCGTCCTGACCTCATGACTCATGTTTGCCAGAAACGCGCTCTTGGCGTGACTGGCGGCTTTCGCCTCCGCTTCCTGCTTTATCAACTGTTCATGCTCGGCCATATCTTGTATGAGTTTCGCTGTCAGCGTGTTGAACCACCTGGCCAATTCTCCGATTTCATCCCGCTGGCGGCTGGGAATCAGCTCGCTGAGATCAGCCCGATCCTCGGCGATGTCTTGAATCTTGGACCTGATCATTTTCAGCGGGCCTGTAACCCGCAGGCGCAAGCCCAGCAGAAGCGAGAGGGAAGGCGCTATGACCATGGCCGCCAGCATGAGCGCCAAGGTGATCATCGCCGTGTGCACAAGTTGGGTTGCGCCTGTGGTGTTCATGGCGCAGACAAGCACGCCGAGTTGTGTGCCCTGGTAATCGTGTATGGGGAGCGTCGCGAGCGACACGGCGCCCAGATGTTCGCTGGTCCGGCCGACTTTCCCTTTGGACAGCCGTTCGGGAGTGATCAACGTATCAATGGCATCGTCCTTCGGCTTTGTAACACGCACGAAATCCCCCTTGTGGGGGTTTTTCTCCGGGTCATGCATGTCCGAGGCATGGGCAAGCCGATCCTTATTCATATACAGAATGACTTCGATTTTCCCTTCTTCCATGACAGCATCCAGAATAGACTGAAAGTCCAGCAGAACCTCCGCGGACCCCAGCATCCTGCCGTCCGGCGCTTTGACGGGAAGCACCCCGCGAATGGCAAAGCCGCCGTTTCCAAGCTCTATGCCCATGACCGCCTTGCCGTTTTTGTTCACATCCATGACGGTAGGCCGGAACGTGCTAATGTCGTCGGAAACGTCCATCCATTCCCCGTTGATTTTTTGCTGTTTATCGCGCCACGAGCGCAACAGGCTGCGCCCGTTGGGCAGGTGGAAATGCATTTGCAGTTTTTTCCCGTAATATTCCTGGTAGCTGTCCAGCATGGGGGCGATGCCTTTGCGCAGCAGTTCGCGCGCCGCTTGGGACTGTGGCGAATAGGCGTCATCAATATTGCCGCCAAGGGCTATTTCGTAAGCCTGTATCACCAGTGGCAGACGCACGAACAACGAAGCCAGTTTGGCCGCTTCCTGCGCGCCGGCTTCAAAGTCATCGGCCAAACGCTCAAAGCGATTTTCAATGACGGCCTTGACGTATTGCTCGCGCAGGCTGTTCAAGGAAGCGTTCACCACGACAAAACTCATCAGGCCAACACAAACGACAATACACATTTGTGGAATGGAGAGCTTCCAGACAAGTTTCACGGCATGCATTCCTTCTTTTTCGACGTGATCTTCCAGGTTTTTATAATTTTTGCGATATTAATACCAGCGCCTGCTTTCCCATGTCAACGGAGCGCGTATCGCTTTTGGGGTGTTGTGATGTTTTTCATAGTATTATACACTATGTCGCGCTACGTGAAAGCGGCATGAGTTTTGTAAGCGACAAGCGCGAGATCATGTGTAACGCTAGGAGAAACAATGGCTGAAACACGCCGTCAGTATCGCGCGGCCGCCCTTGGCTTCGGCTTGTTTGTCGTGTTGTGCGGCATTGCGGGGTACGCGCTGCATGCGACCTCGTCCACGGAATTTTGCATGTCGTGCCATGAAATGACGCCGTACCGGAAGGAGCTGCGTTTCTCTTCCCACGCCAAGGACAAGGACGGCAAGGAGATTGGCTGTCCCCAGTGCCACCTTCCCCTGGGAGCGGGACCGCGTTTTCTTGCGGTAAAAATGTATTCCGGCATCAAGGATTTTGCCGTGCATCACTGGTCAAAGCCGGCCGGTCTGAACCGCGCCCAGGCGCAGGCGGCGGCCCGCCGTTTTGTGGATGACGCCAACTGTCTCGCTTGCCATCAGGATCTCTCCAGGAACGCCAAAAATGATGCGCCGGTTTCCGCATACGGCCGCCTTGCCCACGATGCCTACCTCGGCAAAAACGGCGCCGCCAAGCGGAACTGCGCGGGCTGTCATATCAATCTTGCCCACTTGCCGCCCTTTGACCGGCGGCTTGCGGTCAACGCTACGTTCACTGCCCGGCTTCTGCAAGAGGAGGGAAAAGAATGAAGGCTCTCTTGAAAAAACCGCTCGTTATCGGCATCGTGTTATGTGCCGTGGCCGTGGGCGGGTTTTTTGTCTATCTTGATCTGGCCTTTCCCAAGGTGCGCTGCGAGGCGGCGAAACACCTGACCGCGCCCGCTGATCTTTCCGATTGCTACACCTGCCACGCCAAGGCTACGCCCGCGCTGGCGCAGGACTGGAAAGACTCCAAACACGGCGCTTTGCTGGTGAAATGCGTGGTCTGTCACGGGCAGCCGGACGGACAGGGATCCATTCCCTTTTCCGCCAAGCCCGGCATCCGGGACATATGCGCCCGTTGCCATGAGCCCGCCATGAACCGCATGGCGGCAAAGTTCGGGGAACTGAAGGATTGCGATCCGTGCCATCCCCGGCATCAGAACCCCATGCACCGCAATGCGTATGAACCTAAAGTCGTTTCCAACAAAACTGACCTGAATTAATGGCGTACGTTGAACCTTTTTGGGCCGCTTGCCGTGGAGCGCGGTCCGCAACCCAAGGAGTATGCTCATGAGTTGTTCAAGACGGGAATTTTTGAAAGCCGGCGCCGCCGCCGTTGCCTTGGCCGCTATCGCCGGTCCGGCCGTGGCGGCGCAGCAAAACGCCGAAGGGCCCGACAAATGGATCAAGGGAGTGTGTCGCTATTGCGGCACGGGCTGCGGCGTCCTGGTCGGCGTGAAAGGCGATAAGGCTGTCGCCATCAAGGGAGATCCGAACAACCACAACGCGGGGCTGCTTTGCCTGAAAGGCGCCCTGCTCATCCCGGTCATTTATGCCAAGGATCGTCTGCTCAAACCGATGATCCGCAAAGGCGGCAAGTCGTCCCCGCTGACCGAGGTCAGTTGGGACGAGGCGCTGAATTTCGCGGCGGCCCGTTTCAAGCAGACCCTGGCTGAACATGGCCCGGGCGCCATCGCGTACTATGGCTCCGGCCAGGCCCTGACCGAAGAATCTTACGTAGCCAACAAAATGTGGAAAGCGGGCTTCAAATCCAACAACGTGGACGGCAATCCCCGTTTGTGCATGGCCTCCGCCGTGGCCGGGTATCTCACCACCTTCGGCAAGGACGAGCCTCTGGGCACCTACAACGATATTGACGCCGCCACCTGTTTCTTCATTATCGGTTCCAACACCTCCGAAGCGCACCCGGTGCTTTTCCAGCGCATCGCCAAACGCAAGGAAAGTTCCCCCAACGTCAAGATCATCGTGGCGGACCCGCGTCGCACCAACACCTCGCGCAGCGCGGACATGCACGTCTTCTTCAAGCCCGGAACCGACCTCGCCCTGATGAACGGCATGGCCCACGTCATTCTCAGGGAAGAGATGGACGACTCCCGCTTCCACAACAGATACTGCGAGTTCAGGAAAGGCAATGATGTCGTCACCTTTGAGGAGTATAAAAAGTTTCTGGACGACTATACCCCGGAAAAAGTGCAGGCCATCACGGGCATCCCTGCCGCCGACATTGTGAAAATCGCCAAGACCTTCGTCGAATCGGCCCCCACCATCTCGCTCTGGTGCATGGGCATCAACCAGCGCGTCCGAGGGGTGTGGGCCAATAACCTGATACACAACCTGCATCTGCTGACCGGGCAGATCTGCAAACCCGGCGCGACGCCTCTGTCCCTGACAGGCCAGCCCAACGCTTGCGGCGGCGTACGCGACGTGGGCGCTCTGTCCCACTTGCTGCCCGGCGGCCGCGTGGTGGAAAACGAAGCCCACCGCAAGGAAATGGAAGAACTTTGGAACGTGCCTCCCGGCACCATCGCCCCCAAGATGGGCCGCCACACCATTGCGCTCTTTGAAGGCATGATCGCGGGCGATGTGAAAGCCGTGTTCATCCATTGCACGAACCCGGCCCATACCTTGCCCAACCTCAACAAGCTGACCAAGGGCTTGCAGACCGCCTTTGTGGCCATGACCGAGTGCTTCAAGACTACCGAAACCGTGAAGTACGCCGATGTGGTCTTTCCCGCCGCCTTCTGGTGTGAAACCGAGGGCGTCTACGGTTGTACCGAACGGCGCTATGCGCTGACCGAGCAGGCCGTCAAGCCGAGCGGCGAAGCGCGTCCCGCCCTGGACATCCTGATGGAATTCGGCAAGCGCGTGGGCATTGATCCCAAACTCATCCCCTACAAGAACGCCGCCGAGGTCTGGGATGAATGGCGGCAGCTAAGCGCCAAGTCGGTGTACAATTTTTCCGGCATGACCAGGGAGCGTCTGAAGAAGGAATCCGGCATCAAGTGGCCTTGCCCGGACGAAAAGCATCCCGGCACCAACTTGCGCTATGTGCGCGGCGAAGACCCGCTGGTGCCCAAAGACCATCCGGACAGGATATTCTTCTATGGCAAGCCCAATGCCAAGGCCACCATCTTCCTGCGCCCGTATGAGCCGCCCTTTGAACCGGCGGACGCCGAATACCCCTTTGTGCTTACTACCGGCCGCGTCATCGACCATTGGCACACCGCCACCATGACCGGCACCGTGCCCGAGCTGCAAAAGGCCTACCCCGGCGCCTATGTGGAGATAAACCCCGAGGACGCCAAGAAGCTGAACATTGCCAACGGCGACATGGTGGTGCTGCAAACCCGGCGCGATGCCTTGACCTTCCCCGCCAGGCTCACCGACACCTGCATGCCGGGCCTGGTCTTCACGCCCTTCTTTGATCCGAAGCTGCTGGTGAACAAGCTCTTCCATGATGCTGCGGACCCCATCTCCAGGGAGCCGGAATACAAGATCTGCGCGACAAAGGTCATCAAGGCCACATAACGCTTGCCCCGGCGCCCCACGGCCGCGCATGGCCGCGGGGCGCCGCTGAGGATTTCGTATGGCTATACTGGGATTTTTGGCGCACACCCTTGGCGGCCACGCCGAAGCGGTGGAAAAGGCCCTCGCCGCCATGCCGGAACTGACTACCTACGGCGTACACAAGGGCTGCTATGTGGTGACCGTGGCGGAAGCGGCTGTCGATCGCCTGGAGGCGCTGGTCGAGCGGGTCAAGCGCGTCGAAGCCGTGCTGGCGGTCTATGTGACGTCCTTCACCCGCGAGGATGAAGAAGAGGACGCCCCGACCCCCGCCTCGGACGCCCTCCTTTCCCCCCGCAAACGGTCTTGATCCGCGCATGCAGTTCCCGCCTTTTTTACGCCCGCCGGGAGTCGTTTCGGAACAGGAGTTCAGATCCCGCTGCATCTCCTGCGGGCGTTGCGCCGCCGTCTGCGGCTTTCGCTGCATTGCCATGACGCCGGATTCTCTTTTCGGCGCTGAGACCCCCAAGGTATTTCACCGCCGCGCGCCGTGCTATCTGTGCATGAAGTGCGGCGCTGCCTGCCCGACGAAGGCGCTCAACCGCGTACCCATGGAAAAGGCCGGCATGGGCATGGCCGTTCTGGATACAAAGACCTGCGTGGACTATCAGAAAGAGATGCGCATCATGTGCTGGACCTGCTACGAGCGTTGCCCCTTGCGGGGCACGGGCATTGTACTGGAAAACGGCTACCGGCCCGCGATCACGGATGCCTGCGTGGGCTGCGGAGTCTGCGAATACGTCTGCCCGATACGAGCCGTCAGCGTGATGCCGGCGCGCTTCCGGGAGGGGCGGTGAAAGCGCCGTTGCTGTTCTGGCGCAGATGCTGCCAGGCCCTCGTCGCCCTCGGCTTCATCGTTGTGCCCCTGCTCAACGCGCGGGGCATCACCGTCATTTCCGGCAATCTGCTCTCGTTGGACGTTTTCGGCCTGAGCTTTGTCGATCCTCTGGCCTTTCTCCAGACCCTGGCCGGCGGCCGGCCGGCCCCGAAGGCCGTGGCGGGCGCGGCCTTGGTACTGCTCACCGCGCTGCTCTTGGGCCGGGTTTTTTGCAGTTGGATTTGCCCTTACGGCCTGGCTTCGGAATGGGTCTGCGCCATCCGGGGCAAGCGCCCGGCACGCGTCAGGGAGGAAAGCGCCCCCAAGCATGATGCGGGTATCCGGGCTTTCGCCGTCCGGGCCGCGGTCGCCCTGTTTGGGCTGCTTGCCGTGCTGCTGTTTTTGCCGGAACCTTTGCTGAACCAGCTTTCCATGCCGGGCTGGTATACCCGCGCCCTGCAGCACGCCGCCTTGTTCGGCTTTCCGCCGCTGTACGGCGTACTGATTTTTCTCGCGTTGCTCCTGGCGGAAGCTTTTACCGGCCGGCGTTTCTGGTGCCGCTGCCTGTGCCCGCAATCCGTGCCCTTGTCCCTCTTCGCCGCCTTGTCCCGGACGGGCTTGCGTTTGCGCTTTGTCCGCAAGCAATGCGCCTGCGGCGGCAACGATCGCCCCTGCCTCGCCGCCTGTTCCCTGGATCTGAACCCGCGGGACATCACGCTTGTGCAGCGTCTGAACTGCACCAACTGCGGCGACTGCGCGGATGCCTGCCGCTCACGGGGAAAGGCCTTGCGCCTCGCCCTGCGCGACCCGGCGCCCGCTGTCTCCGCAAACGGATCAGGAGGAGAGGAACGCGATGGACATTGACAATATGCCCTTTGAAGCCTTTAAGGCCCGCGCCGCCGCATTTCACGGCTACCCGGCGCCCGGCTTGCTCTTGGGCGGGTACATGGTTGCCATGGCAAAACGCGCCCTGCCTCCGGACACCCTGTTTGAGGCCGTGGTGGAAACCAAAAAATGCCTGCCGGATGCGGTACAGTTGTTGACCCTGTGCAGCGCGGGCAACAACTGGATGAAGGTCGTCAATCTCGGCAAGTACGCGCTGTCGCTGTTTGACAAGCGTAGCGGCGAGGGCTTCCGTGTGCATGTTGCCGTGGAGAAGTTGGGGCCTTTTCCGGAAATCAGGGCTTGGCTGCTCAAGGAAAAAGCGAAAAAGGATCAGGATACGGAGCGGCTTTTCCGTGAGATTGAGTGCGCGGGCGACAGCATCTGTGTGATGTCGCCGGTGCGTATCCGGGCGGCGTTTTTGGGACATGCCCCGATGGGGGACATTGGCATATGTCCGCAGTGCAAGGAGGCCTATCCCCTGGCGGACGGCCCTTTATGCCGTGGTTGTCAGGGCGAGGCGCCGTATGCCGTTGTAGCCGCCGGTTCCGGCCTGCCCCTCCCGCAGGTCCGGGTCGTCCCGGTAGCGGAGGCGATTGGGCGCAAGGCTCTGCATGATATGACCGAGATTATTCCGGGACTCTCTAAGGGCGCGGTCTTTTCAGCGGGGCAGACCCTCTCGGCGGGCGATGTCTGCCGCTTGCAGCAGATGGGGCGTTTTCACGTTGCCGTGGAGGACGCGGCTGCGTCCCAGCTTGCGGGGATTCATGAGAACGACGGGGTACGCGCCTTTGCCCCGCGCATGGCGGGTGAAAACGTGAGTTTTGCCCTGCCCCCCCGTGAGGGGAAGATCACGTTCCGCAGCGCGATCCGCGGGATCTTGTGCGTGGATTCCAAGCGCTTGGAAGCGTTTAACCTGCTGCCTGACGTCATGTGCGCAAGCCGTCGGGACGGCGCCTTGCTTGAGGAGGGCACGGACTTTGCCGGCACACGGATAATCCCGCTGTATGCGCATGAAGACCGCGTTGCGGCGGCTTTGCGCGTACTGGATCAGCCTCTGTTTTCCGTGGCGCCCCTGCGCATCGCCAGGGCAGGTGTGCTGGTGACCGGGACCGAAGTCTTCCAGGGCTTGATTGAGGACAAATTTATTCCCCTGATTTCCGCCAAGCTCTTGAACTATGGCTGTAGCGTCGTCAAGGCGGAAGTGCTTCCTGACGACAAAGCGCGCATAGCGCGGGCGATTGACGGCATCCGCCGGGCCGGGGCCGATCTGCTGGTGACCACGGGCGGCCTGTCCGTGGATCCGGAGGATATGACCCGCGCTGCCTTGCTGGATGCGGGGCTTGTGGATGTGCTCTACGGCGCTCCGGTACTCCCCGGCGCCATGAGTCTGATCGGACGCATTGCCGGCGAAAAGGCCGCATCAGCGCCTGGGGCGTCCCGCGCGGGGCAGGCGCGCGGCATCCGGCAGCCTGAAGCGGGAGAAATGCAGGTCATCGGCGTGCCGGCCTGCGCCTTGTATTTCAAGGTGACGCTTTTCGACATTCTTTTGCCGCGCCTCCTGGCCGGACGGCAGATCAGCCGCGCCGAACTGGCTGCCTTGGGGGAAGGCGGCTTTTGCGCCAACTGCAAACTGTGCACATGGCCGAAGTGTTTTTTTGTGTAAGCGG
>Ga0123357_10005896_pt1 | contig 14786 bp, 8 predicted proteins | sample TergutEmb28metaG_FD_89873 | JGI IMG/M metagenome (GOLD analysis project Ga0123357, IMG submission 89873) | Embiratermes neotenicus P4 segment gut microbial communities from Petit-Saut dam, French Guiana - Emb289 P4 | ecosystem: Host-associated > Arthropoda: Insects > Digestive system > Gut ...
AAATTTATACATATAGTTACACTCATACTACACCGCACTTCGCTCTGTGTACTGCATTCCACGTTTTCCGCATGCAGACAAACATCTGTCGAAGATTTCTGCTTCTAATACAAGACTGTAGAGTTCTGTGGCTGGCAGACTTCCTGGCCTGATATCTATTGGAGAGGCCGAAGTCTCTGTAGTCGGGGTTTGCGCCTTGCCTACAGCTGCAATTCATAAATATAGCTGTCATTGACGTTTTTTACTTTCAGGCCCACAAAATTTCACTTACCAATCAGGGATTATATTTATACAGGGGTTGGATACTCCAAAACATACGATGGACTGTTCTTTCTGTTGTGTGGTAAAATAAGTTAAGAAACGTAATATGCCGCTGTCAGATACAAAATACACGCATTGCCTATACTGTGTACAGAAAAGCACTACATGAAGGCATTCATATAAAATGCAGCAGCCCTATACACTCCTACCAGTAAATTTACACACTCGTGAGTGTACTGAATGTGAATATATTTTATTTACTTTTCGGAGGAAAACAATACGCGCATAGGAAACAGTAATAATAGAAATTATATTGTGAAAATAAACTTCTAAGTAGACTGGTTAGCCAAGGTACCATTCGTCAAAACGTATGCAATTATGACTACACGCATATAATAATAAATTTTACAATAAGTATTTTTTCTTTTTGCGCTGCAACTTAACGTGGGTCAGGGTCTCCTCATTCATGAGGTTTGTACATCACACACAACGACGCACCACGTTCGGTAGGACGCCTTTGGACGAGTGATCTGCTCGTCGCAGAGAACACTACCTGACAACACAAACACTCACAACAGACAGACTTCCATGCCACCAGCGGTACTCGAACCCACATTCTCAACAACCGAGCGGCCGCAGACCGACCTCTTAGACCGCTCGGCCACTGGGACCGGATAGTTAGCAATGTTACTGTATTAATATTTCATCACATTCTGCGAGATGAACTGAACTGATGCTTTTACCATGTCTATAAACCATAATCCGCTTTAAGGCAAGTTTATATCATAAATTTTCTCGTATCAGATGGCGGTTACCTTCTGTACAAACCAGTGAATCAGCTGAACCATTTCAAAGAAATGCAGCACGAACTTCATGCATTCAGAAGGCTTTATTTCTCATGAATTCTGATGGTAGCAATAAATAGCAATATATCTTACATACAAAGAACTGTAGCTGTGTATGAGACTTTTCTTCACGGATCGGTAACCTTAGTGATCTTAGGCCTCCTCTCTGGCTTTCCTCGATTACACTAAGACACGCCATACTCGGTAGGATCCCTCTCGCTCAGGGATCGGCCCGTCCTAGGGGTCTCTACCTGGCAACACACAACCCACACGAGACACATTTATGCCCCGACGGGATTCGAACATAAAAACCCAGCAAGCCAGAGGTCTTGCACCCACGCGTTAGACCATTTGTCCCTTAGGGTCGGGACGAGCCATTGGCTCAATGTGTTGCAAAGTTGTGGAATTCGAAGAAAAATTTTTGATAGGGCGTACTCTGTATTATCCGTTTGCGTATTACTGTGCACGATCGTTAGTCGCCAATGACTAACGACGAAAGAGGACAATAACTGATTTAGAAACGAGTGTTCCAACAAGGTCCTCAACACAACAGTCGGGATCTTTGTTGCGTCCTCGAGTGTAATTGGCTATGTATGTGCAGCGAATATTATAATTTAAATGTGTTGTTATATCTTGAGAACTGCGCACTTCTGAGTTGTTACGCAGCGAGTAGTGGTAAATTCTTACCGACATTTTGGTACATTCAAAAGTCCAGACTTCAAGTACAATAACTTAAAAAGGAAGCCTGCAAACCCAATACGTAGTTATGTGAGAAAATTGTGGACGGTGACATCATCATGTCACGAATTAAGGAATTGCATTCCTCTCAGAAAAGTACAGAAAAGTAGTAACACAGTGGGAGTGACTAATGTTTGACATATTTGAAACCTACTTATTTATTACGTTTATCAGTCAGACTGGCCCAACTTTGTGAACTGTTAAATTACAATTGTACCGATGCCTGCTTATCAAGATAAGGCCAGTAATTCTGCATAATAACAGTTTATCAGAAGACGGTCTGAAGAGTGTTTATGCTAGACATGCTGCACGAAATTACGATAGAGGCGAGATATCTTACAGCGCTGGAGAATGCTCAGAGTTGAATATAGTCGACATAAAACAAGACAAGGAATGAAGGAGCGGTCACAAAATTGAAATGAATGCTTCATATCTTTAACTGCGGTCTGGAATAACAATTTAAAATATCCAGTTCGCGACTGTTGAATTGGCACTCACGTTAATGCAGCAATATATCTAAATATCATCACTGGAAAATTCACACAATATTAGCGCATTAAACCAGAGAACTATCGGAGATTTCGTTGACTCCGGACGGCCACGGGGAGGGGGTTGCGGTTTTATTTCAGTTGTTCCGTGATTTCATTTCGCAGCGTTTTGCTCCTTTAGTCAGAGGGCCTTTTCATCTCTTATTATATTTGTGGTAAATAAAATGTGAATACATTTACAACATTTACTTCCCTCGTAACAGTTTATTTCACCATGAGTTTTCTCAATGAAGGGAGCTTAAAATAGATCATTAGTGTCCGTGAAACTGTTAAAGTTAAAAACGGACTCTCGTACTATGAAAAATCTGGAACCGCTAAGATACCAGAACCCTTCAATCGTCTGATACACACAACTGCATCGCAGAAGACAGTAAACTAGGGTACATTTTCGCTTTTTTCAGTGGTTTCCTCACGTATTACAATATGGATTTTGTACCTGATTATGTAACCATCAAATCTAACACTTAAGTCACTTTAGAAGGCCAATGGGGCATTTTATGAGAAATGCGGACATAAAGTGTGTTTACATTGCACAAAGTTTGTATTCTTTATTTACTACCCCAAAAAGAACAGTACAGTTTCAATTGCATTGCAATTCTTCTGCCTTCACACAAGTTATCCTCTAAAACTGAGGCATTTGTCGAACCTTTGAACAAGCTTTTCTCTTCCCTGTTAACAGAAGTTCATGCCTCACTGTTGTATTTAAAGTTTTAGCCCCTATGATTTTGTGTTAGGTCTGCAAACAGGCGGTATATTTCAGCGCCGCATCACGGCTGTGTGTGCAACATTCCAAGATCATTGTAGTTACGAAATTATACTCCATCTAAACTTATACACTCCGACCCACACTCGTACGTTTATTGATGTACAGGATGCACACTGCTTTAATAATGTTTTGCCCGTCACCTATATTTCCTGCTATCGCTTTGATGTTTTCCAGTAAAATATTCAGTTCTTCCAGCTAAGGTAATTACAAAAATTCGTCTCGTAAATTCATGTAGGATACAAAGAGACGAATATCATCCTGTACTTATGCAGCAGGGTTATACCTCCATGTATTCATAAACGCGCATCTTGGTGCAAGATTATCATTTCATGCTTCCGCTCCCTTACTCACTGGAAACTTTCACTGCAAGTGGCCAAATGCCGGTCTACATGTAACGGTGAGAAACAAAAGCTGTTGTAAGACAAATTCTACCGATGAGTTTGTAACCGCTCATTTCGTTGACTGATGTACCGAGACTACTTAGTATCCTGCTAACTTAAATAAAATGACTCAGATTAGCGTTGTGTTAAATGTTGAACACATTCTGAGTGGAGACACCTGGCAGATGTGTGCTGCAGTACAGACGTTACGACAGGAATTTGATGTTCATTTTATATGAGGCCAAAGCAAACCAGGTCAAAGGAAAAATCTTCTCTGCTAAATTATTTGCTTTACAATATATTCGTCGAGGTAAAATAGAATATTGAAGAAATTTGGAGGAAATGCCTTGGTACATACAAAATGGCACATTTCACTGCTACGATATGGCACACTATTTCTTCTGATATCAACAGTAATAAAACTGATACCAACAACTTTATATTTAGCGCAAAAGTAACCCAAAAGAATCTCGTCCAGTTCGTTCGCTATGTGAAAATCCAGGATAATTAACCAAGTACGATGGCCTTAATCAGTGCTTAATCACTTTTCTCCTTTATGTTTGCATCCACTTAAGAATTAGAAATACAGTAGTAAAACCGGCGAGAGTTTTTAATTTAACCATTGCCCGGTAATGATCACTGCGCCATATATCGTTCGTGAAGTGAAAGTTTTCATATATAAATTAAAAGGAGGGACTGCCCGCAAACTAGTATGTAGGATGTGGTTTTTTAATGTTTACGGAAGGTAGAAACGCCAAATTTCGTAGTGGAATTTTGGATTTTAAACATTCTAAACATACCGGAGATAACAAAATTCAGTTAGATCAAACGGTCGAGGAGGTTCCTAGTAAGGAGTAGCATATGTTTACCGACAAATGTGTTTCACATAACTCTATTTATTACTTGATAAGCGGGATCGATAGCAGACGTGCTCCATAAAAGAGGCTAGATAGGACTGGACATTGACAAGCCTTGTACACGATACCTTCATAAGTACGCTATACAATACACATTTGCAGAATTGTGAATTGAATACACCCGAATCTCTATATTTATTTAGAATACTCAGTGACGCAATAGCAGGTTGCGCAGACACACCGCCCATTGTGCTGTGTGTGTCAAGAGAGAGAGGAAAAAGAAAAACACAGAACAGTATGTATAGTGATATTTTACATTTGTAATTGCTTCTTAATATTATTGGCATAACCGAATCAAGGAATGTATAGCAGGTGGACCTCGTAGCTCGCAATGTAGGATTAATAAATTCATTCAAATATTTTAGAGGAAAACTGAACAAAGAAACTGTTTTGTGATTTGACGTGCAGCTGGAGAGGTACAGCTGGTGGCTGTGTTTTGGTTAAGTGAATTTTATGGACCTGAAGTTGAAAGAAACGAGTGAAATTTGTGGTTCTTCCGAAAGTGATTAAAATGGCTGTGTCCTTGGACCAAATGTCACGTGATCAGTTCACTACTCTGATGGTGGATATTTTAGTTTCATCTGAAACTGTGTACACGTCTACCAGAGTACACGACATTGCCTACCAGCAGATATAATTTTACATTTAAAAATATCAGGAAAAATACAGTAGCAAACATCTGTGGGTTCGTTGGTTAATAGTGAAAATTTTATTTAAAAAATACGATTATCTTACTTATTAAACACGTAAAAAATGCTCAAGAAAATTCTTAATTATGGAGTTAGTGCGAAGTGCTGTTGTCAGAAAAATAAATTAAACGTGTTCTACCAGAACTTATCAATGTCGATTTCCCCTATGGCATTAATTTGGTTGTCTTTATTTTGTTAATATCTTCACAAAAGCACTGTTGCTAGAATTATTGTGACTAACAAATATTGTGCTTAATTACAATTTCAGGAATTTTGTAAAATGTTTGCAAAATTCAAGAAAAACTAGGCGACGTAAGTACAGAGAATTACGACAAATTGCCGATAGGAAGTTATATTCAATTCGATTACGTTGTCTGTAAAACTTCTGAATACGTAACTCGCAAGGAATAAACAAAAATATGTAGAAGAAAGAATCAATTTACGTAAGTACAGTGATCAGGTCAATCGAGTTGGTTCTTAATCGTCTTACGTAGCAGATGTTTGTTACAACAGTAATACAAATAAGTTAAACTGAACTGGTCGTTGATAGCACGAAGTATCATTTTGTGATGACTGTGAAATCTCCAATTCCACAACAACAGCAGATGATTTGATCCGTTATGTTAATATAATGAATTGTGGCCTAAATAATTTTGCTTCGTAGTTATGCTTTTAAAGAACAAGATAAACCCGTCCACCATAACAAGTGCATATATCTAGAAAATATTAAGTTCATTTGAAAACCGACCTGAAAACACACATTTCTAAAATTAACAAGCCGTATATATGAAAGGACACAGATGTACACGTATACAGTAATGCATTTCATACCCCATGACGTCTCTTTTAACCAACTACACTCAATAACGTCCAGTATATTAGAGCTACAATTGCGTTAAGCCTTGGGAATCGCCTGCAAATTCAGAACGGAGGTCCTCGCAAGATGCCGATATTCTACAACAATGAAATAATAAATATATCTGTTACCTTGTTTATTTAAGTAAAAGGGTAATTGAAGAGTTTACATTTATTGTGAGATTGCAATCATAACTTAGCCATAACCCATACGTTTACTGGCGCTGCTGCATCTAGTGTGATTAACACATTTTAACTGGCACCATCGTGACAGTGATTAAATAATGTAACCTATTAAGAAAATACAATGATGCCTCGTATTGTTCTACACAAACATTTGGCCGCTTGATATAACTGAAAAGAGATCGGGGTAAGTTCAATATATTGAACTAAGAACATGAATATTCGATTTGTGTAAAAATTTTTAATACAAAAAAATGTTTTCGCCAACAGTTGTTCTCAGATAACTGCAATTTCATCCGCCAAGATGGTGAAAAATTGCTGTTGCTGCTTCTCGCTGCAGACTGGGTCATTAATAATTGGATGGCTCAGTGTGGTAAGGGCAAACTTTCCATCTATCTTACTTACTCTCTAGAGAATTGGTAGTTCTTTCTCCCAAGAATAAACAACCCTGAATGTAATGAAAATACAGTTCAATCGTGTACCTAAAGTTTGGCAATAAGCATTCAAATCACCTTCGAACAGTCTACTGCAATATTTGTACATCTTAAAAATTCCGAGAGAGGTAAAATGAATGTTAAAGAAGAATAAAATTATATTATTAATAAACATCAGAGTAATGTAAACAAGATGTCGCTGCATGCGGCATGCTTCAAGTATTCGTGTTCTGCGAGTCACATTACAGCAAGTAAAGGAGACTAAAGCTATAACAAGACTGAATATGTTTTAAAATAATGGCATTTATGTTACAAACAGACAAACGTGTCCTAAAGAAGAAACTTATGAAATTTTCTTCATTGTGTAATTTCAAAATATGAAGAAAATGCAGAGATGTCGAAACGTTACAAATATATCCACCCATCTCTTTCTGAATTTTGTTTGTGTGTGTGTGTCTATATGAATATAGGGAAGACTGCTAACAATTAGAGATCATAAGAAAATTTAATTTGCATATTTAATTATGAATAATCTTATTCATTCCACAAACTCGATATGGTTTATCTCCTCACAGATGCTCAGACCCACAACATGAGTGTGGTATAAACGTGATTACTGCTGGGTAATATGACTGACATAAATTACGAATGTATTTACACAAAAAAACAGTTTATTCTTAGAACACAACTTTATTTGCTTTCGGTAACAGTTACCTAGACAGGTGGCATTTTCACTATTGCTCCTGACAGTTCCTAAGTTTTAGTAAGAAAAAGAAAAACTGCAAAACTGAATGAAAGTTATTCATCTATTTTTTGTAACTAGTTGTCCCCGATTTTGAATTTAATTTCAGCAAAAGCAAAATAAATTAATTTGTAAGAGAAAAGAATAATTTCATTTAGAATAAAAAAGAACACTTTACTTGCTTTTTTGTCATCAGTTTCTTGTTTCATAAAATAACAAGTGCTCTAATTGCAGCATGGCCACATTGCGCGTTTGTAGTTGTGTCACTTCACTTACTTACAATTTTTAAAATAACTCCTCTCATTTATAACCTTGTCTTAAATTTTCAGTACTTCACATCATCCAATTTTTGTGCAACATTTCTGTTCATACCTCACACAGAACATGACACGTGTTTATTTTAAAAATCCAAAGAGTTTAAATTTTTAAGGGGAAAGTCTATACTAGGTGTAAGGATCGTGGGAAATACAGAAAATCATGGGAAATTTCAGATAATACGAATGTTACTGTAAATGTACACAAAGTTACCACTGGTCTGCAAAAACACAAGTAGCACAAAACACATTTCCTTCACCTCAGTAACAAACAAATATTAATTAATTGCGGGACTGGAGGTTCTCAATGAGGTTATCATGAGGATTGTTCTGTTGAGGAACGTGGTGATATTTTGTTTTGTGGGCATTGATCATCGCCTTAGAACAACCAGTTGACTTTATCTTCTGTGTATTAGAAAAACAAAATTATGCTATAAGGTTCGAGACTGGGGTTAATCTGGAATATTAATAAATTTCAACACAAGAGGTGGCTTGTCACAACCCAGAACAAAGAGAGCGTCAGTTACCAAGGACCATTTGATACAAAAAGCTCATAAATGTTTCTCAATTCCTTATTACTGTCTTTCAGCAGGCAAGTAAAAAGCACGATTTCGCTCATTTGAGATCCATAGTACATTATGTACTTGAAACGAGTCTATTACACAGGGGTGTTGATAAATACTTACCCCGACCAGGAATGAAAAAATCACGGAAGCATTGACGCGCGCGATTTCAACAACATCGAGACGCGAGCTATCATCAAGTTTTCTTTTTCCTGCAAGGCAAAGCGCCGAAGGAAATTCACGCCATTCTGACAGAAACATTAGCTTCTTTCTTCCTGGTTGGGGTGAGGACTTACCAGCACCCCTGCATGCAAATGCGTAATTCAGAGAACATTTCTCTTCGAATTAAATTACAAAAGGAGAACAAAATTGAACGAACTGCTCTTTAAACATTTATTGATGCCATTATCTCCTCTATGATGTACGGTCATTGAAGTACAAAATCTCATTCGTGACTGAAAATATACACGCATTAATTACTATAATATTTTGTATCTTCTTCCGAAACACTTTGTTTTGGGGACTTCTTGTTCGTTGATTTGTAGTTAAATAATGACTTACTGTGGAAACTGACGGTGCTTCTGTCTTCATGTGTGGGAAATCGGAGTAGCTGGTGAACAACCCAAAATGAGCTATTCTGCGTCACTCTATTGCAACACTCTCAAGCTGCTACAATTTCTATTCTTATTATTGGAGATTCTCATGGCGGTGCTTGTCTGTTTGAACACTTTACAACACAGTGGTTTCTTTACGTAACTTGAGGATTGACTTTCTACAACTGTACTTTATGTGTGCGGAGTTCATGCATGACCTGGGTATTTTTATCATAAAAAAGAGGAATTTTATACCTACACAGCCATAAGTGTGTGGATGTCATAATCTAGACGAAGTGTGTTTCCTGCAAGGCATGATTATCATTAAATATCAATCGCGTTAATGTCTAAAAAAGGTAATATCTTGTGCGGCGTGGCGCCTCGTGCTTGGCTAGATGGATACGAATATTTGAGAGGAATCCCTTTTACCAGTTTTCAGATGAAAGCGTGGATGAAAGGAACAGGTTACAGCCAAATACAGAGCGTCACAACAAGAAAGACAATCTGGATTTTTCCTTTTATTGTTTGAAATATTTTGAGAATGTCATATTTAAACGCATGTATATATATATACTTGAAAATGAAGACGCTACTCATTTTACATCATGTTATCTATGATTTTACAGTTAGGCGGTATGGGAAATCTAGTTCTAGGAATTACAACAATGGAATCAGACAATTTTGTCAACGAGGCAAACAAAGAAGGTAAGTACGATTTCTAGTATCTGTGACGTAACAGTGAAGTCTCTGTGACAGCCTGAAGGAAAGTGAGGAAAGTGGGGTAAATGCACTATTCTCACTAACATGAACACAAGACTACAGTAGCAGTCAGACTCCGCTCAGACCGTTATATTACCACAAAAAAATCGCCCTTATCCCTTGAGAAGGGGTCAGTGTGGGCCCCAAAGCCAGTCAGAACGCGCTGGGGAATATAAAACTCCATATTCGTGCTAAAATTCGAACCACGGTTTTTTGTTATTTCAGTCCGTAGCCTAATCATATATCACCTGCACTATACCGGCTCCACCGTTGTCACTGAAAGGGTCAATTAATGTAGTGGTGTTACAGAAATATACGTGTTATTCGGGTCTGCGGGAAAGGCAACTTTTTCTCATGCCTAAACACATACAAGGTCTGGATGTGCATAAATGTTTTGAATAACTGAAAGAAGGAATGCAGTTAAATTAAACCTGCAGGTTTGCACTCCAGTCATTGTCAATCTGAATAACATATGTTCTCTGAGTTACGAAAGGCGTCTTTTGAAATTAATGTTAATCATATGAACGGTAGGATTATGTGGCTGATATAGGAGAGTAAAGAATATCAGTCTTGGCTGTGGTACAGTGAAATAAGTTTGTGTATTATTAGACATAAATAAAAGACAAAGTTAACTGAACTACATAAATCGCTGAAACATCTGCTCAGATATAGATATTAGTTTGTTCACCTGGCTAAGTAATCTAAATATTTCATTCCATATAATTAACTGAGTAATCAGACTTTTAAAAGCAAATGCATTACATATATATAGTAGTCATGTTACCATGTGAAATTCCTTCAGAAACATAGATTCGTCCCAAACAGGCCCACTTAACTTATAGGCTGTTCCTTCAATGTGACGCAATTTATTCCTGTAAAAATACAGTGAAAAAATTGTAGTAACTATGTAGGACATTTTTCCGTAAATATAAAAGATATCAGAATATAAAAGTTAAATTTGGATTAATATGTCGCCTACTATATTTAGAAACCTCAGTCTATTCATGTTTGCCTGTTACGCTTCTCTGCGCAAGCGCGCATTAAGTAAGAGCAATATTACTTACGAGTAATTCGTGCTTTTTGACCATTCACTTCCGCCGTTTTGACGTTAGGGACTTGAGAAATTATGGGACTGTACGGAGTTTATACGTTCTTTTAGACATGCGCCGCTCATATAAATGCATGAAATGGTTTTCACGTGCTGTTACATAATCTTATTTATCAGCTGTTTCTATTTTCGATGAACGACGCTTTCTTCAGCCTCATTTCTTTAATCACAGAACAGAGTTGATGTTCAAATATTTCTTGGGCTGCGGAGAATTCCCAACATAGAATAAGGCAAATCGATATCCATGGAGAGGGTGAAGTGACTCATTTTAATCAAGGGTACTTCATACAGGGAGATAAAGATAATCAATGTACATATAACGTAATATTGAGGGACTTTCGTGCGACCATTGTTGAAGTGGAAAAGCAATAAATATTTCATATCATATATGTGTGTTTGTAGAATTACGTATGCAGTAAGCAATGTCCATGTGCCATATTGTCATCTGTGGCCTATGCGGCTCTACAGTATTTCCCACTTCATCCCATTAAAGGCAAGATTTTCTACATGTTATTGAACACGTGTAATTTAATTTTCTCTACAAGATTTGTCTGAATAATTTCTTATTCTAAGAAGAATTCAGTGTGAAACTAGCAAAATTGTGTATAGGTATTCACTTGAATTACTCGTTATTATTGTCAGATTTTAGTGAAACTTGAAATTTTTTCTAAAGATTTACAAAAAATACTGAATTGTCAAATTTCACGAAAATCCGTCCAGTGGGAGCCGAGTTGTTCCATGCGGACGGACAGACAGACATACAGGCAAGTCGAGTCTAATCTGCACTTTTCGTAATTCTGTGAAAGCGCCTAAAATATATTCCTCAACTTGAGGTTTGGATTTCCTGCAAGTCTCCGAAGGCTATTCTAACGTCAGTACGGTTGTCTGTTTCAGTGCTTGTTGCTGTAGGCATAACGTTTGCTGTGTTTTGTGCGATACTGCTGCTGGTTTCCATTTGCCTCATTGTAGGAACAATAAAAGTAAGTGAACCTTCACGTTACTATCAACTCTATGACCCTTCCCCACGAAGGAACGTATATTGGAATTACATTGTGAAACACCCAGTTCCACGTTCGACCCCGGGAACAGGCTTCCTTGAGATGTAAGGGTTTTATATAAAACTCATATAATTTTTTTATAAAGGTTCGCATCGGCAAGTCAACTTCCTTTCTTCTCACTCTGCGAATTTCTGCATTGGGCCCTCCGCTTAGCAACAGTTGTTCAGGTGTGCGTCTTGAGTAGGAAGGGTGCGGGGATCGTGTGACAGATTGGGTATCTGCTGGCCAACAGAGTAATTTACGTTTGTGTCCCGGCGCATTTTAAGCAATCAGCTCCGGCCATGAAGTCACGCGATGCAGGCTTGACTTTTTTGGCAACTCGTGATTAAATAAAGACATTAAATGTTATACAAAAAAAATATTTCGGAAGTATCAGTGGAGCGGACAGGATGTAAATGTGTGTGTGCACCGGTGGAACATCAAGTGACTCGACTAAAATAAAAGAGGAAGTTTTCTATACCTACGATATTAAGCATCTTCCCTGTTGTCTTCATCACCCCGATATATTCCCTATGAAGAAGTAGGATCACTAGAGGGCCGGGTATAATTGTGTTTGCTGTAGCACGAACAGAAATTATGGCTAGACCCCTGAGGAGAATTTATGGACTTAAGTGTGAAGTTGTAACCAAAATCTATAGAAGATTGCTCCATATAAAATTCATACACTACACCACCTCTTGCTACGATAGACTTCAGGGATGGGAACAGAGCAATCCTGACAGAAGTGATAAATACATATAATATTTTAAGCTGCAGACACAAAGAAAATTACTCCTTAGATGTTCTAGACGCAGATAGGAAATTTATATTGAAAGATATTATTACTGTATATGGTGAAAAAACATTTGAGCTACACCTTCCAAATAAAAACTTCAAAACTCCTATCGGTTTCTTCTCTTTACAGGGTAGCCCAGAGCTACTGTTGCCGTGGATGGTTTACATTATTGTCAACCTGATTGCGACTACAGTTCTTTTCATCGTCCAAGCTACGCTATACTTTGCAATACAGGATACTTCTGCTGGTTACGGAAACATTGCAGCAGCTATCATATACTTCTGTAAGTAACGTTCTAGCTGAGTAAAATGAACAACCTCAGCGTTGGGAACATCAGAATTTGCAAGATTTAATTTAGGTTCGCACTACGAATTTGTTGAGAATATTAGTCTTCTATGACCTTACGCCGTGTAGAATGGAAATAATTACAAATAATTCGAAGGATCGTAATGCCTTTTCAACTATCTCAAGAAGCGTTGCTTCACGTAAACCATGAGTATATAGGCCTCTATACAACTATCTACTATTCGAAGCAATCCAACATTCCTGGAAAAATAAAATTTCCTCTATTTTTCTTTTTTGCATATTAACAAAAAGAGAATTCGAAATATCAGTGATATCAGAATGTTGTAATGTTAAATTAACACGGATTTTCTAGTCAGTATTTTTGCGCCTGAAAGCTACTTTAAACAGTTCATAAAGTAAACTGTTATGAAGAAATTAGCCATGGAAGGCATAATGGAGTTGTGGATCTTTATTTCTACTCTTGGGTTTTTTAGTCTATTTCGAAGATACCGAGTGACGAGGAACTGAAAGAGGTAGATATTACGTATTCAACAATAACGTTAAGTAATTATGTATTTTTCTTACACAAGCTACACTAAATTGACGCCACAGATGTACCACGCTGAGTAGAAAAATCATGTTTATTAAAAATTTCAAACAATTTGACAAAAATTGTGTTCGGTGTTCTCGAGCTGTTAAGGCATGCACTGAAACGAAATTCAAGTTACCATTGCTTCACATTAACATATAGAATTTTAGGAAGGCTGTGCAAATACTAGACATTGTGCAGGTCTTACCTAAGTTACCAAAATGTATGAATATTTACTTCACAATTTGATGTATGAAACATTACAAATAATGAAGAACCTACTATTAGGTCCACATATATACATAAATCTCCCCCATGATAATGAAAACAAATCGTAAATCTTCAGAAACCCAAGGTGCTCCCAAGGTCCTGCACAAGCTTCCCAACTAGAGTTACATTTCTTTATTTCTTCCTGCATCCACAAAATTAACCATAAAAGAGACACAACATGCCTTACGGCTGTTGACATTTAGACTACGATCTTCTGAGACATGCTTCGTATATTTTGATAAAGGTAGCAACGTTTCAAAACATTTTGTGGGTCCTGCAAAATAGCGGTATTACAATGGGATTTCTGAGCAGGTGGCAGCAGCTTCCACCTCAACCTTGTTGCCGGAAGTACTGTTGGTCACGGAAGGTTAAACAAACAAAATTGTTTATATGTGTAACAACTTTACTGGCCCACCAGGTCGTGGACAATTTAAGCTCGCTTCTAAACCAGATGTTCTTTTTTACAGTGCTTAATCTCTACTTTCTTCTTGTGGTGTACAGTCTGTACCATGAAATGAAGTTCCCAGCAAAAGAAGTTTCTGTACCTCCAAGTTACTTCACTGCAAATCCTATTGTCATTAGTTATAAAAATATTAATAATATGTAATAATATTACTATTATTTTCATCATAACCTCCACCACCACAATCATCCCTTCGCCTGTTAAACAAAAATGTGTCAATTGATTTTACGTGTTCACTTAAAAGAGATATAATTGTTAAAAATTAATCCAACACAATGTACATCATTTATGCATTTCTACCATGGCACAACAGTCCCTAGTGGGATAAGGCCCCCTCATTATCGAGGATTCACGATAATCCTCAGTTTTACACACCATTCTTGGTAGGACTCCTCTGGACGAGTGATCAGCCCGACACAGAATCCTGTACTTGACAACACACAACACTCACAACAGACAAACTTCAATGCGCCCGGACTTATTCAGACCCAAAATCCCAGCAAGTGAGAGGTCACACACACACAAACACACGCCTTAGACCGCATGGGCACTGGGGTTGGCTAACTTATATTTTAATATTTTAAACACATTAATTACATGCAATTCGTTGGATTAATTTGTAACAATCATTTGAAAATGTACGTAATGTAA
>Ga0123357_10005897_pt1 | contig 14785 bp, 6 predicted proteins | sample TergutEmb28metaG_FD_89873 | JGI IMG/M metagenome (GOLD analysis project Ga0123357, IMG submission 89873) | Embiratermes neotenicus P4 segment gut microbial communities from Petit-Saut dam, French Guiana - Emb289 P4 | ecosystem: Host-associated > Arthropoda: Insects > Digestive system > Gut ...
CCAACTAGATGCACTAATTTCTCAAATTTATTTTTGGAATAAAACTCTACATGCTTCGGACAGTTCCTCTGTCCATCATCAGGAGTTTTTCACTGTACAAACAGCAATGAGATGTGTCATGCAGATTTGCTGACAGCTTGCGAGCAAGCTGTCAGCAAACCTGTATGACACATCTCATTGCTGTTTGTACAGTGAAAAACTCCTGATGATGGACAGAGGAACTGTCCGAAGCATGTAGAGTTTTATTCCAAAAATAAATTTGAGAAATTAGTGCATCTAGTTGGTTTTATTATAAGAATTTATCACAATGCACGGTGCCCTGAACGTCATATTTTACTGATTGTTTATTTCGATTCGTATTTTTGAACATGTCACAACCCTGCCAGTGTAAAATTTTACAGAACACAGCTTGAAGAATGATATTTCGAACAGACAACGTACAATATTTCATAAATGGTGCATATTTGCTCTAGCCTCTGTATGGAGTGTTATTGTGACCTGTTGCTAGTAACAGCCCCTGGTCCTTCAACTGGCTGTACAGAAATCTCATACATTACACTGTTGATGTGTTTCACAACAAATTTCATCAATAGATAAAGAAATTCTGACAAAGTATAGATAAAATATTATACATGCCTTAAAATATGAAATAATTGTTATTGTACTTTCTAATGTATGAAATTCATAAAAAATAGGTAAAAATTGACTTCCTAATTTACATACAATGCACTGAATTTCTATCACAAAAGATCTCAGTTAATGTTTTTTTTTTTTATTTGGGCTCTATTGTTTTCGGCTTCAATATAATAACAGAAATAATTGCTTGCGGCATCTACACATAATGAAAAACTGCAGAATAGCTAAAAATGTTGTCAATATCGCGTTGTATCCCCAAGGGCGGTAAAGAGGTTTTCGTGTAGACCGAGCGGATGGTCTGTGGATTGTTGGGATACTACATATTAAAATTCACGTTTCGGACGTTAACACTTTGTTGATGGGCTTATTTGTGTAAAATACATGAAATAAATAATAATGCAAAATTATTTACAGACAAGAATATAACAAGCCGGAAGTATATCTCGTTTGTGCGAAACGAAGTGTCTTGCAGTGTATACGGCTGTGGAGCATACTGGCATGATGAAGGGAAAGAGGAGGAAATGGGGAATGTAAGAAGTGCGTGGACAGAAATATAAAATATGTAATAAGGAGTCGAAAAGGGATTTCGACAAACATGAACGACGTGGGTGCAGTCAAAATACGATGGGAAATTTAGAGATTTCTTCTTCGAAGTCCGGCCTGCTCTGTAGTACTGAAAGGTAAGGAGCGAAGTCCTGCCGGATACGCGGTCCTGAGAGATAATGTTTGAATTTCACCACAACTACTGACACACAAGTTTCACACACTTCAATTGTACAATACACTGGTGGGTAAGTGCAAGTCGTAACTACTAAAAGCGCAGACTCGACAGAAGGGCGCTTTCACACATTCCGATGTTATCGAAGTTGTTTTAGGTATGGAAACTTTAAAATTCACTCCCGAACGGGTCAGTAGGGTGAAGTAATTTCCTTTAGTTCGTTAAGCTTACCCGAATTTTTATGCGAAATACAAGAAACGACTTCGATTATTACTAGTCATTTACTGTATAAAGCTGTCCAACACTGTGGCCAGCAACATGGCTTTTATGATATGCCACGACTGAGAACCCTACCAAAAGGATATGCATTTAAAAAGCCGTTTAAATTGCAGATGAAACTAGCAATTATATGTACATGAAATCTTAAAGCCTAATGGACAAAGTTGAAAAACTGCGGCGGTAGGCTGTTTATTTACAAAAGAGAATTACAAGGTTGTGTGTGTGTGTTTTTTTTTCGTTTTTTTTTTTTCGTTTTTTCTCTGCATGTACAGATCGATGCAATATTTCGGAAGGGGACAGAAAAAGTTGACACGAACATGTGTTTAATTCTGAACGGTTACTGAGATAGAGTTGTTTGAATCTCCAGACCTAACTCCAATGGGTTTCTGTTTTTAGATTTGGATGAAGAAGTAAGTTTGTAAAAGAAAGGTAGATAAACAAGATAACAGTTCACTAGCATTGTCGATGCCGTTGCCCGCTTAAATAGATGTTAACGTAAATTTGATGTATGTTTGTCCGTGCATCGTAGTATAAGCGTAGAGAAGAAAACCAACTAGATGTTACTGAATGCTTTATTGCACTTATAATCTGCTCAACATGTTTCGGGCACTTATATGCCCATCATCAGGAGCTCGAGATTATACTTGTGTTATTGCCGTATATGGTGTGTAATGCCTTGGTTGCTGGTGCCGACCACCATCAACCAAGGCATTACACACCATATGCGGCAATAACACAAATATAGCCTCGAGCTCCTGATGATGGGCATATAAGTGCCCGAAACATGTTGAGCAGATTATAAGTGCAATAAAGCATTCAGTGGCATCTAGTTGGTTTTCTTCTCTACGCTTAGATGTTAACATAATTTGTACTTTCAGTACACGTAGTCAGGTAAAAGTAGTCTTACGTGCTGAATGTGTCTCTGATCAAGTTTCTCTCATTCCCTCAATAATATTTCGAATTCCTCTCCCTCATATTGGTGACAATAAAGAGTACAAGAAGAGCAACATTTTAATTGGTATGTAATCGTCACAGGATAAGTGGATTTCTGTCTGCAACAATCTAGGCACATATGCTGGAAATCTCTAACACATATCGGATGATAAATTATCGGCGAATTTACAGCGAACCACCCAACGTTCGCGTCGATATCGGTATATTAAAACGGAATTTTTAACATATGTGTGACTGTGTGAAGGACATCGATTAGAGCCCATGTGCTTTTAGTGCCCCCGATACCAACACCGATAATATTGGAGAGTGTGAAAGCCCTCTCAACGTTACATAAAAGATTCAAAAAGGGAGGGCTGGTTTATCTGCCACGGAGTACATAGAACCGGAGGCCATTACAAGTTGTCCCTAAGTGAAGAAAGCTTTGGCGTAATAAGAGGCAGTGGTTGATAAATGCCCTTTCGGTAGAGCTACAGGAAAGTTCATGTTCATCAGCTGCAAGCAAAAAGACACTAGCATATTAGGAACTACAGCAACAGCGAATGAAGCGAATTCATATTCTTACGACTGCCATCGAAGTGACTGTTGGACCTGATTAGTGGGACAGAGCGGGTGCACACAATGTAGTTGATGAAGATGGTGATTGTTGTTATTTGATTAGTTGTCGTTAAATGATCTGGGTTTTCTTTAACACGGGAGCCGCGCCTACGAAAGACAGTTCAATCCTAAATAATTACAATTATTACCGACATAACAACTTTTGGAAAAACACATTCAGAATTATCATTAAGGTTTATTAGAAACAACTATTTTCGGACATTTCAAAATGTCACTTAAAATTGGTTTACACTTTGGAAACGGACGGGGCTGGGCTTTATTTACATGCATGGAGCCTCAATCTAAAACTAGTGGCAAAGATCTAGGCCACACAAGCAGTACTTCAGGGGAGGGAACCTGGAGGTATTCCGGCAAGCATACGTTATGAATAACAAATATTAATATCATCAGTTGTAACTTCGGTTTGTGTATCGCTGGATTGTATAATGCTTGATATATAGGTAGATTATTATTTATGTAGTAAAACCAACAAGATGCACCAATTTATCAATTTTATTTTATTTTGGAATGACATTCTACACGTTTCGGGCGACCTTTCCGTCCATCATCAGGAGTTCAAGACTGTACAGTCTTGAAACCCTGATGATGGACTGAAAGATCTCCCGAAACATGTTGAGTGTCATTCCAAAATAAAATAAAATTGAAACATTGGTGCATCTTGTTGGTTTTACTATGGAAATCATGTTACGATGCACGGCCCTGCATATACAGGATAGGAGGGAGAAATGTAACTAAAATATAAATATCCAAAACGAATTTTGACGGCCTGTTACAGTCCAATTGGGTGGTAAACATTCAAGCGTATCACATCACTCCATACCAGACGGAATCGGTGTTACTGATTGCAGGTCCGATACCAAATTCAAACACTGGCGATCCGACTGCTTAAGTCACGGCCAGACACGATAAGACTCTTCTTGTTTTGCCTTCACAGTGATGCCCGGTGTGCTTTGGTTTGTCAGTCAGGCAAGCAAGTGAGAAGGAAATCTGTCCGATTTTGACTCTTTCTATTGCGGGATAAATGAGCCCTGTATAATGTAAAAGGTAAATGGCATAGCAACAAGGCCACTGTTAACAAGGCGAAGGACGACGTACAGGAAAAGATGGGATGTGAAGAAAATAAAAACTGCGAGTTTTGAGTTTCTCACAGCGGTACTGATGCAGATAAAAGTTTTCTGGAACGATGTGCCATGTGAATTGGCAAATAATTACGATGTTTCGGACGGGAAAATGCACCCATCTTCAGGATATTTCACTCCAAAATGCTTTGGCCCCTGAAAATTGCGGTAATATGGTTGCGTCGGTAATTATGCTATAGTCCACAGCACGTAATTATAAAATTTCTCTGAATTCATCCTAATTGAAAAATATCCTGGTGAAAATGTAAAAAAAAAGAGTCCTGTCCTTCTTTTACCCACAAATTGAACTCAGACTCGTCTATTCCTGTGACACCGCCTTCCTCATATGACTGTTTCAATTACTGTAGTCAAATACACGTTCATGTTGGCGGACATGTGGCATCAGCGTGGTCTCCGCAACTGCTGCGGTTGGATTGTTTTGGCCTGGGAAACTGCACTTTCTGAATCGTAATGTGACCTATCCGATCTGTCGGTGTGTATCCGCACCAGTTGTAACATTATGGCACACCCCCATCAACGTCATGACAGAATCCTACCCCATTTCGAGGTTTTGCCTCCTACGAGTAAATTTGTCATTAATTCAAATATTTGTGGGCCTGAACTGAATTCTTCTGGCTCAGGATAGGTAAAATTGGCAAGTTGTTATGAACAAGATCACGAAGCTTCGACTTCCATAAAATACTGGGAATTCCTTGAATATCTGTGGATCTGAAGAACTGACGAATAAGAACCAACTAGACGCTACTTCTTGTTTTATTATACTTATTAGCATCTAGTTGCTTCTTATTCTTCAATTATCACAAAGATGCACGGTCCAATACACATTAAATGTGTGGAACTTTTAACTTCTTGAATTGAACTTTGTGCCACTGACTTATTAAGCTAAAAGTGGTAAGTACGTAACTTAGGTAGTTAGTTAAGTTAGTTTGGTAATTAGTTGTTCCCACAATTTGTACTAATATTTCATACATGGCTCCAGTCGAAAGCGAACCCCTAAGCAAAGTGAAAATTCGTTCCCTGATAGACCATTCAGACACAGGTGGGAGTAGAGGTGTAGTTCTACCCATTCGTACTCTTTGTGCTAGATTGGAGTGAGTGGCTAACGCCACTTCCCTGCCGATTTACCCTGGGAAAGTGCCCCTTTGCCCATTGTACAGTAGAGTAATTTGGCCACAGGGTTGGTCTGGACGAGTGTGGAGAAGAGAAAGTCCCTTTTCACTACGGCAGTTCGATCCCTGAACCGTCCAGCCGGAAGCAAGTGGTTTTACCGACTACACTATCCCAGGTCTACTGCAAAAATAATATTTACATTTCTAGAGCATTTACGCGTGTATTATCCATGCCTTGTTCCATGACTCAAGAGATGCATATGGGCCAAGACTGCTGGTTCGCAGGTCTGCATGTTCATATACCATGTTCAGGATCGACAAGAAATTCTATGTCCCTTCCTTCAGTTTATGTGAACAGTTATGCTGGACCCCACGTTACGATGCTGGTAATCTCTGCCAGGTGTCATAACCCCTCTTTCATGGACGACCTACACTTAATGGTACTTCCATATTTACCGTAGATTTTTAGTCGTTCAGAGGCCAAGATTGTGGATATATGTATTTGAAGGTATTAGTAATAACGGGGGCCTACAATTTTTAATATAAACGTACAAAATCAGAATACACATGCAAATGACAGGCTGTTCAAATACTTCGACTTGGCAATAAGCTGCAGCTCGTGATTTAATGTTCACGACATTTATAAAATAAAAAAAATCGGGAATACACAAAATATAGTCAATATATTGTATAGTATATAAAACATGTTACGTTTGTTTGTAATTGCAGAACACAAAGGTGCTGTGGCAAGAGCTAATACTGCGCAGTAGGCCATATTTTAATTGAAGGGGAAGGATGAAATTGGGGGGTAAGGACAGATGACGGAAAAGGAAGAGAATTGGAAAGAAAAAAGGGGGGGGGAAGAAAGGGAGTGAAAGATAGAATAAGCAAACGAACAGTGGGGTAAGTTACGACGATTGGAAATAATTTTTTTCCGAGACGCTGAACTTGTGCACGCGCTTCAGCCATGGGATCTAATACTGAATAGATATTGGCAGCAGTTCAGAGGTTTTCTGTTGAATTGTGTGTGGACATTACACTGGCATTATATATTATTATGAACACTAATCTTGCGTTGTTTGAAGCCGAAACCACCGAAAATATGTAGAAGAGGCATTACCAGCACTACGTGCTGTAGAAATTGTCGAGAGCGTTATTAAATTCGCTGACAATTTCAAAGAATATTGTAACGCGTGAATTTAGGTATTTCAGTAAATGAGCAAAAAAAAATCCTGTTTGAAAATACAACTTTAAACTTACGTGTAGTTAGAGGATTGAATTCCAGATTTCATTAACAGTCCATCTAGACAGGACTGCTTCGCACCAAATAGTCAGCAGTTCCACAGGTTTGTTTTCAGACGGTTCACACATTCCTAATCTTACAGTAGGATTGCTACCTAAAATATTTCCGAAGTCATCATTCTGATATAGAATGGACTTCAAATGTTATAATCTCCATATTTTGTACAGAGGGGCTGATAAGTCCTTAGCCCGACCAGGAAGGAAACAAGCTAATGTTTCTGTCAGAATCACGTGAATTTCCGTCGGCGCCTTGTCTTGCAGGAAAAAAAAAAACCTGATGACAGCTCGCGTCTCGATGTTGTTCAAATCGCGAGCGTCCCTGATATCCTCCCGAGCTTGTTTCCTTCCTGGTCGGGCTAAGGACTTATCAACACCCCGGTACATATGTGAACATTTCAAGTTTCTTGGGACTTTGCGTTATTCTGCTTGCTGGCATGTTTAACGGCAGGACACCTCGGTGTAACACATCGCTATCCATTAATCACTGTCGTATTTGTTGGGTTGTAAGAGAAATAGAGATAAACATAGAAGTTGTGAGAAACATTAATAACGACGGCAAAGAGCCTATCGAATGACATCGTCAACGGTACGAAGGCTCCAGATAAACTGCCCCTAGTCTGCGCGTCAGAGTTCCTTAGAAAACACTCAGCACTCCTTAAGATCTACGTAAAGCGTACGGAAAGTCAGAGCCGTTGGGCATCAAGAGTTTAACAAATTTTTTTAAAATATCTTATTGCAACATCTTGGTATCTATATCGCAATAATTCTCCATAGTCACAACGTAAATTAAGGAACTTGTCATATCGTGGAACCAGCTTGTTTATACCTCCGTCGGATAGGTCGTCGCCAAGCATTTCAGGGATTTCGTAACAATCCCGTGGATCAGAGTTCGAGAAATTTGGAATTGCCTGCTTTTTGGAATGTTTTCATCCAATTCTTCTTTCAAGTCATCCGTGAACAAAGATGGCCGCCACTTCGTTCCTCGTCGTGCATATTATTCCTGCCTTCTTTGAACACTCGACATTTCCTCACATTTCTTTCGTTCATTGCACCTTCGCCATACACATCAATGATCTACCTGTGAATTTCCGCCGGCCGATAAATTCTAGCGTTTAAAATTTGTGCCACCGACAGGCAGAAGGGTTTTAGATCTTCGTGTTCAACTTTATCAACTGCATCTTATGGGGGGGGGGGGAAATTATGACAGCATTGCGGAATACACTTGTTCCACTTGACATGTAAAAGAAGACTGATTTTCACAGGAAGTGCGCGCGTCACATGCGTGGCCGCTAGGCGCTATTGGTTCTTACTTTCTGAACGCGTCTAGTGTATCAATTATATTAGTGCACTTAGCGCAATCATTCCTTAAAGCTGGGTAACGTTTGTGGACATATATTCATTTCTTATATTTGTGTTTGACATATGGTATACAGTTCTAGGAAACACATAAGAACTCAACATGCTGGCTAGTAATGTACGCTACCATACAAGACATCATGTTGATTAGTTCATGGCTACCGGCGTTTCGGAGAGCTAACTACTTCCATTTAAGAAGCGCATATATATATATATATCCTGTTACTAAGCATTAACGGGACTCGAATATGTACGAGCTTGTCTTTGGTTGTATCCCAAATTGAAAACCGGTCACATTTTCCCACTAACTTGCAACTGACCGGACATTTGTAACATCTCATTAAAATTTGTACCACACCGGTGATACGAATAGACTCTGCAGATAGAACATTCCGCGGCATTACGAGAACATTGACAATTACATACGTGAAATGTTATCAGATTTGGACATCACAAAATTGTACGTCTTTCAATTTCTTAACATCACACTACTTTCCATATTGCCCGTGTCGTAACTGAACAAGTCCGAAGATCATGATGTCGGTTTGTATTCTGAGTTACAATCGACAGCAACATGCAAATTTTTTGGTTTGTTTGGACTTGTGTTGTGCGACAATTGTCAACATTGCCGGTCAAATGTCTAGAACAGAACATGAAACCTGATATTCGCTCTCGTCTCTTGTACTGTACTTTAGAGTCCAATTCGCCGCCCCATGAATGTAGTGAGATTTCCAAATACACGACTAATTCTAATTCTTCAAAATTAGAGCTGAGAGCATAAGGTGGGGGCGTTGTTCCACACACCCTGTTTGAAATTCTTAGAAAGCTACAGTTGCTGTTGATTCCGAAGGGAATTTCGGTCAGCCAAAATGAAGTAGATCACTTGGACGGCCAAACATATCTAATTGTTTTGAGAGTACAGTAGAACTCCACTTATCCGAACGCTGGTTGTCCGGATCGGCTTGGCCTTTCGGGTAAATTTGTCGAGAATTCTACAAAATAACTTGCCTTGAAATTAGATGTTGTCGGATCAAGTACAGTACAGTGTTGTGGATTCTACAACTTCAAATCAGGCGAGGTCGAAAGTTTTAGAGGCAGGTAATACTGTAAATAACAACAGCCGAATTTCAAACTGCCCATGCAGCTTATTTTCAAAGAAAAATCCAATTATTCGGATTTTCTGCATATGCGGGTGGCTCGCAATCCCATTTAATCCGGATAAATGGAGAACTACTGTAATATATACGCGCAAAATCATCTCACACAAAAGCTTAATCACAGGGGCCGTAATTGGTCAAATGCTAACTTTCGACTCCGCTCTGGTATTGGAGTGTAGAAGTGGAACATTTTCTGAATTCGTGACCAAAATATTCGCTGTCCCCACTCCACTGTTCTTTCTTCAATGTGATAAAGTGACAGTTTACGACCGTAACTATCGGAGAGCGAATGAACTTTGACGTCGCTCGGCATGACGTAGGGAATTAAAAATTTTAAGTATTAATTCAATGAATAAACTGTAAAGCAAAAACCACTACGGGGAGTAGATAGAGATTCACATTTCGAAGCCCACGTAAAACTAGTGGATCTGACACTCCACGCCCTCACATGCTTTCATTGCGGTAACAGGAACGTCTTTGTTTATTCATTCTCGCGCACTTCCCCAGTTTCCGGTTATGTAGTTTTCCTGCAGTAAACACGTGTTTCTTTTTGTATTTACTTTCAAATACACGCCATTTTATTTTTTTAGACAATTAAGAAGAATGCGTCAGAGACATACCAAACAGAGGGCAAAATAATTTTTATATACGCCCTCTCCTAATAGGTTTGGTTTATACGTGTATTTCGCCAGGTTCTTTCACCGATCGCCTGGTGTAGTGTACCTCATCCAGTGTGTCGCAAAGGTTTGGATAGCGTAGGTATAAGAAATTAGGGTATACCAATCAAAAAGTAAAATAATTAACATATTTTTATCTATATTTCAATAAATTTTATTAATGAAGTTACCATACTGCACTCCTTTGCCAAGCCCATTTTATTTACAGAAGGTCTTACGAACGGGAAATATCTACTGAAGAATAAGATCCAACTAGATGCTACTTATTATTTTATTGTACTTCTTATATGCTCAACATTTTTTTATTAACACAGAATCTAGATCGCAGACTAAGCATATTCTCTGGGGCAAAGACACCCACAAAAATGCACCTTCAACGAACACATGTAGAGACGAAATATTTTTTTCTCTCTTTGACTCTTTTATATTCTCTTTCATTCCTGAAAGTACTTTCGGTGTAAAAACGTAATTGCAATTTGAGTGAGCACAGAAATACCTTCTGTGTAGCAAGAGCAAACTGCCCGCTGGTCCGTACCTGGTGCTGCTGCTGCTTGTTGCGGCCGACCCCGAGCCGACAGCTAACTATATCCAAGAGGCTCTGTCTCGAAACCGACTTCAGACCTCCGGTGCTGGAACGAGGAACGCTTTCCGTGCTGCTTTTATTCCCGTGGAATGCGGATTGTACCGGACTGGTGGTGTTGAGGCGCGTCCCAGAGGCGCTGAGTCGCTCCCCTATCATCCGCCCAGAAGTAGTTATGATTCCTACAAAATACCCAAATTGTCAAGACCCAACACTCCAACTGCCGGCGTTTTTGTGACATATAAGGAAAGTTGAGGGTTGTTTGACCGTGCATCTTCCTCACGAAACAAAGTGAAATGCCAACTTGATGCAACTAGGTTGCCCAGCCGATCCAAACCCCCTGTTCCAACTGGTCATTTACACTCACCACCCCCCAACTTGACAAAACAAGTCGCACAGCACCATCCGCACCGTACACACGACCTACGCAGCGGCTCTCAAGACCACCACCCATCCAAAAACTTGGGTACGTAAAAACTTATTTATAAGTAGCACGGAAATATTTTAACCACACCACACACCCATTGCCACTGTCTAACCTAACCACCACACTAAACACCCACAACCTGCACAGAGACTTGATCACAAACACACACAACCCCTAACACCTTAAACCTCCACCACGAACCTCCGCTACATACACCCCTCCCACAACCAGGTGAGCATAAACCTCCAGTCCCTACACAAACAGACCTGTACAATACTCCATAAACCGCAACGATAAACACCTATATAACACGGCATACAGCCACTACACACACACTTCATATTATCTCATTCTTTACAGTGCAGAAAACCATTTGCTGCAACTCAACTTCTAAGGCTCCTGCTGATGAGCGTATATACCCGAAACATGTCGAGCTAAGAATACGTCAATAAAATTACCTAGTTGCATCAAGTTGACATTTCACTTTATTTCATATAAGGGAAGATATCACACAGAAACAACAATAAAATACGCGAATAAGTAAATAGACATTTCAAGAAATAATCATGGCAAGCAGAACTTGACATACCAGTACATCGTCTGGTTACATGTGAGCAGTTCTTTAAACCGAAGAACACAGAACTGTCACGCAGGGTAGTATAGTTAGACGTTTAGTCGGTAATATTTCCTGCCACTAAAGAACTCTGCCCACCGTTTCTTCTTAAGCAGAGTTAGTTAAATTCAAATTCTGCGCTTTCATGTACTGCTCCTTCAGCATCCGTTAGGATATCATTCTCACATTTACGCATAGATCTTCAATATGATCCTTTCCATTCAACTTTCTTAAAAATATTCCATATGTAGTTTATATTTCTCCCCACTCAACGGTATTATTTGTGACGAGATATGGACGTGATTGTATGACGTAAATCAAATACACTACAATAAGCTATAAAATCAACGGCGGCTTAAAAAATGTGTTACTTGCTGATAACCGAGCGGTTATCATACTTGACCAGTAATACCGTAAGTGTATCATCAAAGGCGGACAATAATTCCACGACATAAAAACCGGATGTGGAAACTGAATTGCCTATTAATCTTGAGCATCAAATACTGAGAGGATAAAAGACACAAGAAGCTATTTTAAGCGCTTTCGCAAAATTGCGAAAAGCGAATATCAGTTTCGTCATGTGTGTCTGTCCGTTAGGATGGAATAACTCGGTTTCCACTGGACGGATTGTCATGAAACCTGATACTTGAGGAATTTTCCAACATCTGTCGAGAAAGTTAAGTTTCATTAAAATTTGAGAAGAATAAATTTACTTTACATGAAGCCCAATATACAGTTTTATCATAACTGAAGAATAAAAAACCAACTAGATGCAACTTATTATTTTATTGTACTTCTTATAGGCTCAACATGTTTTGGGCATTACTATTCCCATCATCAGGAGCTCGCGACTATGATGTTGATTACCACATTGGTCGTTTCGTTCTTGGTTTGTTGTATGTTAGGGGTTAGGTGCGGTTAGGCTGGAGTAGTGTCTGGGCTGCAGGCTATAGCCTGCATCCCAGACACTACTCCAGCCTTACCGCACCTAACCTCCAACATAAAACAAACCAAGAACGAAACGACCAACCTCCAACGTACAGCAAACCAAGCCCGAACCGACCTATGTGGTAATCAATATCATAGTCGTGAGCTCTTGATGATGGGAATAGTGATGTCCGAAACATGTTGAGCCTATAAGAAATACAATAAAATAATAAGTGGCATCTAGTTGGTTTTTTAATTCTTCAGTTATCACAATGATGCTCGGTCCAATAAACATCAGATTTATCATATCTCGCTCAGTTCTTCTTAGAATGAGAAATATTTCAGAGAGAAGTTACACAGAAAATTAAAACACGCCTTTATGTTCAATACTTGTTTTAGAAAATCATGATATTTGTTAGATAATATGGAAAAATATTTTGCAGCCGGACAGACCACAGATGACGATATGGTGTACGCTCATAGCCTCTCGATGTCTCACACTTAACACACTCACTCAGTTTAGGTAATACTTATTGCATTTCAACTGCAACAATGGTTCCAAGACGGCACCTCAGTGTTTCGTTATACCTATATTGAAAGTCTTGTTATTGTGTACTTTATACATATGAATTACAGAATATTATGTAGCAATATTTGGTTAAACAATAACTTTGGTTCTTAACAATCAAAAAGTATACTTGTTTAAACCCGCTTTCCAGCTGTGCGAATTGTACATGGTCAAGAACATGATTAGTTCGAATGAATAATTCGACGAGAAGTTGAAAAAATGGCTGTGTCCAATTTTTAAGTGTAAACAATTCCCGAAACTCAGAGGAAGTTCTGTGAAACGATAAGAGAACCTTAGTGGGGATTGTCGATCTCAGAGCAAGAGATTCACAATCAGGAGCTCCTGTGTGTTGCCCATCCCATCACGCCCCTCAAAATCTGGGTAAACTGCATATAAAATTAAGGGGTTCCATTTTTTTTATACTTTTCATTTTATCAACAAATCCTAAGCGTCTATACATGTTTTCTCGGCGTCACATCAGTAAGTCAGCAATTACGCCTAAACGTGAGGTACATGCTCTGAACATTAAACACGAATCGATCGTCGAAGAATCGTCCTGCCGGAGTGAAAAATGTATGACATATACCATTGCTGTGTGTACAATGAAGAACTCCCGATGATGGACAGAGGAACTGTCCGAAACATGTAGAGTTTTATTCCAAAAATTAATTTGAGGAATTAGGGCATTTAGATGTTTTTATTATAAGAATTTTTTGGGGTTGTTAGAACGAGGTGGCAGTTGGTAAGGTTGTTTACGGATATGGGGCTATTGCTGATGACGCTCACCCAGCACACAACTTCCCCGACGTTACCAGTTTGTGCTTAAGTCCTTGGCCAGCGTGTACACTTCTTTCGTTTCTGCTCTTGTTCTGGCTGCTGCAAACTTTGTGGATGCTTGGAAGCTTTGTCTCATATATGCATTACCCATTACCCCAGAGACCTGGTACACTTGTACACTTCTGGACACTCGTGGTTATGATGACCACTACTGCATTAGATGCATCTTGTGGCTGCTTAAATTGAACCAAGAATGAGACAATTACTGGCAGTTCTGGCATTGTCTCAAATATGCTTCTCATAAGCTGTTTGGTAGAGGTAAATCGAAGGTCGTCTGTAACTTTGGTAGCGCGTTAGATTTAACCAAGAATAATTATTCGGCTTTAAAAAATGTGCAGAGTATAGTTTAGGTTTGGTCTCTCGTGATGTCAAGGACAAATTACTGAAAACGAAACAATTATGTCTTCTGAAGAAACATCGGAATGAATGTGTCTGATTAATGCATTGATAGGACCGTCAGACATTTGAATAAATGCGAAGTTGTAAAGATTTGCATTGATCGTGCACTCTGTTACGCTGCGGGTAACAATGTGGATCCGTGTTCCTATAGCCGGCAAAGAAACTTGGCCGGTCACGAGAGATACAGTCTCCATTTTAAAGAAAGTGAAGTATACAGGAATAATAATTCAGACTAGTAATGGTCTTTCCGCCGTTGTAAGTGCCACCTGCTCAGAGTTTGGCGCCGCTGGCATCGACTACGAGTAGCGGAAGAGTTCCTAGTAGGAGTTTCCGTATCCCTAGGAAACTTGTAAGGTTAATCAAGATGAGTCTGACTGAAACATATAGCAGAGTCCGGGTGGGCAAGAATGTGTCTGACAGGTTCCCTATTAGGAATGGTCTGAAACAAGGAGACGCTCTATCACCAATGCTTTTAAACTTTGCTTTAGAGTA
>Ga0123357_10005899_pt1 | contig 14782 bp, 14 predicted proteins | sample TergutEmb28metaG_FD_89873 | JGI IMG/M metagenome (GOLD analysis project Ga0123357, IMG submission 89873) | Embiratermes neotenicus P4 segment gut microbial communities from Petit-Saut dam, French Guiana - Emb289 P4 | ecosystem: Host-associated > Arthropoda: Insects > Digestive system > Gut ...
GCGAATAGAACTGATTTTCAGAAACGTCTTTATTTTGCACTCTTGTATGTGTTATCAGCAGCTATATGTATGGATGGTAATATGTAATATCCAACTAAATAGTCTCCATAACTAGGAATCAAAGAACACAAATAATACATTTCACATTTGTATGCTCACAGAAACTATTAGGTTAGTTTACTGAATTTTCCTCCTTCATATGTGCAAATAATTGTCCATTACTTAATGTATAAAAATGAATACTAAAGGGAGAACTGCCAAGTATGATGGTGTATAAATGTAGCATGATTCTGTTACTATAAACACTTCCCTTGAATTGGGCCAGTTACATACATCACCACACATTACAGATATGGACTGTAATGAATTTGTTGTTCCTTGAACAAGATATAACCTGTGGCAAGTTTTAGAAGCAAGCGGGTTTATCAGCCTGATTTAGACACATGTCAAGAGAGCAGAAGTTCAGATATGGTTGTTTTTCAGGCTGTAACACCCTGTAGCAGAGGTTTATTCCATTATTTGAGGAATGTACTGCCTCCATCTTAAGGGTGACAGATCTGGGTCAGGTGGATGCTGAAGTAATCTGGAGGAAGAGAAGTGTCCATTACATTACTTCAGACCAGTCTCAGTCACAATGAAGAGGAGGTAATACATTGCCCCAAAAAGTTTGTAATACATGCTGTGAAAACCCCCAAAATCACTATCATTTGAACAATGCAGCAAAAACCTGAAAACCTACATTAAGAGCAAGAGTGTCACATTGATCTGCATTGTGCAATGTATCCAGCATGGAATGACTCTGGCACAAAATTTATGTACTGCTGTCTTCATTCTGCCACTGATCACATCCTGGAAGACATATCGTATCACTATCAAGTTATTCTGTGTTGCTGGGTTCCATCTCTCCAAGAGTGTCACTGTCACTATCTTCTGTTTCATCAGGAACTTGTACCTCCATCTCTGTAGTGAAGGCATCACACTGATCCTTATCCTCCTGCAATGACACACACAATAATGAAGACACATTTAAAGAACAAGATGGCAGTCATCTGGGGTCTGACCAAGTAGATCCCAGCATTCTGGATGATTGTCATGTTGTTGTGCCTTCACCTTTAGGGTCAACAGTCGAAAGAATATAGCCCTTGGACACAGCATGACATTCCAGAGGACTGTCATCTTGAACCCTGCTGTGAGAGCCTCAGGTCTCACAAAATTAAAGCACTTCTGTCTGCCCCCCTGTAGTAGATTCCTTTAAAGGCTGGTCCTTGGCCTGCACTGTCCCATTTGTATGCAACCCCATGACTCACAGAAGCCTCCCACTGGACCCTATCTTGAGCGAACTGCATCCATTACCTCCCTTAATACATGAATTCTAAAGATTAATTTTAGGTTTTAAAATCACCAGATCACCAAGGTATACCACATAACAGTCAACAGAACTTATTTAGAACGTACAACATGTTGCAGACCGTACAGGATCGTCCCTAGGGAGACACACATAAGTACACACTCATTCTAAATCCTGTTCTAATTAGTCTACACATAGATACATTGTCAGTATGTCAGTGAGATGTCTCATACACATACTATTAGCGTTGATCCTTTTCTGTTTTGTTCTGTTTCTGTAATACACATCTTGTCAATCACTGTCTCGGGTACTGTTTGTCCGAAAGCTAGAAAACCTACTTGTGTAAACCTATGTAGAAATGACGGTAGCTAATTGGCCTATGTAAGCACAGGATACATTTTAGTGAACACTAAATCTACAACTGTGCACATTACATGTACTGTCTGTCAGCTGACAACATGATGGCAAGATGTGTCACTCTTGATGTTCCTGTGTTTATGTTGGCAGAGTGTGCCAGCAGCAGCTGATGTAATGTGATGGGGGATGTTGCAGGTACAGTTCCAACCACTGTACATGAGACAACATCATTACAGAGGTGGCTGGTGCTTGGACCAGATTCTAGAGTGTGGAGTAGAAGGACCTAGCAGTCCAAATTACAACACTGTAATACTTTCACAGAAAAATTTACCTGTGATTTTCCTCGATGATTACGGAATCTCCTGTGTTTCTTGCTCTTCTTACTCTCCACATTGTGAAGGTGCACCGGAGCGACAGGTATGCCCAGTACAGTGGACATCATATGTGGCTTCAGCCACCCAACTAATGGTGTTTTCCCAGGAATATAATGTGCTTGAGAGTGATAGAATAGTAACCCATCTACAGCAGGTCCGTCTTTTCCAAAGAGGTTCTCTGTAGCCATGACAGCAGTCATTGTGGACACATTAGATTGATGATACGGAAGCGAGAGAAAGATAAAAGCATTGTCATTTGAGCGCTCTGAGAGACATGACATTTCTTCCATCTTTGATTTCAGCCAGTAGAATCGAAATTCTGCCTGTTGTGCACAACAAAACGTTAATGTACAAACAGACTTGCCACATGAGCCCAACTACACTCACTCTTACATGCTGCAGTACCACTACTCTGGGGTGTGCATCTGCCTGTATTGGAAGGTTCATGCAATTAAGGTGTAAGGGGGAGAACAGATACAGCTCCACTCATTCTTAACCTCAGCACTAGGTGGAGGTGAGGAGTCAGGTTCACACCCTGGTATCTGTGGAATGGGAGGCTGGGTAGGATCCAGAGCCAATCTGGACATTTTGGAGAAGAGAAAGCACATTTACTCTGTCATGGATCAAACCCTGGGTCATTCAGCCTGTAGCATATTCACTACACTGACTGTATTGTGCTGAGCTGGTATTGGAGTGGCTGATGGAGCTGGGATCTTGAGTAACTTATGTAGAGTATAAGAGTTACAGTCACCTGTACTGGAATGCAATGTAACTCTGTCTCCAGTTCATACACCAACTGCCTCACTCAATATTCTTTCTTAGCCAAATTTTTCTGTCTTAAGAGAAACGGCTGGATGAGCCACCATACATCCTTACTTTCAAGTTCAGGACCATGTGACAAATTTTCATGGTTGACTGAAATGCCATTTACGCTCAGTCAGTAATACCGAGACAGGGAACATTTGAACTCGCGATGTCATAGTAATACTAGTGCCAAGTTGAGTACTGAAATGATGTCTGGTAATAAATCTTCAAAAACTGTATATATCTATTAATGTAATTTATTTTTGTAGAAGGCAGACAACAGGGGTGCCATGAAAACATTCGTTAATTTTCAATTTGATAACAACGGTAGACAATTCGACCTAGGAATACCAAGCTTTGTGTGAAGACACAACGATCTAACTTACAAAATACTGCTATCAGCTCTAATATTAAGTACATGTGGGTAAACCTGCAGTGATTGTTATAATGGAAGAAACTTATGCATTGCTACAGTGACATCTGTTTGTAGTGTCAGCATTTGGAAACCATATTTCTCATACCTCACAGTCAAGCATTGGCTGGTTATTCCATGCTAATACATCCAGCACATAGTAGCTGTGATTAGTAGCATTCCAGATACAATCAATAATGGTGCAACCCTTGAAATCATTATGGCTACCTCCTGGGAGGTTACTCTGGAATGCTGCCATATGACGGCCACTCTTCGAATATGCCTGTGTGTTCCCCTGAAATGGACAGCAACTTTTGTACTACATATCTAATGTGAATCGATGGTAACATGACACTGCACTTGGAATTACTGTGCTTCTGGCATGCCTTAGGCAGTTACTGCGGAGGACCAGGATCAACTGCATGTTACACTCTGTAAGATTTATGGTGTACAGTGTGGCAGAGGGGCAGTACTTTGGTTCTCCCCTATCAATATCATTCTACCAGTACTCCATCTATTACTGGTGGTACATAATTACAGCAACTGAGTGTCTTTAAGTAATACAAAAAAATTCATAAAACAGTCCAGTGATTGTTTTGATATTAACCCTTTCTAATGGCACTGCCTTGGTAGGTGCCTCCTTGCCTGCCCACCACAGGAGGAACAAATCAGTTTCTGCTACATGCGCTTTTCACAATATTGGATAATGGAAAAAGTCCTGCACCCTGTAATCCTAAACAACATGAACATCCAAAGGCTGCTAAGCATAATAACCTCATCTTTGCACATGGGTCTTGTACTTATAAACACAGTATTTCAGATGTTTGTTAACTTCGATGTTGGGAATTTCAGCCTTTGTAGCTAAGACCCTGTTGGCTGAGCAGTCTGTCCCATCTGTCCTTTTATTGCTGAATCAGTTTCTTTCTTGAAGTGAGGTGACTGCTTTTGTGCTTTATGGGATGGGACATTCCTTCAGTCACTTAATGTATTCTATGCTTTGAACAAGGCCGTCATGACTCTTAAAGGCAAGCATTAATATCAACAGAAGGGAGGGTATGGACTGATCTTATAGGCTGAGGACAGGAAGCAATAGTGGTTGTTACAAACTAAGTAATGAATCTGCAGATTCCATTAAATTTGTTGACAACCTAAATGACTATTAAGTCTTCAAGGAGGTCTCTGCCTTATAGAGTTAGTCTGCATAACATGATGCAGTGAACACTTGTAAGGTGAACACAAACTGAATGTCTGTAACTTTTAAAACTCACTGCAGTAGCCACAACCAAAGTTCTGTGACCTATGGGGCATGGCACCAAGTACCACAGTTCTGCCAGATCTTCTGGTACATCTACCAACCATTCAGACAACATCAGTCTCTCTTTGTAAATTTTCTGCTGTTTTGGCTTAGTCTGAAAACAAACAAACATGCAAGATTTGATGTTTTTTGTAGCAATGCTGCTGAATATTTGCATCTTCTGGGATGGTACTGTAGACATGAAACAGCATCACAACCCTGAAGACTTGAATATTCAACAAAGACACACATTTGCATGTTTTACCACTAACATTAAAAAATCTTCTGAATGGCTCATGAAATGTACAATGTATTTAATGGATTTACGTTAGATTTAGGTGACTTTTGTGAGTTGCAGCTACTACCAGTTTTATTCAGTCCTGATTATAACTAGTTTACCTTTATGGCTCTCCACTCCATGTCAAGTTCCCCATGTAAAGTATGGAGTTCCTCGATCAGTCCTCGGCTTGCACTGAATAATTCATTTCGTTTCCTGTTTGTACAAATGTAGGTAAGCTTTGTCAGTCAATTACATGTATCTTATAAAATGGAATTTAGCAGTAAGTGATCCACCACAGCTCAGTAGAGTGGACAGTACAGTTCCTGCCAAAATTTACATGCTCTGAATATTGATAAAAAATTTCTGGAAAAATCAGAAAATGTTTTCATCTTCTTTAACTTGCAAACAAGGAAGCCGGGATAGTGTAGTTGTACAGTCACAAGCTATGGGCTGGATAGCCCAGGGTTCAAATTCTGATCGGCAAGAAACTGTCTTCTGTGAACCATCCAGACTGGCTCTGGGACATGCCCACCCAGCCTCCTATTGAGTGGGTACCAGGGTTCTTTTCCCCATGGTGTAAAGCAGTTGGGGAGCAAGGCTGACCACTCCATCTAGTGTAAAGTTAAGAACAAATAGAGCTATGTGCCTCTGTCAAATGGACAGGGGCAACTTCACCTTTTCAAATTACAAAGTATGAAATGGTGAAGTAGGAACAACCATTAATAAAGCATAATTTCACACAGAACAACTCACATTTATTCACAGAGAATGTAGTGACTATGGCTCTTCACTTCAAAGGGTAAGTGGGGGGGCTGGGATCATCTAGACAATACAGTGCACGGGCTATGGGCTTCACAAGCAGGGCCAACATATTTTACTCTTCACGAAAATATCCAGACCAGCTCTGGGAGCTCACATGTTACTGATCATATGGGCAACTTTGTGTAGTTGCCAAAATCAGTAAAATGACCATTAAGGGGTCAGTTTTTCACCCCAAGGTTCTTGACCATACATTATGTCTTGGTGGTAGAACGTGAATGAGCAGCTTCATGCTGTGACCGCTCTATCCCCTAGTACCCACTGCTGGGATGGGCCACAAAGGTGTGTTGAATTTCGTGGCGAACAGAAGCAATGAAAAGCAGGTCATCCAGTTACAATCAGTCACTTGACAGACTGCTAAGATTACTCACTGTTCAGAGTTATGAACTTGTTGATTATCTTCATTCTGATGGACATTTGAACTCAAATGTTATAAATTATAATGCATTTAACAAGCTTGTTTTGCAAGTTTTTATGATTTCATGGTGGTGTGGCTAACAATTCTGTCTTGAATATGACACTGTATCACTGGGTAACCAGATCCTGATGTTTCAAGACAAATTTGCCATGAAACTTCAAGCCAATGCTGGAAATTCTCTATCAGACTTGATACAACAAAGTTTTCCTAGCATATATGGTATAAAAATTCATATCAGGTAATGCATGTGATAGGGAATAAAACTTCTGGAAGAAATTCGTATAAGTACCTACAAAATCTCCAAACACCCTAAAATGTATCCCAATTCCAAGCAACAGATATTCTGCTTTTTATGTTTCATGTTCTGTGTATTAATCAGATGTATAAAATTTTGCAGAGAGACCAACAAATGCACGTGGGTGTATATATGGAATGTTATTATATAGTAAACACCGATATGTTGCGGCCACGAGTTCTTATTCGGAGTATTATGTAAATTAGTGTCATTTACGAAAACTCACTCTTTTTGTTCCTCAAGTAGCCGCAGTCGCCTTGCCTGTTGGTCTGCAGAATTACTGCGACATTTATATTGTGAAAGTCGTGGATGTGGGCAGCTGGGACTGTTTGCAGTAGATTTTACAGCAAACACGCAGCTTCGTGATTCTGTCAGCTCCATATTTCTTGGTAACCTACACTATAAACACTCCACACACATTACACAAATTTTCAGATCACAGGTGGACTATAACCTCCAAAACGCTATTTTGTTTTCCATCTATCAGTATATCACAGCAGACGACGTGCCTTAACCGAAACATGTACTATTACGATATACGGCGCTGCATTAAAATGAATATTCGGTGATACACGAACGAAACATCGACAGTATCAACAGGATCGAATTGCGAGTTCGCGTGGCTGTACTAACAACTTTGTAGTCTCCGGGTACACGACACAGTGTCGATAGGAAAGTATAGAACTAATATAGAATGTGGTACAATATGGCGACTAGAGTAATCCGTGTTGTGTGAAGGTACTCATTGGTGACGGCCGGACCGGGCCGCGTCCTAGGGCAAGACGTTCGTGCTCTTGTTGACATGTTTATATACAACCGTATTAACGGGTTGTAGATTTTTGAAGTGGAATGTATGTGTGTGTATGTATGTATGAGACACTGGAACAAATAGTACCGTGCACACACTCAAACAAACCAGCTGCTCCAATTCCTGTGCACGTGTTCATCTAATATCAATCAAAAACTGATGAAATTACGACTGTTCTACTGCATACTGGAGATAATGTAAAAGTTAAACGATTGATTTATGCGACTGTGCACTGCCTGATGATGCGCCAGTGAGGTCCGAAACATGTAGGAGTTGACGGATTAAAATATTAATGTAATTCTAAAGAAGTGTTTGCCTTTTATAGATTTGCATTATAATAACACTGAAACAACGCAGCAGAAAGGGAGAGAGGGACCCTAGCACAAACCCGAATGACTATACTGGCCTAGAGACGGTAAATATAATTGCTCAATTGAATAGATATTATGCAATATGTTTCTCCCTAGAAGACTCAGTATTATTGTTCAGTATATCATTTTGCTCGTGGTTGGAACGATCATAATGTTGAGTGATATGCTGCTAGTATGACCAGTATTTTAGTCCCTTGTTTAAAAAAGGAAAAGAATTACCGCAGGATCAAAGACAGGTACAAAAGAAGACCACAATACACACACGAAAATCTCATGGCGAACTGAGACAAACGGGTTTTTTCTTGTGTGAATCGACGGTCTGTCATTTGATCGGACTTTCAAGGCTGCTAGCCCTACAATTGTTAAATAAATACTAACCTTCTAGACGCTCTCACAGTCAGTGCTTATCCAATAAGCTATGTTATTTGGCCACTGGAATTAAGGCTTAAGACCTGAAATTCATAAGTGATACGTCTCAATCGACTAGAATTTTTGTGCTGGAGACGCGTTTACTGATCGGCAGAGAGACGGTAACTGAATGTCACGCAATAATCTCCACAGATTTTCAGTATATTGAACGATATTGTTGACCGTCCAATGGTACCGGTACTATAATATCACTCGTCCAAGAGGGAGTGCATGGGAAGGCTACTGGCTGTTAAACGTTGCAGCAGCACTCACGCGAAAAACAGCGCCACATACGGCAGACAAATTAAAGTATTGTACCATATTCTATAGGATGAAACGTAGATTCAGTTTGATATTTCGAATTCAGGTAGAAATTTGTGGTTGACACTTTACCACATATACACCATTTTGAGATAAATGTGTTGATCCCTTCACTTCTCCATTGCAAACTACTTTTCGTATTTTGTGTCGTACAAGAACAACATTTGTGTTTGTTCAATTGGCATATTGTGTGCGACCTTTTCGTGTTCAACTTTCAACAGCTGTTTGTTTAGTTACGCGAAAACTACGGGGAAAGTGGGAGAGTGTGTGCAGAGGTAAGTTGAGTCATGCGTTATACTATTTCACATTTTATCAGTCGTAAAAATGTGTCATACATATATGTAAGCACTCTCTGTGTGATTGAAGTATTCTTATAGTTCGGAAATATCTCCACGCGATAGCATATTCAGCTTTTTGTGTTAACGAATTGCAGCCATAGCAGAGGTAGCATGTTTTGGCTTAATGTTTTACATCACCGACGTACACATTACATGCATATAAAAAGCCATGAAAGCCGTCAAACACTGAATTTCCTAAAACTTGGTGTACCTATTCCATCTATCCTTGTGTGCATTGAAGTATGGAGAGACGATATTGGCAATGAGGCAGAAATTTTTATGTATCATTATTTCTATTGTAGTGGTGTGACGTATAAGTTTTAGCATGTTGGCAGTGAGACACCCCTGAAGATGACAAATGTGTGTTGCTGAAACATGTAGGGTGTAGGCGATTTTAATTGCCTTTATTGAAAATATAAAATATCGCGCAACTAGTCGCGTGAATTCGAAGTCGAAGTGCAACATTTCAGAGAACTTAATCTGTCTTCACCAAGAAATTGTGCAGGTATAGATAGGGACAGCTGTGTATATGCATTACATTATTCTATGAAGATGGAGACAGAGATCTAGAAAAGAATAGATTGTATTTGAGATTATTATTCTGCTAGTCATATTCACATTATTCTTCTGAATCTTTGTCCTATTAGAATGGCATCTTCGGGTTCAATGTCGGCGAATGATGATGAAGAACTTACCCTGCCTCGGGCTTCAATCAACAAAATGATCAAAGAAATTCTACCAAATATCCGTGTCGCAAATGACTCACGTGAATTGATTCTTAATTGCTGTACGGAATTTATTCATCTCATATCATCAGAAGCAAATGATATCTGCAATCATCAACAGAAGAAAACCATAAATGCTGAACATGTTTTACAAGGTACTATTTAGTGAGTTCTTAGGCATTAGCAGCAGCGTGGTTGAGGTCTCTGTTCTTCTGCAGTGTGGCTCCAAGTCACTGGGTCATTGGTTTGCATTGTTATAAGGCAACATGGTAGTTTCATCTGCAAGGGTTGACATGTTGAAGCGAACATTTTGATCACTGAAATAAGACCCATGTCAACTAAAGATGTTGGGAATCGATGACGCATTGCCATACCCTGAAGAATACAGATCTGAAGGTACACCACAGTTTTGCAATTAATGTGCTCATATTAAGATATAAAGGTATTTTGATACCCTCCAGACTACATAAAAGTTACTGTTTTGGGAGCCTGAGAGCTTATTGTGGACACTGACATCTGAGGGCATATCACAGGCATGGGGGTGCAAGGGCATGTCATAGACATGGTAGTTGGAGGGCATTCTGTAGGTGTCAATAATTTCTTCACAATCTCTGTCTTTAAGTGACATGGGGTTATCTTGTTGTATGTATATTGTGATGCTGCTGTCACTGTTAGGGACATTGATGATGTGGATGTGGTGTGACCTGCAGCATTGGACCGGCTGGGTTTTGGTGACTACAGAGCTGATGCAGAGGCCGTGTTGAGAGACTGTAAGGCTGTTGCAGCGAAGAGAAGGAGACAGAGCACTCGGTTAGAAAACTTGGGTATACCAGAGGAAGAACTGTTACGACAGCAGCAGGAGTTGTTCGCAAAGGTTTGTTGACTGATTGATATTTATAATTATTATGCTGTCTGTTGCATGGTATTGAATGTGACTAAAACTGTAAGGTACACCTTGGCATATGTGAGTTCACAAATGTGATTTCACTTGTATGTGATCAACTAACCTGAACTTCACTGTCCATAAATGTAAAACACAATATTTATGGTTGTTTTAAACAATTAAATCCCTGAAACTTTCACAGAGCCCAAAGTTCAGTGAACCTCTCTTGGGCTGCCATTCATGTCAGGTGGTTAAACAAGAGCAAACGAACATTTCAGGAATCATTTTCATCTTTGTCATTAGTTTCCTGATGATGGGGATAGAGGTCACTCAGTAAACATTGGTTTGTTTGGCATTTAACCATATGAGATGGCTGGTTGCCCAAGAGAGCTTTATTTCAATTAGATTGCCTTCTGTACCACAGCAAACACTTGCTGCTTTGTCTTCAGGAGAGTACAAAACTGCTCCAATGGTTGGGTGTTCTGAATCATCCCTGCCTACAGCTCTGTAAATTTTCCCACATATCGCCTGCATGGCAGTTCAGCAAACCATCTGCCCTGCGGTTGGGAGTGTTAATTTTTGTTATTTCTGTGTTGGTGTCTCTTTGCTTCTGGAATCTGGTGCTTTGTCACTGGGTAATTGGTGCCTGGTATTTTGAGATGACGCTGTGGCCTCATCCATAAGAGTTGAAATATCTGGGAAGAATTCTTCATACATGTTTCAACCCTTATTGTCTTGCATCATCAGGAACCTGTTATCTACTGATGCAACACCACACCTCGACTGCAGTTCTGTGAAAGCTTTAATATTCACATATTGGTGCTTTTAAGCAGCTTAACTGTGCTGTGTGCTGTTTGACACTTTGTAACACAGTAGCACCATACGTGATGGAGTAACTTTACACAGACAAGTTGTGAGTAACATGAGGGATTACAAACAAGTTGGCTGAAGCAGTAACTCTTTGACATGTGTTTAGAAAGTTAAAAGATCAAATATCAGCCAAAACACTGATTTTCATTATGTATGTTTCTTGTGGTGTACCTCAGACACTCCAGGCATGTGCTGGGGTCAAATCTTTTTGGTTACACTCAGCACTGCTTTGCAGGAAGCAGCAAAATATTAGGGCGAGTGAAATGAAAATTGTAAAACGTGCCAATAATATCAACACTGCAGGCACACAAAGTCTTCAGCATGGCTTAGCAGTGTGTGCTGTGTGTGTGTGTGTGTGTGTGTGGTAGATCTGGAACTGTGTTGAAACATGACTAAGCTGCATCAAGGCTATATGTACGAAATTAGCTCTTAATATTTGGGTTTTCACAGCATTTATGTCATGGATCAGGTCTTATGGATTATACAGAGCAGCAGTGTTGTTGATTGGCCACGTTTTGTAGGAATGCACGGCCTGCATATTCAAAAATTGAAACATCAAGAATCTCAGCATGACACCCAGACAACTTTATGCACATGTGTAAATCCTTTTTTGCTTAATATTTGTTCGGTGAGATGTTGTCTGTTTCTGAAACACCTAGCACCTGCTGAGGAAAATAAATTATAAATTACTTAGTGTCCTTGTGATGGTGTGGGGGGGGGGGTGTCTCATAAACCTTAGATCAAGAGTCATTATGACACTCCAGTATAGTTACTTTTGAACATTTACCCTATCTTGGCACATTCAGCAATAATAAGAAACAACTGCAAATGCAAGAGCCTGATTTCTACCTCAACAGAATTTTGAAGATGGATGTGCCAGTCTGCTTGGAAATTGTGTTGAAAAATAGTGGAAGAAAGAGCTATATTTAATGCTGTAGTGACTTATACGTAGGTTATTCGGAAAGTAATTACCATCTGCACATATCTCTCGCGCATCCTCGAGACTGTCACTTTGCGCATGTGCAGTGATTTCCTCCATCAATTGAGAAGTCAAAGACACCATTTCGTGAAATTTGTGTTATGTTTATGTTTGTTCCTGTGCGTTAAACATGTTTAAGACAATTGAAGAGGCCACCGACTGTGAAATATTATCTGTAATTCATTTTTTGAACGCTAGGAATGTGCTACCAAGTGAGATTCATCACCAGATCTGTCAAGTGTATGGTGACAATGCGATGAGTGATGGCGTGGTTAGGAAATGGGGTCAGATGTTCATTGAAGGACGAGAGAACGTGCATGATGAGGTGCAAAGTGGGCGTCCATCTTTGGTGAATGATGATTTGGTGCTTAAGGTCAAGGAAAGAGTGCGTGACGACAGACATTTCACAATTTCTGATCTGTCCCTGGACTTTCCTCAGATTTCAAGGACTCTACAGTATGACATTGTCAGTAGTGACTAACATCGCAGGCGGCCGCATTCCGTGAGGAGGGTATACAAAAACTTGTGCCCTGCTATGATAAGTGCCTCAATAATGGCGGCAAATATGTGGAAAAATAGTTTGAAGAACGTAGAATCTGATAACAATTAAATTTTGTACGAAACCTTACCCGGTTTTTTTTTAAACAGCAAAATGGTACTTACTTTCTGAATAAGCCTCATACTTTCAATTTGACGGTAAAGCGAAGAATTAGAATTAGAATAGTATTTGAGTTCAAGCCCTTGGGGGCCTACTGCACCTAGGCCTTAAAACGGGCCCTTTGTACCCCATTCTCTGATACTGGGTTAAAGGAGCCCTGTTCCTTTACCAAAGTTCCAGTTGGCCCCTATACTTAGTTTTCTAACATCCTCAGGTTCCTGAAAGAAGGAACCCAGATATGCATGTCTGAGTGAGGCCAAGGCCTCTCACTCACACAGAATGTGGACTGAGGTTTCCTCCTCAGTACCACAACTTAAATTCCCAACATCCTCAAGGTTCAAAAAAGAGGTAACCCAGATATGTATGTCAAAATAAAAACCCTCAAAGTCCCCAGTAATGGAACCCCCTCTATGTTCCTCCAACAGAGTCTCTATGGAGAGAGGTGCTGTGTCTCCAGAGCCAATGGTTTATTCATTAATTTATATCTGTTGGAGTCCCCAAAAAGGAGCCTTCCCATGATATGAGGGGAAAACATACAGTCACCGTCCACAGAGCCCCACGCGGATGGAAGGCTTACATACAATGGGGTGCAGCCTTGTTCCTCAAGATGATCATTAAGGACACTGCTATCACTACCCCAGTGCCATATAGCCTTTAGCCTTCAGCATACCTTCCACCTATGCTTGGGTAGATCAGAGCCTCTTTAGCCAGCGTGTGATATAACCCTCAACAGGGTACACCTTCCACACCTGTTACCGCCTCCCTCGTGACCCAGGGTAGAGTAGAGTATGAATCCATGTAACCCTCAGGTATGGACGAGGGGTTGGATTTATGGGATACATGGTTTAGGGAACCTTACTTGTGGAATATTTTGTAATGATACTGTCAGTCAGTTACTGTCACTCCGTTAGGCACGAGAAGAACAAGCAGCAGCTGAGCAGCAGCAGTGGCAGCAGCTGCAGGCAGCAGCTCAGATGGTCTCCATGCAGCAGTCAAACCAGGAGGATCCAGATCAGGAGGACTATTCGTAGGCTCAGCAGTTACAGTTGGACACAATGTGTGATTGGCATCTGGACAACTGGTTTTCATGGTCAGTTAGTTACTTGTGAATTATGTAAAGTGATATACAGAGAACCTTCTATTTTATATTACTGGAATCTACATTGTCACTGATTCTGCACTTTTTTTTTCTGTCCTGCCAAAAAGTTCCATCAGAACAACATTAAATATGCAGGTGTGCTTCTACCAAGTTCCTTGATTATATGTTCAAACATAGCACAAACAGGCCTTCTGTTGTTTTAAGTATGTTCAATTTGCAATCAGGCTCTGTTGTTGTCATGCACACCTACTAATTTACGGCTGGACGGTTGTGCCAGCAGAGCAGAGCCATGCACTTGACATGTGCCATGTGACCCCACATCTGTTGACATGCTGCAGTTGCCTAGTATAGTTATTTCACTATAGACAATAATGAAGTCAAACAACCATAAATTACTTGTATCATTTTTTTATAACAATTGTACTGTATATTAATGAAGGTTTTTGAGCCTCGTAACATACTAATGGAGACTTTGTTTCTGTGTGTTGTCATTATGGCATTATTAATTTTCACAGTTGTACCATGCATTTTGATATTATCAAGTCTTTTATTTATCCAACTGAATGCACAACTAGAGTGTTCTAGAAAAATGTTAAAACTTACATTAAAATTTACATTGAAACGCTCCTACATGTTTCGGTTACAAAAACCATTATCAGGGAGCTTATTGTTGTGCTTTGCTAAAGTTATAATTATTAAAATACAGTAGAACCTTGGATTGCGAGCATAATCCGTTCTAGAAACGTGCTTGTAATCCAAAACACTCGTATATCAAAGTGAATTTTCCCGTAAGAAATGATTGAAATGCAGATGATTCGTTCACAACACAAAACTATTTATTCATATAGAATGATTAATACAAAATACTCTAGGCCTTGTACATAGTAAATATACATAGCTGTACCTGTACAGTGAGGGAGA
>Ga0123357_10005900_pt1 | contig 14780 bp, 28 predicted proteins | sample TergutEmb28metaG_FD_89873 | JGI IMG/M metagenome (GOLD analysis project Ga0123357, IMG submission 89873) | Embiratermes neotenicus P4 segment gut microbial communities from Petit-Saut dam, French Guiana - Emb289 P4 | ecosystem: Host-associated > Arthropoda: Insects > Digestive system > Gut ...
AATTATACAAAGTTACAAAATATATTAATAATGTATTATACTTATACACAAATAGTTATCAACACACCCCGCTCGATTTTGTTGATAACTACTCATTTTTTATTTTTTTATGCGTTGACCCTGACTCATCTTATTGCCGAGTGTAGTATAAATCTTTTTATGTTTTTTCGTTATACAAAAAAGTTTCACATCCGTTCTTTAAAAAATAAAAATTATTTATATCTAAACGAAATTCTGCCTTTGGACAAGTCGTAAGGCGACATTTCAACCTTAACTTTGTCGCCGGGAAGAATTTTGATGTAGTGCATACGCATTTTGCCGGAAATGTGCGCGGTAATAACGTGTCCATTCTCCAACTGAACGCGAAACATTGCATTACTCAATGCCTCAATTATTTTTCCGTCCTGTTCTATTGCAGCCTGTTTTGCCATTAATTTTTATTTAATTTATAAATAACATTTTAAATTTTAAAAAAAATAATTTTAAATAAATTTATCTCCCAATACCTCTTCAATATATTCAAAGCCCGACAAGATATCAGCCTCTCCTTTTCTAATTGCAACAGCGTGTTCGTAATGTGCTGATTGTTTTCTATCGACAGTGCGGCATGTCCAACCATCTTTTTCTATCACCACATTTCGTAATCCCATATTTATCATCGGTTCAATACAAATTACCATTCCTGTTTTCAGTTTTTGCCCGTTGCCGCGCCGTCCATAATTTGGCACTTCCGGGTCTTCGTGTAATTTTCGCCCAAGCCCGTGTCCTATCATTTCCCGCACAACTCCGTAACCTCTTGCTTCACAATAACTTTGCACTGCATAACTTACATCCCCTACCCTATTATTCTCGCGTGCCATCTCAATTCCTTTGTACAAAGATTCTTTAGTTGTTTTCAGTAAATTCATCACCTCCTCTGAAACTTCTCCCACACAATAGGTATAAGCAGAATCTCCGTGAAAACCATTTTTATATGCACCTATATCTACCGAGACAATGTCTCCCTCTTTTAATACTATCTCCTCCGATGGTATGCCATGCACTACAACATCATTAATCGAAATACAGACTGCTCCCGGAAAACCATTATAATTCAAAAAACCCGGTACAGCGCCGTTATCTCTAATAAAGCCTTCAGCAATTTTTTCAATATATTTAGTAGAAATACCCGGTTTAATGATTTTTGCCATTTCGCCGTGCGCTTTTGCTACTATTTGATTACTTTCTCTAAGTAATTCTATTTCTTCGTCTGATTTAAGAAAAATCATTATTTATTTAACATTTCCTATCTCTATCGTTTATCAATATGCGGCAATATTTCCGGAACGTCCTTTTATTCTACCTGATTTCAACAAACCGTCGTAATGACGCATAAGTAAGTGACTCTCAATTTGTTGCAAAGTATCTAAGACAACGCCCACCAAAATAAGCAGCGATGTTCCTCCAAAGAATTGTGCAAATCCGTGTGTAACCTTGGTTAAACGCGCAATTGCAGGCAAAATAGCAACTATTGCCAAAAATATTGAGCCCGGCAAAGTAATGCGCGACATAATGTCGTCAATATAATCAGATGTTTTTTTGCCCGGCTTTACTCCCGGAATAAAGCCATTATTGCGTTTCATATCTTCTGCCATTTGTTTCGGATTAACAGTAATTGCCGTATAGAAATATGTAAAAGCCACAATCATCAGGAAGAACACAGCATTATAAAGGAAATTATCGTTGGATAAAAGCCCCCGCCAAAAAGAACCTACACTATCAGCATTTGAAAAGCCGATAATTGTAATAGGAATAAACATTATTGCCTGAGCAAAAATAATAGGCATAACGCCTGCGGCATTTACTTTTAACGGAATATATTGCCGCACTCCGCCATATTGTTTGTTGCCAATAACCCGCTTTGCATATTGGACAGGAATTTTTCGCGTCCCCTGCACAAGTAAAATTGACAATCCAATTACAAACATCAGAGCAATAATTTCGAGCAGCAACATTACATACCCTCCTCCTACTTCACCTGTACGGCTAACAATCTCTTGTAGCAGCGCCTCAGGCAAACGAGCAATAATACCAATCATAATTATTAACGAAATTCCGTTTCCAATTCCACGGTCGGTAATTCTTTCGCCGAGCCACATAATAAACATAGACCCAGCACACAAAATTAACGTACTTGATGCTTTAAACCAAAAACCTTCGGGCATTCCACCATGCAACTGTACACTCAAATTGATTAAATAAGATGGTCCTTGCAGCAACAGAATAGGCACTGTCAGATAACGGGTGAACTGATTCATCCATTTTCGTCCGCTTTCACCTTCACGCTGTTTCTTTTGGAATGCAGGAACTGCTATCGTGAGCAATTGCACAACAATAGATGCCGAAATGTATGGCATAATTCCCAAAGCAAAAATTGAAGCATTTGCAAAGGCGCCTCCTGTAAACATATTGAGCAAGCCAAGCAAACCGCTATCTGTTGTTTGGGCTTTTAATGCTGTTAAACCATTTGGGTCTATTCCGGGCAAAACGATATACGAGCCGAAACGATAGATTAAGACGAACAACAATGTGATAAGCAATCTGTTGCGCAGGTCTTCTATTTTCCAAATATTTTGTAATGTTTCTATGAATTTCTTCATTTTCTATATTTCTTAAAGTTTAGAAACTGTCCCTCCAACTGCTGTAATAGCATTTTCGGCTGATTTTGAAAAGGCATTTGCCTCCACGTCCAATTTGGCTGTCAGTTCTCCGTTGCCCAAAATTTTAACCAAAGTATTTTTGGAAATAAATCCGGCGTTGCGCAGTTCTTCCAATCCTATTTTTGTCAATTTTTTCTCATCGGCGAGCGTTTGCAGAGTAGAAATATTGATTGCTTTATACTCAATGCGGTTAAAATTTTTAAAACCGAATTTAGGCAAACGTCTTTGAATCGGCATTTGACCTCCTTCAAAACCTCTTTTCTGTTTGAAACCAGAACGCGATTTTGCACCTTTATGTCCTCGTGTTGATGTTCCTCCTAAACCGGATCCCGTTCCACGTCCAATGCGTTTTCTCTTTTGTACCGACCCTGCTGCCGGAGTCAAATTATGTAATTCCATATTTTCCTGTTAATTTAAAAATATTTAAGTCTAAAAATTTATAATAAAAAACTTAAACTTACTCAATTACTTTTACTAAATGTTTTACTTTATCTACCATTCCCAAAATTGAAGGGCTATCTTCGTGTTCAACGATTGAATTCATCTTTCTCAAACCTAAGGCTTCCATCACAAGTTTCTGATTTTTAGGTGATTTGATTGTGCTTCTAACTTTCTGTATTTTAATTTTTGCCATAAATAATTTCCTTTCAAAAAATTAACCGTTAAACACTTTTGATAATGAAATTCCACGAGTTTTCGCAATCAGGTGCGCATCTCTGAGTTCGCTCAGTGCAAGCATCGTTGCTTTTACAAGGTTGTGCGGGTTTGACGACCCTTTTGATTTAGCCAAAACGTCGTTTACACCAGCCGATTCGAGAACTGCTCTCATAGCCCCCCCCGCTTTTACGCCTGTACCCGGCGAAGCCGGTTCTATATAAACCTGTGCGCCGCCATATTTGGCAACCTGTTCGTGAGGAATAGTCCCTTTGTGAACAGGAACTTTAATCAGGTTTTTCTTCGCTGCCTCCGTACCTTTTTCTATTGCAGCGGTTACTTCACCTGCTTTCCCCAGCCCCCAGCCTACAATGCCTTCTTCGTTTCCTACAACTACTATGGCTGCAAAACTGAAAGCGCGACCGCCTTTGGTTACTTTGGTAACACGATTTACGGCTACCAATCTGTCTTTCAAATCTAAATCGTTAGTTGATTGAACTCTGTTTATATTTGTTGTTGCCATTACTTTTTAAAATTTAAGACCGGCTTCGCGTGCTGCATCAGCCAAATGTTTTACTCTTCCATGATACAAATAACCGTTTCTATCGAACACAACGCTTTCTATCCCTGCACTTTTTGCTGCATCGGAAATCAACTTGCCTACTTTTGCTGCCTGTTCGGTTTTAGTCATCTTGTCTGTTATTTTCAACGACGATGCAGCGGCAAGGGTTGTACCTTTGCTGTCGTCAATTATCTGCGCATAAATTTGAGAGTTACTTCTAAAAACCGACAAACGCGGTCTTTCTGCTGTCCCCGAAATACGTTGACGGATATGCGCCTTAATTCTGATTCTTCTTTTTATTTTATCACTCATAATCTTTTCAAAAATATTATTCGGTCATTAAATACTATTTTTTAGCGGCTGTTTTACCTGCCTTACGGCGTACAACTTCGCCTTTAAAACGAATACCTTTGCCTTTGTATGGCTCAGGTTTGCGCAGCGAGCGAATTTTAGCACATACCTGACCGATAAGTTGCTTGTCGGCACAAGTCAGAATTATAATTGGATTTTGGTTACGTTCAGACTTGGTCTCAACTGTAATTTCGGTCGGCAATTTCATAAAAATATTATGAGAATAACCTAATGAAAATTCAAGTACCTGCCCCTGATTAGAAACGCGGTATCCTACTCCAACCAATTCGAGAGTTTTAGTATAACCATCCGACACTCCGACAACCATATTGTTAATCAGCGAACGATATAGTCCGTGATATGCACGATTTTGTTTATCATCGTTTGGACGGCTTATCTTTATCTCACCATTTTCTACCTCAACCTTTATGGCTGGATTGACCGTTTGGCTAAGTTCGCCTTTTGGTCCTTTTACTTTTACTATGTTCTCTTTAATTTCTACCGAAACACCCTTCGGCACAACTATTGGTAATTTTCCTATCCTTGACATTGTTTTTTCTCCTTATTATTAATTAATGTACATAACACAAAACTTCGCCGCCTACTTTGAGGTTACGTGCTTCCTTGTCGGTCATAACTCCTTTTGAAGTTGAAACAATGGCAATCCCCAGTCCGTTAAGTACTCGCGGCATATCTTTGTATCCCACGTACTTGCGCAATCCGGGTGTCGATACTCTAATCAATTTCTTAATTGCACTGATTTTATGAACAGGGTCGTATTTCAACGCAATTTTTATTGCTCCCTGCGGACCGTCTTCTACATACTTGTAGTTAAGAATATAGCCTTTTTCAAACAATATTCTCGTCATTTCTTTTTTCAGATTCGATGCAGGAATTTCCACAACCCGATGATTGGCTTTGATGGAATTCCTTACTCTTGTCAAATAATCTGCTATTGGGTCTGTCATTTTATTATTATTTTTAAATTAATCCTGACTTTCAGGACAATATTTAACTTATTTTACTTTTTTTTGTTTACTATTTAATTTAATAAAAAGAAATAGTAAATTATAATATCTCATATTTACCAACTCGCCTTTTTTATTCCGGGAATAAGCCCTTTTGATGCCATTTCACGAAATTGTATGCGTGAAATTCCAAACTGACGCATATATCCTTTCGGGCGTCCGGTAAGTTTGCAACGGTTATGCAAACGCACCAAAGAGGCGTTTTTCGGAATATTTTGCAACGCATCATAATCGCCTGCCTCAATAAGTTTTTTACGCTTTTCGGCATATTTGGCATTCATTGCTTTTCTTTTAACCTCGCGGGCTTTCATTGATTCTTTTGCCATATCTTTTCTTAATTTTTCTTAAAAGGTAAACCAAATTCTCTCAACAATGCAAAACCTTCTTCATCGGTTTTTGCGGTGGTAACAAATGTAATATTCATTCCCAAAAGTTTGGTAATGGTATCAATATTAATTTCGGGGAAAATAATCTGCTCATTAATTCCGAGCGTATAATTTCCTCGTCCGTCAAGTTTGTTTTCAATTCCTTTAAAATCGCGGATACGCGGCAAAGCCACTTTCACTAAACGTTCCAAAAATTCGTACATACGCACACCACGAAGGGTTACGCGCACGCCTATCGGCATTTTTTTACGTACTTTAAAGTTTGAAATATCTTTTTTCGACATTGTTGCAACGGCTTTCTGACCTGTTATTGTGGTCATCTCGTTGATGGCTACCTCGATAATTTTTTTATCGGCAGTTGCCTGTCCAAGTCCCTGATTGAGAACAATTTTTTCTAATTTAGGAACTTGCATAACAGAAGTATATGCAAATTCTTTCATCAACGCAGTAACAACGCGTTCGGTATATTCTTTTTTTAAACTTGCTGTATTCATTTCTTTTAAATTTCTTTTCCTGATTTTTTAGAAATTCTAACTAGTTTTCCATCAGCGGAGCGTTTGCGCCCAATACGGACGGGTTTACCACCTTCAACAACGTTCAAATTTGAAATATGAACGGGCGCTTCTTTTTTCTCTATACCTCCCTGAGAATTTTTAGCATTCGGCTTGGTACTTTTCGACACGATATTAATGCCTTCAACAATCGCTCGCTTCTCATTTACGAATACTTTGAGCACACGACCGGTTTTACCCTTATCGTCGCCTGTATTTACAAATACGTTGTCGCCTTTTTTAATATGTAATTTACTCATTTTTCTTTTAAAATTAAATTAAAAATTTAGATTTAATATTTTATTCTAAATTCTTCATTCCAAATTAATTAAAGCACTTCCGGTGCAAGTGAAATTATTTTCATATTCGTTGCACGCAGTTCGCGGGCTACCGGTCCGAATATTCTGCTTCCGCGTATTTCGCCGGCATTGTTCAAAAGGACACATGCATTGTCGTCAAAACGGATGTACGAGCCATCAGCACGGCGTATTTCTTTTTTTGTACGCACAACAATTGCTTTAGAAACCACTCCTTTTTTAAGTTCTACCGAAGGTATCACACTTTTGATGGCAACTACAATAATATCTCCAACGGAGGCATACCTTCTGCCTGTTCCGCCTAATACTCTGATACACAGAACTTCTTTTGCACCGCTATTATCGGCTACTGTTAATCTTGTTTCTTGCTGTATCATAATTATTTAACCCTTTCTATTATTTCTACCAAACGCCAACGTTTTGTTTTGCTGAGCGGGCGTGTTTCCATTATGCGAACAGTATCGCCGATATTACAATCGTTTTTCTCATCGTGAGCGTGAAATTTTTTCGTTTTACTCACAAATTTACCATAAATCGGGTGCTTTTCCTTCCATTTGACGGCAACAGTTATGGTTTTGTCCATCTTATTGCTGAAAACTACACCTGTTCTTTCTTTTCTTAAATTTCTTATCTTTTCCATCAGAACTTTGTGTGTTAGTTAATATTTAATTCGCGTGCGTGCAGTTCGGTAGCAAAACGGGCTATATTTCTACGGGTTTTACTAATTTGCGAACTGTCGTCAAGCGGCGATATTGCGTGATTAATTTTCAAACTTGAAAGGCGTGCTTTTTCGGCATCCATCCTTTCACGTATCTCGTTGGTTGTCAACTCTCTAACTTCTTTTATCTTCATTTTATGAATAATTATTTTTAATGATTAAACATTTTGAGTTGCATCATAATCGTGCCGAATAATAAATTTCGTTGTTACCGGCAATTTTTGGGCTGCCAAACGCAGGGCTTCTTTCGCAATATCAAAAGGAACTCCTTCTACTTCAAAAAGGATACGTCCCGGCGTAACAGGTGCAACAAATCCTTCCGGAGCGCCTTTACCTTTACCCATACGCACTTCTGCAGGTTTCTTCGTTATTGGTTTGTCGGGGAAAATTCGTATCCAAATTTGTCCCTGACGTTGCATATGACGGGTAACCGCCACACGTGCCGCTTCAATTTGACGACCTGTTAACCATTTTGATTCTAATGATTTAATTCCAAAAGAACCGAATGCCAATTGGTTGCCTCTCTGGGCGTTACCTTTCATACGCCCTTTTTGCTGTCTTCTGAACTTTGTCTTTTTCGGTTGTAACATAATTCTCTTTTAAATCAATTATACATTTTAACGGTTATTATTCTCCCTTCTTTCGCGGCGGTCGCCACCTCTAAATGACCTCTCAGGGCGGTCGTCATTGCGGTCGCGGCGTTTACGGAACCCACCGTTCCTGTCGCCACGCTCACCTCTGTCGTTGCCGCGTGAACCTCGCTCTTGTCTTTCCGCACTTTTCTCACTCGAAGTAAAATTAGGAGTAAGGTCTTTTTTGCCGTAAATCTCTCCACGACAAATCCAAACTTTAATTCCGATTAATCCTACTTTTGTAAGTGCCTCAGCATGACAATAGTCAATATCGGCACGAAAAGTATGAAGTGGCGTTCTGCCTTCCTTGTACATTTCCGAACGTGCAATTTCTGCTCCGTTAAGCCTTCCGGACACTTGAATTTTAATACCTTCTGCACCTGCACGCATGGTTGAGGCGATAGCCATTTTCACAGCACGGCGATAAGCCATTTTTCCCTCAATTTGATTTGCAATATTATTGCTAACAATTACGGCATCAATTTCCGGACGTTTTACTTCAAAAATATTGATTAAAATTTCCTTGTCTGTAATTTTTTTCAATTCTTCTTTCAAAGTATCAACGTCTTTTCCCCCTCTGCCTATAATCATTCCCGGTCGGGCAGTGCAAATTGTTATTGTAACCAGTTTCAGAGTACGTTCGATAACAATTCGCGAAACACTTGCTTTTGCCAGACGTGTATTAAGATATTTACGAATTTTGCTGTCTTCGAGAATTGTATCGCCGTAATTTTTTCCGCCGAACCAATTTGAATCCCATCCGCGAATTATACCCAGTCTATTACTTATTGGATTAGTTTTCTGTCCCATTTTTTACCGTTTTCTTTTGGTTATCGTTAGTATTCTGAATTTTTTCGTCAATAAACAGAGTTACGTGGTTAGAGCGTTTACGGATGCGGTATCCTCGTCCCTGCGGAGCAGTACGAAGGCGTTTTTGCATCAATGCCGAATCAACATATACTTTGCTTATATATAAATTAACATTATCGGCTTTCCGTTCGGCTTTATGTTCCCAATTCGAGATTGCCGATTTTAACAGTTTTTCCATTTTAGCCGATGCTTCTTTATTGGAGAATTTCAAAACGCCTAATGCTCTATTTACTTCCATTCCGCGAATCATATCTGCAACATAGCGCATTTTTCGCGGAGAAGTAGGTACTTCATTAAGTTTAGCGAAATATTGTATTTTATTGGCATCTGCTCTTGCTTTGGCTGATATTTTTTTCCTTTGACCCATCTTTCTAATTCTTTTAATATAATTAGTTAAATTTCAATGAAATAATTATTTTTTCTTACTGCCTGCATGTCCTCTAAAAATGCGGGTTGGTGAAAATTCGCCAAGTTTGTGTCCCACCATATTTTCAGTAACATACACAGGAATAAATTTATTTCCATTGTGAACTGCTATTGTATGACCTACAAAGTCGGGAGAAATCATTGATGCTCTTGCCCAAGTTTTAATAACCGACTTTTTGCCTGTTTGGTTCATACCTAAAACTTTCTTTTCGAGTTTTAAGTTGATATACGGTCCTTTTTTTAATGAACGGCTCATATTATTTACTTCTTATTAATTATTTTTTACGTCTTTCAATAATATACTGATTAGATATTCGTTTTGGCGCACGGGTTTTATATCCCTTTGCCAATAATCCTTTTCGTGAGCGCGGATGTCCTCCTGAGGCGCGTCCTTCGCCGCCTCCCATAGGATGGTCAACCGGATTCATTACTACACCTCTCACTCTCGGACGTCTTCCAAGCCACCTTGAGCGACCTGCCTTCCCTGAGCGTTCAAGCCCGTGGTCTGAATTGCCTACGCTACCTACTGTCGCTTTGCATGTTGCAAGTACTTTGCGTACTTCCCCTGAAGGAAGTTTTATGATTGCATACTTGTCTTCGCGGGAAGTCAGTTGAGCAAATGTTCCTGCCGAGCGTACCATTGCCGCTCCCTGTCCGGGGCGCAGTTCAATGTTGTGAATTACTGTTCCCAGCGGAATAGTCGACATCGGAAGTGCATTACCTACTTCAGGGGCAGCACCTGCACCCGAAAGAACTGTCTGTCCTACTTGCAGCCCATTGGGAGCAAGAATGTACCGTTTGTCACCATCGGCATAAAATAACAAAGCAATACGCGCCGACCTGTTCGGGTCGTATTCTATTGTTTTTACCTTTGCCGGAATACCGTCTTTGTTACGTTTGAAGTCAATAACCCTATATCTCCGCTTGTGTCCTCCACCTATATAGCGCATGGTCATTTTTCCTTGATTATTACGACCACCCGTTTTCCGATGCCCCGACAATAACGATTTCTCCGGTGCATTCGCCGTAACCATCTCGAACGTACCGATAATTTTGTGCCGCTGTCCCGGCGTTGTGGGTTTTAATTTACGTACAGCCATTTTTCTGTATCTGTATAATTTTTTTTAATATATAATTAATTAAATATTAGAATAAAAATCTATTGTGTCACCTTCTCTAAGTGTTACAATTGCTTTTTTATAAGCAGAAGAAGCCCCTGTAATTTGTCCTGCTTTAGTATTACGGGTACGCTTCTTTGGAGCAACAATAATTGTATTTACATCCTCAACGGTAACCTCGTACATCTCTTCTACTGCTTTCTTTATTTCAATTTTATTTACATCACGCAACACACGAAATGCGTACCGATGACGGCTACCTCGATGTTGTTTGGTCGGCTTCGATTTTTCACGCTCTATCGCACGAATGACAGTTTCATCAATGCGAGTCATTTTCTCTGTTACTACAGGTTTAATAATTATTGACATTACTTTTCCTCCTTTGACGCTATAAATTGTTGTTCAAAAATCGACACTGCATCTTCGGCAATAACCAAAGATTTTGCATTTAAAATTGCATACGTATTCAAATCGGCAACTGTCATAACTTTAACAAGCGGCAGGTTGCGTGCCGACAAATATACATTTTCGTTCTGTTGGGGTAAAACAAGCAAGATTTTGCGGTCGCTAACATTAAGATTTTTTGTCAATGCAACGAAATCTTTAGTTTTTGGACAATCAAAATTCAAATTCTCCACAACGCAAATAGCATCATTTTGACTTTTATAACTTAAAGCCGACTTTCGAGCAAGTTGTTTAACTTTTTTATTAAGTTTGAAACGATACGAACGTGGAACAGGACCGAAAATACGACCTCCACCAACACGTACCGGCGATTTTATATCTCCCGGACGAGCGCCGCCACTACCTTTTTGACGTCCCAATTTTCGGGTCGAACCGGCAATTTCGCTTCTTCCTTTTGCCTTATGTGTCCCTTGACGCTGATTCGCCATATATTGTTTTACATCTAAATAAATGGCGTGGTCGTTTGGTTGAATCCCAAACACTGCATCGTTGAGCGCAACTTTACGCCCCGTACTTTTTCCTTGAATACTCAATACTTCCAATTCCATACCTTTTATTTATTAATATAAACGATTGAACCTTTTGCACCGGGGACAGAACCTTTTACCATTAAAAGATTATGTTCGGCAATTACTTTAATTATTACCAAATTCTGTACGGTAACTCGGTCTCCGCCCATACGCCCCGCCATGCGCATTCCTTTGAATACGCGAGATGGGTACGAACTGGCGCCAACCGAACCGGGCGCTCTCAAACGATTGTGTTGACCATGTGTTTGCTGACCTACGCCTCCAAATCCATGACGTTTTACAACACCCTGAAATCCTTTACCTTTTGAAACTCCGATAACATCTACAAATGTTTCTTCTTCAAAAAGGTCTGCTACGGTGATATTTTCACCTTTTTTGTACTCTTTTTCAAATTCATTGAACTCAACCAAGTGTCTTTGTGGGCTTACTCCTGCCGATTTGAAATGACCTGCCTCCGCTTTGTTGGTGTGTTTTCCTTTTTTTTCTTCAAAACCCAACTGCAAAGCATCGTAACCATCATTTTCTTTCGTTTTAATTTGAGTAACAACACAAGGACCTGCTTCTATAACAGTGCACGGTACATTTTTCCCGTCGGCACTGAAAACGGATGTCATTCCGATTTTTTTCCCTATTAATCCCGGCATTTCAATTATTTATTATTATACTTTAATTTCTACTTCTACCCCACTGGGCAATTCAAGTTTCATAAGCGCATCAACTGTTTTTGGCGTTGAGCCGAAAATATCAATAAGGCGTTTGTAAGACGCAAGTTCAAACTGTTCGCGTGCTTTTTTGTTCACAAAAGTAGCACGATTAACAGTGAAAATACGCTTGTGAGTAGGCAGTGGGATAGGTCCGCTAACTGCAGCCCCTGTCGATTTGACAGTTTTTACTATCCGCTCTGCGGATTTGTCGACCAAATTATGGTCATACGATTTGAGTTTAATTCTAATTTTTTGACTCATTTATATTATTAATAATTAATGAATTGTGTTTTAAGAAAAGAGTCATTCGCTCTCTTAAAAACTCCGACTTTCACATTCAGTAAAAATCGGGCTGCAAAAGTACTACATATTTTTTTAACCACCAAATATTTTTTTTAAAAAAATTAATTTTTTTTTATTTATACTTGTTCCTTATAAAATTTCTGGGCACTTCTAAAAATTAATAAATGATTAATTTTTAGAAGTGCCCAGAAATTTACGTTCGAACTTTTAATTGCAAATGGATATAAAAGCCGACCACAACCCTAAGTCGTACTATTAGTTCGCTTAATGAAGAATGCGACCGCTTTTTGATTGGTTGTTTTACAGCATTACGACATTCGGATTATTCTCGTATTGATATTCTTAATTTTCAAAATGATATGGTTTCAATCCAGACTCGCAAAAAAGACAAAAAAGTATTTATTCCAATTCATTATTTGCTGCGTGAAATTATCCCAAAATGTCCATTAGCAATGGCTATATTGTGATAAATCGCGCCAAAACCGATGTTCCGGTATCATTTAAAATTCAACCTGAAGCACAAAAAATTATCGATAAATATAAAGGTGAAAATTACCTGCTCTCGCCGATGGATAACTACAATAATTACATTAACTTTGAACACAAAATCAATAAATTTTTAAAAAAGATTTTTCCATATATTTCAATCTATTGGGCGAGGCATTCGTGGGCAACAATTGCCGCCGAAATTGATATTCCCGACACTATTATTGACCTTGCACTTGGGCATAAAGTACAAGGAATGAAAGAAATTTACATAAATCGTAACAGGAAAAAAATTGACGAGGCAAATAGAAAAGTTATTGATTATGTTTTAAATTTTTGAATGAAAGCAATTTACAAACCGCACTGCTCACTAACAATTATTCTATTTCATAAAAATAGCCGATAACAAGCTCGTTGCCGTCGTGAGTAATTTTGCGCTCAAAACGTTGTGCAACAAATTTTTTATTATTAATCAAAAAGATATTATATAATTTACAAAAAATATTTACACAAATAAATGTCATAAAGTATTAATATTCAATAAAATACAAATACATTATGTGTAACTTCCAATTACGATTTATATAATTAGACATTTATCGTATAATTATTTGACAAGAGCCTGAAATGTTAAAAAGCCCATGTAAGCGGGCTTTTTTGTATATAAACGTTAAATATATGCGTTTTTTAGTTAAATTATGTAAAATTTCAATTAGAAAATTTGTCGCTAAAGCGGCTTTGTACCCCCCAAAAGGTCAATTTAAAAATTGAAAGTGTTTTTTACCCACCCTGAAAATCAAAGGAAAAAATTTTTAGCCACAGGAAAAATTTTAGAGCATAAAAAAACCCGCCGAAAAAGGCGGGAGGCAGCAATTTTGTAATTAATAATAAAACAATGAAAATCAGAGTTTTATTGCTGCCAATTCGTTTCCTAATGAATGTAATGTATTTTCAATTTTACCGATTTGATTATCTGATATATAAGTGTTACCCATTCTGTATTGGCGCATTAAAGATGGATTAATACCGGCTTTACGTGCAAATTGGGAAACATTTATCCAACTGTAATAATCAAACATGGACGCAATATCGTACTTGTAAACAAATTCAATATCTTTCAATTCATCTGGTAATTCAATTCCATCTTCTTTATAAAATTGAAAAATTTCTTTTACTGAATTTTCAAAGTCGGCTTTTGCTTCTTCTACCGTATCTCCTACTCCAATAATTGTAGTGTTAACATCCGGTGTGAAAATTCCAAAAGTACCGTCTTTTCCCCTCTCAATCAATGCTATTGTTACCATAATTTATTCTATTTTTTTTAAGCAGATAGGGCTCAAAACCCTATCTGCTTTTTAAGTTTATAATACAATCCTGTCCTAACTTCCTGCGAATCATGACGCTCTATATCAATCGGATAATCTTTATCTTTATGTCGGTAAATATCGTGATTTCCTCCACGCCGATAAAGTTCCCATCCATTTTTTTCTGCAATTTTTCTTAATTCCGACCATTTCATTATTATTATTTTTTTTATTATTAATTACACTGCAAAGATATAACATTTTTGTTATATCTCAAAATGTTTTCCTAAAAAACTATATTTTTAACTAAATTTTAACATTTGTGTAAAAAAAGTAGGTAGTTTCAACCTCATAATGCAACTATTCGTTTTGCAAATGTAGGAAAAAATTTCTTTTGGTGAATAAAAATTTAATTTTGCTCTCGGTCTATTATTAATGTTATAATGTATCTGTTTGATTTGATGATAGTTAAGCGTGTCAAAATCCGTTTTTTTCGGTATGTATTGCCTGACAAGTTTGTTATTAACCTGAGTTTTGGATAAGCGATAGCCCCTTAGGGCTTGCATATCAATAGAATACAATTCCAAACGACAAATCTTGTCCGTTAGGACATTCACAATGAAAGCCCTACGGGCTAAATATGGTCTGAAATATTATATTTTCTATTGATATTTAT
>Ga0123357_10005901_pt1 | contig 14779 bp, 7 predicted proteins | sample TergutEmb28metaG_FD_89873 | JGI IMG/M metagenome (GOLD analysis project Ga0123357, IMG submission 89873) | Embiratermes neotenicus P4 segment gut microbial communities from Petit-Saut dam, French Guiana - Emb289 P4 | ecosystem: Host-associated > Arthropoda: Insects > Digestive system > Gut ...
ATATATATATATATATATATATATATATTCAGAGAGTCAGAGGAAGGAGGAGGTATCTAAAATGTTTGGACAAACCGCACGGCTTGTCATCCACACATTAAAAGAAGGAAAGTTCACATCAATATATGTTGACAAATATTTTGCTTTCGAGGTACAGACATTAATCCTTTAGAATTCTTTTTACGGTAACACTTAGAAACCCTGGTGTTTCAGCGCAAACAAAAAATTAAGATACACTTCACCAGAGCATTTTTGATGTCTGTCAAACAATTCAAGACCACAATGGGACCTACGAATGTGTGGGACAGTCCATGAACAGAAGTACCACGCGTGCATTTATTCAAGTGGGGGGCAATTTTGAGCATTTGTTTGAATTTGAACGTAGTCAACAATAATAACCCCAACAGGCATTACAGTCATTAAATTCGGAAAGCATATTAAAAAGTATTATGTTAGTTGCAAGTAAAATACTACAATCGTAATGTACCTATTTTGGAATGAAAACTTTTAAGCTAAACAAAACTGTCATTTCTGAAAACATATTTATACAATTTTTTTTTTTTGTTTTTTGATGTGAAGAATTCATTCTTGCATTTTGTCCAAGAATTTTTGTTACACCTTGCACGCACGAACACGCACACACACACACACACATATATATATATATATATATGTCATGCTGACGTTTTTAAGTACCATGGTTCTCGCTGTTTATGTTTTAGAAGAACTTGGCTTTAAAAGGTTCATTTGTTCAGAAATATAACGTCGTCTTGACAGTGCAGGACCATCGCAACTTGCGCAGCAATTCCTCGAGTCTTTGTAATTCTGTTACAAAATCTCGCGTTTAAATAACAAAAATAATAGCCCTGCTTCTTTTGTTAAATACAACAAACAACATCCTTCCGTCACGTAACAGAAAATACCGTGACATTTTGTTGGGTGGAACATTAGGCGCTATAATTTCGTTTTACGTCCGCTCTTCTTCCATTCTGGAAATATGTTTTATGGATGAAATGAAGTACACTGTCAGAAGACAAAGAAAGATAACGTAGGAAAGAGAGGAGCAAGTTTCCTCTTCCATTATATTTTATTTCCCGTTGTCTCTTACCAGCACTCACATCCTCCCTTCCACAGGTCGGTTAATCCGATTGGAGTAATTTTCAGCCGACTGGCAGCTGTCACCAAGTGTGCTGTTTCTTCGCATCGCTCGGAATCGCAATTATCTCTCACTTCCTAGCAATCTCTGGAGGGATAAAGATGGTTTCATCTTCCTTTCAGAAAGCGCAGTGTTAAGTGGCGAAGGGAGGACACCAGAAATACGAGATTCTGCTATGTATTATCTAAATGAATATCTTTCAGAATGCTAGATTGATTAATTCCTAATTTATTTAGCAATGTTCTAGTAACAAAGTCAGAGAGAAAGAACTTACACGTAATGGTCCTGTCTTTGGCGTGTATAACTGGATTACATTCACAAAGTCCCCGTCATTTTGCATGACAGCCTTCAGCTCGAGTCTCACAAACCTTACGGTCCTCCTACCTCAGTCACATGAATGCAGCTGCTACGTAAGCAGACGAAAACAGCCACCGCCATTATTCTGACAGCAGAAACACACCATCTATGAGCACAATATTTCCGCACTGTCCCGATTTGTAACATTAGCCCAGGCTCGCTTGTGTTACTTGCGCCAGAAGCTGCACACTTTGTGGGATTAATCCTGTTATAGTATAATTCCGCCCATGCTGCATAGATATACATTTGTCTTATCACCAACACTATATAGTACTACCAATAACTCAACAATTATAAAGTGATAGAAGTGCGTTATTAATTTCGGGCAGTATGAAACCGCAAGGCATTGAAATGACAACTACCGGAAAGCCATTAACGAGATCTCATTAAACACACAAGACATTCCTGCACACGCCTGTCCGCTGAAGTCAGGGCCTGACCTCACAAACGTCAGACAAGCATTCACTGTACCATCCGGCCATTATGGTAGTACAGATGCGTAAAGAAGAACAAGAACTAACCGATAAAGCTGGCAGAACAGAAATATCAGAAAACGGTATAGGATTTCGACTTAGCTATTTAAATGTTTTCAAATAGGCCACAATAATTATCCTGGCTTTTGGAAGAAAACGCATATAACACAAAACTTCAAACTGCACATATGTGTGTAACTTTTTATTATCTACAACTTGGAGTCACTTCCGATGAAGTGAACAGTGGCAGTTAAGCCCTTACCCTGCTCAATATAATAAAAAAAAACACTTAACAAAGAGGAGAATCTACCCCCAGAGGCATAACGGATAAAACAATCCACACAGCATTCAGTTTTGTGCTTTTATTGGTTTATTGTTTTGGTATTTATTTATTTTAATGAAATGAATATTGACGAAAAGTGCAAATGTCAACACACGGGAATTGTGATAAGGAGAGAGTTTTTAACTGTCGGTTGATATATAAATGCGCTGCAAAGCTGCGATGTGTGTTTTGATGAATCAAAATAAATAAGTAAATAATTAATTAAATTCAAACGACCCTCAAACATAGAAACGAACCGCATTCACATACAACATAAATGTTTTTCTATATCACAAAAAATGTGTTCATTTTAATTTATGTTCGAAATACTTGGTGCAACAAAACAACAAACCTGTAGCAAACGGAACACTGCCATCACGTTCCATTACAGTCGTGATGATCACAAGCAGTTTTTCAAAAGCCTGAAGAGATATCTATGATTAAGACTGTGTGCAGAGGTTATACCTGACAATTCCCAGTGGATTTTTCATTGACATAAAATCCTCCCGATCGCACTATGGCCCTGGGGTCGACTCAGCCTCTAACAGAGATGAGTACCAGGAGTATTTCCTGGGGGTAAAGGTGGCCGGTGCGTAAGGCTGACAACCTTACCACCATCCTGTGCCGTTGTCATGAAATCTGGGAACCTTAATTTCCTGGAACCCTCTGGTCCACTCCAGGCCTGTAATGGGACTGATTTACCTTTTTAACTGACAATTCCACATTTGGAGTGCAGATCTTCGAATGTACCGTAAGGAACGTGAAATGTTCTTTAAGTATAACTGATGCACGCGGATCAACAATTTAACTGGTTGATGAGACTGAATTTTTATATAAAGGCGAAGTGTTTCCTCGTGCAAGTCATGAATAAGTTGAAGTGCAAGTATACAGTTTGACTTCGACACTAAACGGACAAGAGGGGCAAGCTTCCCGTTCTGGCCCTCCTGTATGCCTTAGGTGGGCTCCACTGACGGCCTAGTACCTTCGGATAAGAGAACAAACTCTCTCCCGTGCCAGGAACTGAACCACGAATAGGTTACTTCATTTACCGTAACCTAGACACTTCAGCAACGAGACTACTACCCAACACTGCATATTTCTACAGGATGCATTGTTAAAAACATTACAAGAATACACCAATACTAGCGGAATATCCCTAGCAGTTTCAAAGAATAAATCTCACCACACATTTCTAGCTACGGTTTGCAGCCCTTTTTCCAAACTTTGACATAACAGGACAGACATACTTCAGTACAAGGATTTACAATAAATACAAAAAACTGTTAAGGCAGAAAGTTCTGAAATATTAGCTTGCTATAATAAGCATGATAAGCACAATAAGGTCACTTCTTTTATAACAAAGAAAAGTTGCTGTTCTGCTCATTTATTATTGATCTGAGTTACTTTCATTTTATCCCTTAAACACGAAGCATACTTAAACATTATCCGAACAGTGTATATGGCCTCATTAAAACTGTGCAATGGAGCTTCATAGAACAAACTTTGTTGTACGTTCTAAGGGAGAATTAAAATCATTAGGAAAAGGATTGGAGCGATCGGGAAAAACAAATCAGTAGGGCCAGACCGTGTCTCTGGAGAAATTCTAAAACTGGGTGGGGAAGCCATGATTCCATACCTTGCGCGACTACTAGACATAACAATGAATAATGGTACTCTGCCAGATGACTGGAAGAGAGCCAATCATCTAAAAGTGAAGTGAAGTGAAGTGAAGTGAAGTGAAGTGAAGTGAAGTGAAGTGAAGTGAAGTGAAGTGTATGGAAGGGGGTAAAAACGAGACTATACGGGGACCGTGGTAGCACAGTGGTTAAGGTGCTGCGCTACAAATCGGAAGGTCGCTGGTTCGATTCCAGATGGTGTCATTGGAATTTTTCATTGACGTAATCTTTCCGATCGCACTATGGCCCTGGGGTCGATTCAGCCTCTAACAAAAATGAGTATCAATGCGTGCCGGTGCGTAAGGCTGGCAACCTTACCACCATCCTGTGCCGTTGTCATGAAATCTGGGAACCTTAACTTCCTGGAAACCTCTGGGCCACTCCAGGCCTGTAACGGGACTGCTTTACCGTTACTGGCCTATACACACATAGACAGATTGGCTACCTTACATGTCACAAGAAGAAAATAGTTTATGTGGTAGACCAGTGTATGCTATATACCACGCATTTTTGATGCCTTATCACAAAACACAGCTACTCCTCTCGTCGAACTATTTGTAACAGGCCAGTACAATACCATCTTCTACATGCAGACGCTAACTCGTAGACTTTATCCCTGCAAGCAGCTATTCTTGGCACAAAAAACGCGCAGCAAAATTAGGTGGCAGCAAATCAAGACGACGAAATAAGCAAAGTCTATACTGCGTGTTGTGCTGAGCCAGTAGTCAGTACGAAGAATTATTAGAAGAGAGTACACAGCAGTCACAACCAGCATTAAGGTCTCCCGAGGTCTGAAGCCGAGTATTTCGATAAATTAATACCATCGGCCGGCAGGAACTTGTTGCCTTCAAATTCAAGGTAGTGAACAAGGAGACGGAGGCAACAGATTTGTCCTGAACTTTTGCAACCATCCATCGAAATTCTGAAACATCACCTGCCAAAAGACAGTCATTGTGACGCAGAGATTTGTCTCCAGATTAAAAAAAAAGATTCTACACAGCTCAGTGGCCCTGTTTTGTCATTTGGAACATGGAAATGACCTACCAAATACGTTACTATGTATATATTTTACTACGAACAGCTCTTACTGCTATTAGCATGTGGCCTTCAATCACTATCAGTATGAACTGAAGTGAAGCTGTTTAGTTCAAAATTCAAGAACTATGGACTATTACCCCGTTCAAACTGGTAAACAGTTACCGGTTTTTTAGGTATAGTTTTTTTTTTTTTTTGGAGCGATAGCCCCCAGTGGGTCCGGGCCTCTTCATTCACGAGGTCTCTAGATCACACACGACACATTACAGTCGGTAGGACATCTCTGGACGAGTGATCACCTCGTCGGGGAGACCTCTACCTGACAACACACAACATTCATAACAGAAAAACATCCATACCCCGGCGGGATTCGAACCCACAATCTCAGCAGGCGAGCGGCCGCATTTTGAAGTATAGTGGTGCCCCTAATTGCAGGGTTAAGTTATGTTAATTGAATGCCAGTCAAACGCTGAGAATACCCTTCAGAAAAAGAAACATTTTGTACATAAGACGTGATGATGGTCAATGTAGGGTTTTTACACCGCGCAGTATTGGTCTGTACTGCGCCTACTCCGAAACGTCGGGAAAACTTTTACTGTACGGTGCAACAACAGCAACATTTGAACAACCGCCTTAACATGTGAAAAGTACATAAGAGAGATAGTAACTTTGTAAATTGCAACAAACGTGGGTGTCTAACCTCCTACAATACCGTCCTTCCAGTCCGTAAACATGTAAGCAGCTCAAATGAAAAACGGGTAGCCCTGTATACAGTTCACTTCTTTTATGGTAGATGGTCTTCAAAACCGCAGAATGGCAGTTAATAATAACATCAAGCTAGAACGAGAACACCAAGGTCCGTCACCCTTCCTATCGTGACGCAGAATGCCCACAAAAGTATAAACCCTTCCTTTACTTAGCATATGCATTCCGTTCCACTCCAGATGTTTGATTCAACCGCGTTCCGTCAGCACGTTAATACAGGATTTCCCCGTCACTATTCTACATGTAACATGGCTGCATCAACTGCGCCGGGTTTATTCTGACCCGCCAATAAGAATCAAACATACCTGATTAATAACGCGTAACGCACAAAGTTTAAGGTTAAGCCCCTGGCTTCCAACTTGTAATTTTCGGATATAAAAGAGTCATCCTTCGGCAGCTGGTAGTTGTCAAACTGCTCAATGTAGATTTGACTGATGTTTTGTACAGCACATTATCCAACATCTTCGTCATTGGGTCTGAGTTTTCTAATAAGAACACAAGAACAGAAAACTTCCAGCCGCTTCCAGCTGAAAACTAGAACAGTCCAAACTGCAAAACGCGGTAGTGAAATAACTACAAAGTGCCAGACATTAATAAAACAGTTAGCTGTAAGATATAAGCCATAGCATGAATATTTTAAAGTTGGCTTTTAAAAATAATTCCGTTTCTAGGGAACTGTAAAGTTAATCAATATCACACATCCACTGATTCATATGATGAGAAACCATCTGCTTTTTTGTAAACTTGAATTCAAAATGCTAATTTTTCGATTGCGGTAACGTGTTTTAAGATAGACCATAAGAATGTCCAATTACAGAGGGATGGCAGTAATTGCTACGAGCACAGCTATTAAATTTATGGCCAGTTTAATACCTCTAAATGTGCTATTTCACTATGCACAGATATCGGAGATAAACTACAGTATTATAATTTACCTATAGTCTGTGAAAACCCAGACCTTAATTTCCAGCTAATAGCGGCAACAAATACGATGCTTCAAATGTTTTGATTAAATTTGCAGGGTTATTTGTCATCCATAACAATGAAATTATCGATACAGTAACTGTATAATGACTGATAGTAGCCTAAACTATACTAAAAGATTCAGCTCATACCATGAAATAAAAACATTCCATCTCCACTCCAGAAACAGTCGGTTCTGCAGTTGATTTATCGTTGTTTTTTAATAACCACAGAAAACACAAATGAGCCACGTAAACAGAAAGCTGAATTCTTTAAATATTATAACATAAGTGTACGTCAGCACAATCTAATTATTTATTTATAGTGTAGTTATATAATGGCTACATGTTTCGACTAAAGACTAGTCATCTTCAGGCCTCTACAATGCTGAAGATGACTAGTCTTTAGTCGAAACATGTAGCCATTATATAACTACACTATAAATAAACAATTAGATTGTGCTGACGTACACTTATGTTATAATATTTGATTTCTAAGCACATCGTGATGCCCTCATTCAGAATGAATTCTTTAAAACAAACTTTGGCGCACATAAAGTGACCGCTGAGCTTGAATTGTTAATGGCTTTCGAGACAATTTCAGATTCCTATTTAAACACGTTACTACCCTGAGGAGCTACGGTCCTCTTTATTAAATATACACAAAGAGCTGCAAACTCACACAGATAGAACTCCGACTCCATTATAGATGGAGTAGCTTCGTTCATTCAGCTGTCGTTGAAACACTGCAGTAAGTAGTGATTTGTCCGACATTTCTGCTTCCATCCAATAATTGGCAACGAAATGCTGTGACTGATTAGGCTCGTTCATGCAGAACTGAGTGTGCAGGATGACTCGAAAATCAAGGCGACGGCTTCACTGACACGGACGCTTCTTACTCAGAAAAATGGTCTGTTGAATTGGTCTCAGAACAGAATGGGAAATCCAAAACTGTGCAAGATCCGGAGTCCGATGCCAATACCAACTCTTGTTTCTCACAAAGCTCGTGCCTTTACGTTGCGAAGTAACAGGTGCGCATGCGCATTCGACAAGAAGGCCTGCACACAAAACAGTGCTTATAATTCCAAAGAGATTTCGTGTAAAGATTTAGGCTCGTCTGGGATATTATTAGTGGTAACACCTTACCCACGTTTCGGGACAAGTCGCATTTTCAAGGGTCAAGAGAACAAGAAGGAATTGCCAATACACGCTGCGCAATACTCCAGAAGAGCGCAGATCTCATCTAATTCGCGGCGGAAGCCTGAAACCACGCATAATTTCATGTACCTCATCGTAACCTAACTTAACATTACACTGATTTGCTACTTGACAGCACAGTAACATTGTTACGCTTGTGGTCGACACTTTTCATTCAAATGTGGATTACAGCCGTAGCTTAAACGCCCCAGCTTCAACTATTTGCAATCGTATTAATTTAAGTTCTTTTGAATCATTTTTTAGCCTCCACCAATATGTAGGGGTTCCTTTATCAGGAATATAAGCCTCATCCTTGCTTATTATAACTCGGCTTTAGAGTAAGAATATATTTGGTTGAGTTCCTAAGACTACCCCCACCCCACCCCCACCCCCACCTTCACCCCCGTAATGACGGTTATGTTATTATGTAAAGGAATGATTACACCACATCTGTAAACTAACACGGTTTCTTGTAATAACTAAATAACATAACTTATTATCTCTCATAAATATTATCGCTCCCAAGACGCTAAATATCCACTCTGTTTTATTTCATACAAATTTGTTTACCTAACTGGCTTAAGTACACATTTGGTTGAAAGCCATCTCTATCCATGCCCTTGCTGTGTTGCACAGTGTTTATTTAACGTACTAATGGACGCACATTTCTTTGCCCCACCCACAACACCTTGTTTATTGGGCTGTTTATAGAATAACGTAACCACTTAAATTTACCTAATCCTTACAAAACTCTGCACAAAATAATAATAAGAAAATAATCAAGCCTCAACCTTGGAGTGTTCAAGACGAGAAGGTGATTGATACCAAATCGCTAAGTTAGGCGGAGAGGAAACAATCTTCATGCTAATCACGAATTTACGGGCACAACATGACTCGCAAGTAAGCACCGACATGTCGAATGCACTCCTTAAAATTACAGCAAGCCCCATACGACATACGGGGAAAAAAAACTAACATCGACGCCAGAACCAAACGGAAGCGAAGCCGGCTCCATTGATTTTAAAGTCAAATTATGGTTATAAACTAGTACAATGCCGTAAATATAGGAGCTGTAACTCAGAATGAAGAGACGCCAATCCAATTTAATTAAAATCAAATAGCATATATTTAACGTTACGCATACGTAGCACCGTTCGATAGTTATTATGTTTTCATCTACCACCGAAGCTGTATAATCCTATCAATTGTCAGTTGCGTTATATTGAACGCTTCTCCCATTCTCTCTCATTTTCCCAGCACAGGCACTCTGCTACTACAGGTTATTTGAAAACTGAACCCAGACACATGGAAAGTTTAACGAACTTACATTCCCTAACATGATACAACTTACCACTTGTTAGTATAGGTATCGGAAATTACCTCCTTCACGGTACAATTCAATGGAAATGAAAAACCTGGAAACCGTATCCTAAATTTCCTACGACACTTTTTTATCATTGCTTCCGTATATAGGTTTTCACAGCGAAGGACCTCTGCATTTAGTTGTACTAAATACTTACGGACAACCCGAATTACAACTTCTCAGTGTTTCACCCGCCTTGTCACACGGCACGTTAAGCTGGACAATGTAGCTACCGTGATGCAACGCACACCCTAACGGAGACGGTTGGACTGGCAATGTATGAGTCATGGCAGTTTTTGTGCAGTGTCAGAAATTTCAAGAAAAGAGCATTGCGAAGAGCACTCATAGTCTGTTCACTGGGTGGCAGCCATGACTGACAGCTGAAAGAGGTAATTTCAAACACCTATAATAACGTGAGGTACGTTATGTCTATTATATGAACATATGTGGCCATTAAGTTTCCACTGCCCCTGGGGCAAGTTTGTGGTTGAAGTCTATGCACTACTACTAAATATGCCTAAGGTCCATGTTCCGTAAATATCCTAATTCCATTTAAGTAAATAATAAATTTACTCAGTCAAAGCAATGAAAGTGAACTCATCTCTGTTCTTATAAAGGTGTTAGTGTGAAAAAGTTACACAGTGTGCGCCTACCGTACCATTGAGGCGCGTTCGTGGGACCGCTGTTGCAATGGAAGAGCAATACGTGTTACATATTCTGAGTGTGTGTTTGTAGCCAGACACTAACAAAAACAGCAGAGCAGATGCTAAACACGGTTGAAAGGAAAATATTGCGAAGAATATATGGCCCAATATAAGAAGGGGGACGCTGGCGTCCCAGATGGAACAGTGAACTCTACAGTTTATACATTGAGCCAAACATCGCGGAGGGCATTAAAATCAGAAGATTAGGATGGGCTGGTCACATAATAAGAATGGAAGAAGAAAGGATTCCAAAAAAGGTTTTAAATGGAAAATTCTATGCCACAAGACCAGTGGGAACACCAAGAACCAGATGGGCGGATGTGGTCCAGAGGGATGCATTACAACTGCTGGGGAAAAGAGGATGGAGAAAAGCTGAAAATAGGGATGAATGGAGGCGTCTTATGAGGGAGGCCAAGGCCTGGAAGGGGTTGAAGCGCCATATATGGATATACGGATGGATGTTTGTAGCCGTAGGTCCAGCACGCAATGCGCGTGCGCCATGTTGTCATCTGTGGCCTGCCCGGCTCTACAATATTTTCTCACATTATCTTATAAAAAGCAGGATAAAAAAAATATCGAAAACAAAATGTGTTTTGATTTGCTCTACAACTTTGGTCAGAATGATGAAAAATTCATATTGGCCAGCATGCAAAGTACCTGTTATTCTTGCCGGATTTAATGAAACTTGAATTTCATCGACAGATTTTCGGAAAAAATAAAAAAACAAAATTTCGTAAAAATCCGTCCAATAGGAGCAGAGTTGCTCCATGGGGACGGAGGGACGATATTTTTCGAACTCGCTTAAAAATGGTACAGAATATATAGGTCATCTCTGATACAAACTACCAAGCGAATTCCTTTCCATGTTGTCTCTTCGTGTATCAGAGAATCTCTGTCTTTGTTTTTCTCGGAACACTTCATATTTTCACCTGTGCAAATAAAGTTACTGTGAGGTTAAACCGTAACAAGTTAAAGTAACTCAAATATTGTTATTAAGAGTAATCCTTACTCAAAAGTGGCTTGTAATTTGCTCGCATGTTGCCTGCAGTAGTTTTGAAGAATACTAAAGGATCTGAACATGAGGAAATATAAATTACTGGACTGCAATATGTCACAAACAGAGGTTCCTTCACTCCCGCAACTTATCAACGACTATCTACAACTGCACAAACATTTTCTTTGTCATGAAGTCAAAATAATTGCGGCATTCTTATAATAAAACCAACTAGATTCACTACTTTCTCAAATTTATTTTTGAAATAAAACTTTACATGTTTCGGAGTTCCTCTGCCCATCATCGTGAATTTTTCACTGTACACACACAGCAGTGGTATATGTCATGCGGAGTTCCGTCCTGATCCTGCTCGCAAGCGGTCAGCAAACCTGTATGACATATACCATTGGTGTGTTTACAGTGAAAAACTCCCGATGATGGACAGAGGAACTGTCCGAAACATGTAGAGTTTTATTCCAAAAATAAATTTGAGAAATTAGTGCACCTAGTTGGTTTTACTATAAGAATTTATCACGATGCACGGTCACCTGAACGTCAGAATAATTGCGGCATTTACAGTGTGTGAAATGTTTAATGGAGGTCTAAGGTATTATGATGTACAAACAATTTATCACACTTAAGTTTAAAAATCAAGCGACACCACAATGTACTGTACTTCCAAACCTCACTGTGTAAATTAGTAAGAGGATTGCATAAATTTAGTGTTATGAAAATCTCACACCACGGAGACATTAAAGTGGCGAGGATAGAATAATTTGATAAGAAATTACAGGTTACAAATCTGGTACGCACATGAGTGCCAACATGTAAACGGTTCACTTGGTGTTCAAAAATTCCAATAAAACGTCACTCGCCTCAAACAATTTCATTGCACTTATATCTGTGACTTTATAAAAAACACGCTTTTGAGATGGCGTCAAGAAACATGTAAGCTAAATTAAGAATGCGTGAATTTAAGATGGCATTTAGCAAGGAAATGTAGAATAAATGTAAATTTTTGGTTGGAGAGCTTCACGAATGGAGAGCGATCTGGAGACCTGAATATATGTCATCTAAGCCGAACCCAGTGGCCGTGAGGTCTAAGGTGTAGCTTTGCCGCCGGTCGATTGCTGGGATGGCGGGTTCGAATTCTGCTGATGGCATGGATGTTCGTCGTTCATGCTGTGTGTTCTGTAGATAGCAGCATCTGCGACAAGATGATAACTCATTCAGATGAGTTCTACCGTGTGTGTGTGTGTGTGTGTCATTTGCAAAGTTCAAAAAGAGGCATCTTAGTCGGATCTGCGCTTAGCGCCACAGAAAGTAAGAGGTCACGTGGTATGAATGTGGCATCTGAAATCAACTGCCCCCAAATTATGTACACTGTGATATAGGTCCTGGTTCTTTAAAGCAATATAAAATTTACTAGCTAGGTACCTATAAAGCTTGACAGGCAGAATCTGTGCCAATATTTGCTAACAGTGTGTTAAAACGTCACTTCTGGGCACCGTCCTCCTGTATTGTATGTAATATATTCACTTTAAACAAAATTTACTCGAATATTTCGGCTAAATATAATTAATTTCAGAATAGTTTCCATAGAAAGTGCTTCATTGCAAGTCTCAGTAACCGACGGCATGCAGTTACCACCTTATTACCTAAACGGTAATAAGGAACCAATTGTTCTCCCACTTACATGAAATCTCCATCCTTGAACATGTTGACAGACTGTGGCGGCATCATTCAAGTGGTGTATAATTACGAGACACACTCTGTTATATCAGAGCTCTTCTCTCGCTGAAAGCTCCAGAAGATAGGTCTCAGGCACTCCATGAAATATTCATAATGCATAACCGCATTCGCAAGTGTCGACATCTTCTAGAAGAGCTCTCTCCCATTCTCTTCCTCATCTCTCATTCGCTTATTACAGTCACTATAAAATATTAACAACATGGTCTCTCACTCCGTCTAAAACGCGTCAAGTAATCAATCAAATTCGTCACTCCAGAGCTGTTCTGCCATGAAACCTAGTTATGCATAACGGTCGAGTTGGCGACACTGTGGCAGGAAGAGGCAACATCTAGACCGTGTGAAGTAAATAAACGACACGGTCTTCACAAGACGATTTATTTCGTTTTCAAATTTTCTTTTATTTATGGTTAATTTTGTGAGAGCCTATATATCTGGACTATATTTTGGATTGTAGGTGAATGAACACGACGCACTGACGAAATAAAAACTTAGAGGTGAAAACCGAAGCACTCCTATAAATACGTTAGTGTCACACTGTCCTCCACAAATCCCAGGTCATACCATGTGTTTTGCAGTTACGCGTCGGTCTCTGGCGGCGAAGGCCCTGATTCGATCACTGTCCAGTTCGTCTGTGACTTAACAACGGACAAAGTGGCTCCGCTAGAGGATTTTCTCGGAGAACTTCCGTTGTCCCTGTCCGTATCGCTCCACACAAATTCCACATTCGTAACTATTCGTCTAACACCGACCCAATATGATCTTGAGAATTAACAGCGTCACTAAATAACAACAACTCTTTATCACATACACACGTCTTATAAATTACATAGAGAATTCCCTGGAATCGAACCCGGACTTGCACGCTGATATGAAACACCACGACTCCGATCTTGGTACTATTGCGTAGACAAATGCCAGCAATTTAGTTTGACAGCATTATTTACGAAAATGGCGTCGTACAAAAAAGAACAGATGTTACAGCAAATAAATTAATGTCAAATAACTAGGTACAGGTACACCATTTTAATGGTTGATACACGCTCAGAAACCTGTTTAGTGCGTCATGCGAGTTTCTGACTTCTTGGGGTGCTCTGAACTGCTGTGTCTATGTGTTATGTGGCTTCATCTCCTTTTGTGTTCGTTTACATCCAGCAACAGCGCTGAAAGTTTTTAACTCAGTTCAATGCCGAAATCCAACTTGGGACCGCTTGCTCGAGAGTTACATAAATCCCAACAATTTTGGAATCAAAACTTTTTTGTTGTTTTTAATTCTTCACATGTCCGTGCACTAATAAACAGTTCACACAATACAACCAACAAATGTACTAATGTTAAAATTACATTTTATACCTACAATGTGTCACAAATCTGACATGTTTCGGTATATCTTGATCATTTAAGGGAGTTACTTAACATCAATAAAGTACGTATAAAAACATGTGGATTTTTAAATAAAATAAAATTTTTGCATATAATTGCATTTTATGGACAAATTAATGTACTTAATAGTCCATATATGTTTTTGGTACACGTCATATTGATGTTAAGTAACTCCCTGAAAATGACAAAGATAGATTGAAATATGTACGAGTTACGACACATTGTGTGTACAGAATGTAATTTTAACATTAGTGCAGATGTCGGTTGTTTTGTGTGAATTATTTAGTGCCATGCTCACAAGATCCCGCCAGTCGCCTATATACTGAACCAGACTGGTCCAGGTAAAACCTTTCATTTCATTTAAGAATGGCCTTAATATTATACTTCCATATAATCTAGGTCTTACAAATTGTATTCCGTTAAGATTTTCCTATGACAACGTCGTCTGCACTTCTCATTTCTACTATGTTTTATATATCCCCGCCCACTTTTTTTTCCTTTACTTGAAAGGCCTAACGGAACTGAGCCAGGACACACTAAAGACTGGGCCAGAAGGACACACTACAGACTGGGCCAGAAGGACACACTACAGACTGGGCCAGAAGGACACACTACAGACTGGGCCAGAAGGACACACTACAGA
>Ga0123357_10005902_pt1 | contig 14779 bp, 3 predicted proteins | sample TergutEmb28metaG_FD_89873 | JGI IMG/M metagenome (GOLD analysis project Ga0123357, IMG submission 89873) | Embiratermes neotenicus P4 segment gut microbial communities from Petit-Saut dam, French Guiana - Emb289 P4 | ecosystem: Host-associated > Arthropoda: Insects > Digestive system > Gut ...
TCATGTCAGCCTTTGGTGAGTTTTTGCCCTTTTATAGTGTGCTTTTTACTATTTTATAAAACTTATCTTTAAATAGTGGGCAGCATCCAGAACGAATTAAACGATTTTCTATAGAAACCTACGAGGAAATCACGTTTCGGCTAACGAATGCGATTCCGGAACGAATTATCTACGTTAGCCGAGGTATCACTGTATACACAACTAATGCAGAAATAATTCTGTAACATCCGAAACCAAAGGCGAAAGAATGAAAAACTACTTCCAACACAAAATTCCCAAAAGAGTTCACTATGAATGTCTGTCTTGAAATTCACGCTTGCATATATTTCACAAGTAAGATTTATGTTTCGCATAAAATTGTTGCTATGGTGGACTAAATCGAATGAATGTGAAACGTAATGAAAGAATTTTATCAAAGTTCATAAACTTTCTTTTAGTGGAAGCTATTTAACGTGATTTTACAGCTGCAATGCTTGCATATTGTCAAATCAAAGCATGTTTGTCAATAAACCAGCAATGGCGTAGAAGCGGTCGTGGCCTATTGTAAGCTTCATTCCCAGTATGCCCCTGAAGGAACAAAGGTCAACCAGACAACCCTCAGCCACCTCAGTGGATTGACAGCTGAATCTCAGCACCTCACAAATAAAAGTAACAAATGTTTATCCAATGAAAACTGGCCAGCTGGTTCAACAATTTCACGAGGGACACTGACAAGCAAAGAAAGCAGTCATATCATAAACCTACATTTCTTTTCGTTCTGAGGAAAGAAAATGGTCTATAAACAGAACTGTTGTGCACATGTGGACTCTCAAAGTTAGAAACAGGAGATATTAAATTTATTTTTAAGATTCTGCCCATAACAAATGCCCTACGCTAAGCAGTCACCAACAAATACAATAAAACTGATATTCGTGAACTGTTGCAGGTGGTACAAGTGGAATGGGTCAAGCTCAGAGTCAGTCTGGAGATGGGAATGGGTGTGAAGGATGCTTCCCTGGAGGTGCCGTAGGTTACGGTTATGGTTATGTGCCAGGTGCACCAACCCAACCAAGAGCACCAAGTGAAGTTCCATGGGCAAGGGTACCTACTGTAGGAGCACCAGCATTAGGAATACCGGGAGTAGGCATACCAGGAGTAGGAGTGCCAGGTCTACTTGCACCAGGGGTAGGACCACCAGGTGTAGGACCACCAGGTGTAGGATTACCAGGTGTAGGCGCACCAGGAGTAGGTCCACCGGGTGTAGGATTACCAGGTGTAGGCGCACCGGGAGTAGGACCACCAGGTGTAGGAATACCAACAGGAGTACCAGGTGCAGGGGCACCACTAGGAGTACCCAGTGTAGGTGCACCAGGAGGAGTACCAGGTGGGGCATTACTAACAGGAGTACCAGGTGTAGGGGTACCAGGAGTAGGAGTGCCAGGTGTAGGTGCACCAGGATTTGGAATACCAGGTGTAGGAGTTCCGGGTGTAGGGGTACCAGTAGGAGTACCCAGTGTAGGTGCACCAGGAGTAGGAGTACCAGGCGTAGGAGCACCAATAGGCATACCAGGTGTTGGGGTACCAGGTGTAGGAGTACCAGCAGGAGTTCCAGGCATAGGGGTGCCAGGAGTAGAAGTACCAAGTGTAGGTGCACCAGGAGTGGGACCACCAGGTGTAGGAGTACCAATAACAGTACCAGGTGTAAGTGTACCAGGAGTAGGAGTGCCAGGAATACCAGGTGGAGAAGCACCAATAAGAATACCACAAACAGGTGTAGGTGCTCCAGGATTAGGTGTAGGTGTACCAGGAGTAGGTGTGGGTGTGGGTTTAGGCGTTGGTGTTGGCATAGGTTTACCAGGATTAGAAGCACATGGATTACGAGGTGTAACACCAGTCGGAGTAACAGGTGTAGGACCACCAGGAATACCAGGATTAGGGGTACCAGGCATACCAGGTGTAGGAGTGCCCGGAGTAGGAGCACCAGGCCTACCAGGTGTAACAGTAGGAGTACCAAGTGTAGGAGCACCAGGAGTACCAGGTGTAGGAGTAGGAGCACCAGGAGTACCAGGTGTAACACAAGTTGGAGTACCAAGTGTAGGAGCACCAGGCCTAACAGGATTAACACCAGTAGGAGTACCAAGTGTAGGAGCACCAGGAGTACCAGGTATAGGAGCACCAGTAGGAGTACCAGGTGTACAAACACCAGGTGCAGGAGTTCCAATTATGGGTGTGCCAAGTGCAGGGTACCCTGTACAAGTATCTCAAGGCGTTGGTGTACCAGGAGGGATTCCAGGTGTTGGAATTCCAGGAGGCATTCCAGGTGTTGGAATTACAGGGGGGGTTCCAAGCGTAGGTATACCAGTCAGAGTTCCTAGCATTGGTGTGCCAGGTGTTGGGGTACCAGGAGGGCTTCCAGTTGGTGGAGTACCAGGAGGAGTTTATGGTCTTGGTGTGCCAGGGGTTCCTGGTGTTGCAACACCAGCAGCTGTGTATCAACCAGGGCCTTATCAGCAGCCTGCTATAGTTGCCCCAGCACAAGTGGGTTATCCAGGTGGAATATACCAACAGCTGGGTGGTGGGGTGTATACAGGCCAGGAAGCATACTACACAGCAACTGGAGACTCTCAGGCTGAGAGTAGTGTAAGACAAGAAGACCAAGAAATTCGAGCAGCTGCTTCTGCACAGGGCAAGTATGGAGGAGGTACTGCTCAGACACAGGTCAGTGGCATTTATTCAGGAACAGGAGCCTTCTCTGCTCAAGCACAGACCAGTGACAAAGACCGTGGGGCACAGAGTCAAGTGGTTGGAGGTAAAGACGGAGCAACAAGTACAGCACAGGGACAGGCAGGAGGTGGGAAGACACAATCACAGGTTCAACTGGGATCATCTAATGGAGTCACAACAGCTGAAGCACAAAGTGGTGGTATCAATTATGGAGCCAACACTCAAGTTCAGGCAGGTTACCAAGGAGGAATGGCAGATGCACAAGCAAAAGGCCAAGGGAGCACATCCAGTCAAGCTCAAATTGGATTTACACCTTACCAGAAAAATAGCACAACAAATGGACAGAAATCTCCTTTCCATGGTGGTGGATCAGCTTCGGCACAGGGTGGAGTATATTCAGGACAGTCACAGAGTCAGATTCAAGGTTCATTCCTCCATGGTATCTCCTACACTGGTGCAGCTCAGGCTGGGTCAGGGCAGACAACTTATAGCAGCACAGGAAGTAGCAATTACAAGGATTTTGGAGGTAAACTAGGATTGGTTCAGTCAGGAAGCAGGGATGGTATACCTCAAAATGGTAGAGGAGCACCCACATCAACTGGCCAGCCAACACAGTATCAACCATTTGGTTTATTAAACAATAATCCACTTTCATCACACACCAATGGTCACCAACAAACTCATGATCATGGTAGTATAGGGCATGAAGTTGCAAATTTACCCCATCACAGTGACCACAGAAGGGACTATGATGAAACAACTATACAGCCTGATGTCTATACAGACACAGAAACAAGATCACAGTACAGACAGACAAACAATTTACGAGGGACTAGAAATGAAAAAGATAGCATACAACAAGGAGGAAACAGGATTCAGACACGTGGTACCAGAAGGAATGACACAGGACACACACATGAACCAACACAAACTCAACATATAGTTCTTGGTCCATTGAATGGGCGTGGTGCACATATCATTCAGGACTCAGATGATGAAGACCAATATAGTACTGGAGATATCCTGCAACCAGGCCAAACCATACATGGGACTCCTGAATATACTATACCCAAGGGATATCGAGGGCGAATAACGTCTGTTGCAGGTCCTCAAAAAACAGCTGCTCAGGGAGGTCAGTCACAGACTGTTGTTATAACCCCTGGGGCAGGTAATGTAACATACACTAATCCTTCCGTAGGATACTATCAACCACCGGTTATGAGTATCCCAGTAGGTCAGCAATCTGTGGAAGGGGGTTATGATCAAAGCAGTCAATCAGTGAATCTTGACAATGGGCACACACAATTAAGAAATGGTCGTCAACAGTCAATTCCCATACGACGGAATGGGGGCTACTCCAGCCAGAGGAATGGTAGAACATCCAGAAATGGGAACATCAGGAATGGCCATTCCCTGAATACTTACCAACACCCCACACCTGACAGTTTTGTCACAGTCACCAAGAGTGTGACAGGACAGCTTGACAATGGGAAGGCAGGCAACAATACAGGCAAATACACTCACACCTATTACACCAAGTCCTCAACATGTGGTTACTTCACATTCTCCTGTAACATTGTGTTTGGTTCAAATGGCAGAACCAAAATTTGCAGGCCAAATCCCCCAACCACACCTGATGGCACCCCATGCTGCTGTTAGCTGTATGCATTTTTAGTACTATATGGCTTCATATTTATATGATATTTACACTGCCAATTTTTAACATCAGACTGCTGACAAGTTCACATTTTCATACATATACATGTTCACATGAATGACAATGCTCAGTTATTCCCTCAGCTTCATCAGCTAATTTAACTTGTTAAATGCTTGAATTAAACCCCAAATTGTTCAGATTGTTGATCTTCACCTAAGCCATTTTTAATAAACCAAGAGCCAAAATTCTCATTATTAATTTTTGAAATTTCTTACATCATGGTCCACTTTTATTACAATCAGTAATAACACATGGGATCAAATAAGACTATTATTGGCAAATGGCAAATGTGTGCAAAGATTAAATAAAAGGAGATAGTTACATAGCAAATTTTTATTGTATATTTGTAGTGTTTTTATAATGAGAATAAAAAACAATTGCAGAAGTCTGTATACAATGACTACTATCCTACACACTCCATTCAGCACTTTCGGCAGCTATGATGCTGAATGAGCGCTATCACATACAGAAAACAATGTGTGTGTTCCCTTACATAAATTTTGAACTTCCTATACATACATAGGAAAAGTGTATAATACCCAGTCACAGTGCGAGTGACTTGATAAGTGACATACGGCACCATTTTTTAATAATGATCAATCAGATTTCCAGCCACTTGTATAAAAACGAAGAAACAACATACTATGGGATACAGATAATCTTTAATAAAAAAATGCACCTTTCAAATTATGTGGACGTTTCTGTCAGTGTATTTAATGCGATGAACACTTTTACCATGTGTACACAAAACAGTGTTTCACTCAGAAATGATATGAAGAGCAAATTCCCTGCAGACAGAGTAAGGTCACAAACAGCTGTCAACATCACACATGATTTACTGTCCCTATATTGTGTTACTGATGTAAAATAAAATAAATCTCAAAATTCTCTAACATGCACACACACACACACATATATATATATATATATATATATATATACATATATAAGACTTTGGACCCTTCTCAAGCATAAAGGGGTCTGAAAATTCAGTTTTAATGCCAAGGCTCTTAAAAGCAACAGGACATGTAACATAATTGCCAAAGTCCCTTTGAATCTACATCATTCTCTTCTTAAATCTGTTACAGAACCCAGAAGGAAATTAATATGTAGGTTAATAGGGCATAAATTCATAAATATTTTGTGAATACACACAAAACTAAATTACTAGCCCCATGGAATTGAGCCCCTCTTGAGAAACCAGGAGTGGCACAGTTATACAAAATTATCTCAGAGGCTCATTATCATTTATGCAAGAGCCAGCAATTACCCACATCCAAAGTCAGATTAATCCAGTCCATACCTATCTATCCCATTTTTTGAATATGAATTTTAATACTGTCCTACCATTCATGCTTTGGTCTTCCAATTGGTCCCTCTCCACCAAGTTTTCCTACCAAAACTTTGTATACATTTCTTTTCTCCTTTCTGAGAGCCACATCCTCCAGTGCTGCACATACACCACTAGAAGTTTTATTCTTCATTCACTCCATTCAAACTGATAGTTATAGCAGTTAGAAATCACCAGTGACATACTGAGGGGGGGGATTTGGGGTATTCAAAACCCCCCGGAATTCTGAAGGGCCTCCAAAATCGCGCCAAACTCAACCCGATTGTGAAAACTGTTAAACATTGCTGAATTTTGGATGCCAACATACCAAGATGTTCAGAAAAAAGGCATTAAAATTCTAAAACTACCTAGGCTCACAATTGTTTTACATTAGCAATGACAAATAAATTGGTTGTCATCATAAATATTCTTAAAGAACCAAAAATTAAGAAAATGTTACTATATGAAATGAAATTTCTTGCACCAAATTACAACTGCCTCCAGAACCCCTGACTAGGGGGCTACCACCCCCAGATCCCCGTTCTTTGTGTCCTCTGTCCTCAACTGAATTTGTTGAACCCCCATCGAACAAATTCCTGGGTACACCACTGGAAATTACCCACCTATTTTTGGTGCATCAACAATGTAAAGCTGCAAAAAATGTTAATTCAGTCTGTTGCTTCTGTCTGCATAAAATAAATCAAAAGAATGTTGAACGCATTCTTACAAAAATATATTGGGCAACTTTACTGAAATACGTCAACACACACTAACTTAACAACAGAGGTAATGTATGACATAAAATTCAGAAACGTTCACGTAGCTATTGTCGCCGTGGAAAAGCAATTAGTATTACATATTTTGAGTGTGTGTCTGTAGCCTCAGTTATCCAGCATGCAAGTACATGCACATACTATCATCTGTGGCCTGTACAGCTCTACCATATTTTTCCACATTACCCCATAAACGGCGCGATTTTTGGGGGAAAAAAAAATTGAACATAAAATATGTGTTTTGATTTTCTCTACAACATTTGTCTGAAACATTTCTCATTCTAAGCAGAAATCACCAAGACATTACCAATAAAGCACACAGGTCATCATGTCAAGCACCCATTTTTCTTGTCAGATTTTAATGAAACTTGAATATTTTTTATATATATTCAAAAAATACTCTTAGCATCAAATTTCATTAAAATCTGTCCACTGGGAGCTGAGTTGTTCCCTGTAAATGGATGAGCAGACACGATGAAGCTATTAGTCACCTTTTTGTAATTCTGCAGATGTGCCTAAAAGTGGCCAGTAACAGATGCTATACATGAAGGCTTAGACATGTTTTTGTGCATATGGAGTATCAGTATGACAATAAGAAAAATCAAATAATGTTAATAATTTAACCCTTAAACTAAATCCAGTAACTCTGAAAAAAAAAACAAAACTCATTCACTGATTTTTCTGGGCAAAGGAGTGCAATCACTTGAAAACAGTCACCACTATTGTTGAGGCAGGAACCCAACAGACACAGCATCTGACTGATCCCTCCACAAACGACTCCCTGGGTTGCTGCTGGAACCACTCCACCGTCATAACCACATTTTTACCCAACCTGGACATAATGGCCTTTCAGTACTCAGAGGCTCATTGTCCTCAATATCACCCACTGCACAGCAATAATGTGGAACCCTTGAAGACCTCCATATTGCCATCAAGAGAAACACATATCAGTACATTCACATGGGGTGTCATAATGTCATGTGACATGTCCCCATGTGACCCGTGCTATCACGCAGAGGGTGACTGATTACACCCATAATAAATATTATGGTTTTACTGTTTTGATGTATTATACTTTTAATTGCACTATTTTAATGACAGTTTGTGAAACTCACATAATTAACATTTGCTGCAAGAATACTGGAATATAACATAAATTACTTTTGTAATCTATTATATTTTAGTAAGTTTTAAATCTTGGTGTAGAGCTCCCTGACGATGGCAAAAAAAAAAATGCCAAAACATTTAGGAGCAATATAAGACTACATTTTGTGTGTCAAACGTGCATTTGTTGGCGTTATGAACGAAAAATTTAATATCAAAATGCATGGAATAAAGTGTCCAAATAACAGTGGAATAAAGTGTCCAAATAACAGGAGAGGTGCTGAAAGTGCTAAAAGAGTCAAATACAGAAGACGAAAGACTGACTCTGGCAAAACCCCATTAAATAACACACATGGTTATGTGGACAGGCCAACAAAAAAATGAAATCACAGCAAGCATTAGTTAATGCCTGCATCTCATAAATATGGAAGAACACAAGCATTCAAGAACTTCAAGAAGAAGAGGCCTGGAACTGTACTTAACAGAAAAAAAAGAAGCATAACTACATGGAACAGGTTGAGTTATACCCCTGATATAGTGCTGTGGCCTTTCACTGTGCTCACGCTTGTTATTAGGGCACAAGCAGTTACATTATTTAAAGACTTTGTAGAAGTGATGTAAGTTGTGCACTTCCATTTCTTCATGTTAAGAACTTTTGCATGAACTCCTGCAATAACAACAATTACAGTCTGGCCTCCATAAAGGGATCACAGATAAGTGAGTTCTGATAAGTACAAAAAAAAGTTTTAACATCAAGTGTGCACTCTATAATAAAGGCATTCACACATATTGCTATTTCAGAGTCAGTTTTAAGGCAACTTGTGCCACATTACAGTAAATATTTTATATCTATGTACAAAAAAATGCTACAGGAATGACATCACGCACTTAGACGCACATAATTACAAACATACTTAATACAAAGACTTTTATAAAGCAGTGTAACTATCAATTATATTCAGATATGTATCACATTATTACTTTCAAGTATCACTTAGTACAAGTTCCCTCTATGACAAAGTGACATGCATTTACAATGTAGAGAGTAGGCAAAAAGCTACTTGACAATTGTAAAGCATCAACAAGAGAAAACCACTTGTGCAATATGAGGAAACACTTCAAGTGCAGAGAAAGGTAGGTGATACGAACTCAGTCCTTACCCTATATATGTCCTGATGATTTCATCCTTCCCACATCTGTCACTTGTTTACTGCCTCTATGAGGAACAAACACCATACCCCCCCTACCGCACCACACATTAAAATCTAAAGATCTCGTATCAGAGGAAAATAGGGGTGACAGAACAGCTCCCTTTGCTGGGAGACACTGTGTGAAGACAGGCATGGACCTCTGCAGGGACATGCAGCAGTACACCAACCTGTTGAAACATCACAGTACCACTATTATGATCATGTACCTGATGCATCACAGAAATGATGAAGAAGGTGGACTGAGAGTTTCTGCCGTGAATATGGTTAGAATTTGACTATATTTGGAGCATCTGCTGGGTAACTAAGAGGGCTGTTAACATGTGCCTGTAGAGGAAGTGTTTCCTCATACTCTGTAGGTGGTTTCATGTCATCTTCACATTCGGTAAGTTCACAATATTGCATTAAAATTATTAAGAAGGTTTTTGGCCCATCCCAAAGATGTGGAAATACTACACATAAAATATGGAATAATGGTTTCATATTTCAATATAACAGACAGTTATCACATTTCAGGTAGCAAGGACAAAGACTGTCACTTCTGATCACCTAATTACCTTTATTGCCTGATCTATACATGGCAGTGCATCGGTGAATAGAAAACAAAATTAAGAAGGTAATGAATATTCCATTTATCCTTTCATTTTTGGATAAATTCTTATATGTTAAAAATTATAAATAATTTAACATACAAACCAGTCTTTGCACAGACACAGGATGTTCCAGAAAATGATCTCTTCTGAATCTGCAATAGGCTGGAGGCCTTCATAATATCTGTTCAATTTCAAAATGCTATGGAAGGAATGTCTGTATCACATTAAGTAGGATAAGATGCACTTTCCCATCATCACTACGAAACACAAAAACTAGACACCACACATTCAGAATATGAGCCATTACGCAGGATATAATATTTGTGTTTAAGACTGAATTTAACTATTTTCTATTGCTAACTCACCAGTCTAGGCACTTGTCACACACACCTGCACACACACACATATACATTCAGTAGTCATTGATGTCACAATCACTTGTTTCCTCACCAAGCAATGCTGGGCCTCTGTGGGACAGGAGAGTTGTAGAGCTGGCCATACGAACTCTGCACCAAAATATATCAGGATACCAGTAAGCAAACATTACTGCCACTATGATTACACAAATGGAACATGTCCAGTTTATACTAAAGTTGCCTGAAGTAACACAAATATGTTCAGGAGCAATAGCTTCAACCCTTTGATTAGGAGTGAGGTAAGGTGGTAAAGTTAAACAGTCAACAAAGTTCCATGCAGTCATGCATAAACACAAGTAACCACCTTCACTACCTTGCTACGTTACCCCTATGGAAAGCACCCCCCAGCAACCACAGCAAAGGAGGCTGATTTGATCCCACAGTAGATTTGGACATCACAGCAGAGAAAAAATCCCTGCCCATGCTTGGGATCAAGTACCAGTCATTTTACTGACTGAACTACCCCAGACCACAATTCAAACCAAAGACAACAGTAAAATGCTAATGACACACTGCACAAGACTGCAAAACTAGCTCACAAGGTGATACTTCTGACACATCTGGAAAGTGCCAAGTTCACATCTTTGTTGCAACAGCATTCCACATACAGAACCTCAAAAGAGGCCTCAACTGCTTCCTAACCACAGCCTTTACATTCCCTGTAAGTGAACGCTCTCTCACATAATTCTGATATATATATTAAAACGTAACTTTCTTGTTACCTGCTGTTTATCTTCCTGCTTCAAACTGTAGACCTAACAAATAACTGATGACATTACATCATTACATTCCCAAATCCTACCTCACACAGAACAAAATCTGCCTCCACTACCAAGACCAACCAGTTAATGTGTTTTGGGAAAAAAAATCAAAGTTATGTGACAAATCAAGAGAAACTCTATGGGTAAAGTACAAAGATTTTTAATTTAATAGCAGGTAACCACTGTGCTTTAATGGTTAAGGTGACAAGTGGCTGGAGCTGTATCAGCTCTTTTATTCCTATTGTTTAATTACATGGGTATATTTTATTTCCTTAAATATTTATACTGCACCGAAATGTTTTATTGTTTTAAATTACATGAATAAATTTTAACTGAATCCCAGTGCCAAAATGAGGGAGCTGATTGTTTTACTCAACAGGAAATTGCTTAAGGACTAAGCAATTCTACTATTCACTACTGTTTATTTCAAGAAAAATAATGACAAAGAAGAAACAGAAATGGTAAACTCTGTTCAACAGGAATATACTGCTCATGAAACAGGACTCTGTTGTAACCCATCGATACACAATTTTCCAGGAGAGAGAAAAAACTTGACAGATCCTTAATAGACCAACATGAACACATGTTACATTTTTATGAAAACACAGGAAGAAGCAATTTTTTTTGCAGACAACATTTTGATAGGAGGTGTGTTTATAACACAACTGTTTAAGAATACGGGAATGTCAGTTTGACAAATTGCGTGTATTATGACAAACTGCTGTTTCAAAACAGATATTCCTGTAACACTGTCAAAATAAATACTCTAACAAATTTGATAATTTCAGTGCAGTTTGTTGAAAGGAAAAACTGTTACAAGAATACGAACTCAGGCTAATAATAAATACACACTGAAGATGAACCAGTATCACTACACAAACTCCATTCACCTGCAACAAATCTGCGACAGACAAAAGGCATATTGTGAATGCTAGTCTTCATTTCTGAATCTCACAGTTACCACTACAAACCCCTCTACAGCTGCAGCATTATTTAAAAGCAACCCTGGAGCTATTGTTATATGAAATTTATTACATGTTCTAGAATGTTCTAAACAAGGGATTATAAGATTGTGAGGTGCAATTAATAATAATCTGTGTTTTAATTTTGAGAAAACCTCCTGATGACACACAAAATAAGCAGCCTAGCTTTCATAGCAGATGTCACAAGACAGACTAGGCAAATTTTCCTCTTTTTGCTGTATTTGAAGACGATGGTTTGCTTTAGAATGCACGGTAACTACAACTGACAATTTTGTTAAGCTTATTCTTTGCATTTATAACACACACTAATGACACACAGACTTAATATGGCATTTTGGTGGCAGTGGTGGTGACTATCAACAGCCACAACAAAATACATACAATTTAAAAATTCATCTCACTGAACAAGATACTTTTATAAGATACCGAATGCACAGCTTTGAATAACATTTGCATAATAATCATTAATCACCACAAACGATGGAAAAGCAGAGCGGTAAGGCAATAAAAATGTGGCAATTCACAATGCAGTTATGTCTTCTCCACACAAGAACAATAATAAGTTGGTCAGCCTATCCGAAATTCCATGTCATTTCATGCAAATTTATCATCTAAAATTAAAGAACTGAAGAGCAACATAAACCACACTTATGAACATGAAGTCACAAGGACAGAAAAACTCACATGATATCCCCAAAGTAAGCCTCATTCCAGTTAAGATGTTAAAGCTTAATGTTAGTACACTAAGACCACATGCTGCTTTCAAGAGGATGGAGCAGGATTCTCAACACAGAGCTGCTGGCTGCCAAGGAAGTTCAAGATTAATACAGAATCATTAACAGTATTTTCAACTTAAATATCACTCTGTGGCAAGGACACACAACAAGAGAACTTCGAATCCAGAAAGCTGCCAATTCCAATACCTCTCCAAGCTGTACAATGTGTTATAAAACATTGCATTCCTTTGACAAAGTACCACAGTTCATAAGACCAAACCTCCATAAGAAATTTGGGGTTACAGAAATTGTAGCTGCTTGTAACACTTATTAAGAAATACATGGCCAACTCCTTAAACATACATAATACATGTTTAAACTTTAAATGGCTGAGATGGTATTTAAATTTTACTGCATGGTGTGTTTTTTATGTTCATTGGCATATGTGAATACAAGTCATTTAATGGTTAACAATAGTGTCATACAAAAAAAGTCACAAAATACACAACAAAAATTTGGAAGCTTGAAAATTGGGTTTGGATATCACTAAACCAGGGATATACATATTTTCCAGAAATGTAGGCACCACCTCAAAATTACAGGTGCCAGGTGGGTAACATGAAGCAGGTTCCATACTGAAAACCCGCAAGTGTTAAGTGCCACTGTACAAATTTAGTCGCCATGGCAAGCTGGCACCAGGAATTGTGCACTCCTGCATCAATGGCCTGCTCCCTACAAACATGGAAGTCACCTACCAATGCATTCACACATTACAAGATACATAACCCCAAAATACAGCAACTGGCAAAACCCAAATTAGAAAGGAATTGCTGTATATACAAACTAATGTTCGCCAGTTTGTGCAAAATGCTTTCTAACCCAATTTTCCTTGACACAGTAGTAATTTGTAAGGAAAAGTTGGATTGCTTAGTACAAATCTCAATAATCCAAAGATGAGGGAAGGTTTCTAGATAACAGAATTGCTCATGTATGTCTACAACATACTCATCTCACAGAATAGAAAATCAAAGTATATGTACTACCACATCTCATTCCCAAACATGTGCATATAAAATCCCAGCCAAAATGTGCAGAATTGCTTCTGACATCATATGCAGTGCCAGTAACAGACAGCAAAACATGGTCCTTCTAGCACAGCTGCCCCAACTCTCATACTCATTCAAACTTGTCCCTTTTTATGCAGTTAGTATTATTAAAACTACATGTACATAAGGATGCAAATGTGTTCATTTGATCAGTTTTCCAAGAAACTTCCAGATGGCATTCAGGTCTATTTCTAACACCCCCACCCCCATAAAAATAAACAAATAAAAAGTGTGTAGAAAGTCACAAAGATACAAACACTATAGCTTCTCATGAAGCAGTCTGCTTTGTGGGGTTGGTCACATATGTCTGAGTAGAAATGGACTCTCAGCCTGCAACTTTCAATCCCATGTTTTTCAGTTTTCTCATTCCTTTCTGACAAATACTGGGATATTATCTCAAATTCAACCACAACCACTTCCTTTTACACCCTTTCCAATTTATTAGTCACCCAAACAATCCAAGCTGTTGACAGCACTGTTAAATAGCCCACAGGTAAACACACTACACAGTCAGAAATAAATTCTCTACTTATATTGAATTTCATATTTACCATATAAAAAATGTTTTGAAGAAAAGTTACAGGTCTCAATCAGCTCTGCAGTTTTCCATGTGTTGACATTTTGTACAATAAGACATGCAGAAAAGTCTTAAAAAGTTTACCAACAGGGCTTCATGTAAAGCAGGAAAAATGAATGACTACATGACAGCAATAAGAAATTCACCCGACAATTTTAGCGCAGATACAAAATGGAAAACAATGCCATGAGTATATGCTGAATAGTTCAGAGATTAAGCATGTAAACTGACAGTACTTCAAGGCAGGAGAACTATTTATTGTACATCATCTTGAATATAATGCAAAACTATCAAACATGCAAATCCATGTGATTTTAGGTTCCTGCCGTGGTGCAGGTGAGGTTATGAAGTTTTCTTTCTTCTGAGTTGTGGCCATTTGACACCTAAGGATGACACCACTATGCTATTTCAAAACATCAGGGACAATCACCCAGTGATGCAGCACCATACACCAGAAGAATTGAATTGTCATGCAAACTCACATCAACAATTAAAGGTAAAGTTGTCCTTGTCTGCACCATGAAGGCATAAAGGGGGAGCAGATGAATACCTCCACTCATTCTTAACCTTGGTGCTGTATGGAGGTGAGTGGCCAGCCAACACCACACCCTGGCCACTCTATCTCCAGGAAACAGCCCCAATACCCATTCAGGAAGTGGGTCCCAGGGCTGGTCTATTCATTTTGGAGAAGAGAAAAATCTCTTTTTGCTTCTGCCAGGATTCCAGCCCACTGCCTAGATGCTATACTGATGATGCCATCCTGGCTCACATTTAAACAATTACAGTAAAAAA
>Ga0123357_10005903_pt1 | contig 14778 bp, 7 predicted proteins | sample TergutEmb28metaG_FD_89873 | JGI IMG/M metagenome (GOLD analysis project Ga0123357, IMG submission 89873) | Embiratermes neotenicus P4 segment gut microbial communities from Petit-Saut dam, French Guiana - Emb289 P4 | ecosystem: Host-associated > Arthropoda: Insects > Digestive system > Gut ...
AAAAAAAAAAAAAAAAAAAAAAAAAAAAAAAAATCCTATCTGCATTTCGTGAGATGTGAAATGCATACACACATGCAGAAGCTAACAGGTAAATTTTAGCATATTTTCTCGTTACGAACACGTCAACAATCACAAATGATATTTACAGATTATTAAAAAACTTTATTTCACGTAACGCGCCAAATTGCCCTTTTTTTTTAACACCAAAGACAGTGTTTAGAAAACTCACTGTACTTACCGCCACGAAATATTTATAAGAGTCCCTTCCGTAATATCGAACGTACAATAACCTTCTATAGTCGCGATTACACTGTGCACCCTGCGCGCGAGTCGGGCGCAAACTGACTGGACCGCTTCACGATGCCACTTCGACCCTCCCACATTCTCCTACCCTCTCCGCCAACTGTACACACTTCCCACTTGCAGCACTTAAAGTCACGGAGTTTAAAAGGAACTGCTCTCTTTACCGGGGATTTACCCGTTTAAACTGCTACCCAAATGCCTTTCTCATATATGCCCTCTGGAAGAAAAATATGTAAATAAAAAATTGTTGTTAAGACCAGTGAAATTATTACAGTAAAAAGGTAAAGTGATCCCGTTACAGGCCCAGAGGGTGGGTAGAGGTATAGCTCTACTCTTCCACGACCGTGGTACTAGAAGGGGGTGAGTGGTCAGCAGCACGCCCCGGCCGCACTTTACCCCCGGGAAAGACCCGGTACCCATTTTACAGGAAGCTGGGTGGGCACCAGGGCCGGTCTGGACGGGCAGAAAATCTCGTCCCCACCGAGATTCGATCCCGGTCCGTCTAGTCCGTAGCTCAGTCACTATACTGACTGAGCTACCTGGCCCACGAAATTATTACAGTAGCTCTTAAATAAAGACAGGAGAGTTGAGCTATAACTCCATTAATTCTTAACCTCGACAGTGCACGAAAGTGAGTAGGAAGTTCACGACCCGGTCGCTTTATCCCCAGTACCCATTGAGTATGCGGTTAGATGGGCCGCGGATTCGGTCTGGACCGTCTGGACAAGGGGCGACTATTTCGTCTCCGACGGCAATCAAATGACAGTTCCTCATTCGTCCAGCCCAATCTCGTCACTAAGTAACAAGACCGCATAAAAACTGAAAAATTTCTAGACGACATATCAATGTTTCCCATCCCGAAGTGTTATAACATATACATACAACACGTCAGTCGATAACACAACACTTTATTTATATATAAAAATAGTATATTTTGTCAGGGCGACATGTTTCGACCTTATAACGTCATCCTCAGGCCCTCCAAGAAGACAGATCCAACAGTTGTTACTGTAACAAGCAACTGTTGGATCTGTCTTCTTGGAGGGCCTGAGGATGACCTTATAAGGTCGAAACATGTCACCCTGACAAAATATACTATTTTTGTACATAAATAAAGTGTTGTGTTATCGACTGATGTGTTGTATTTATACGACATATCAACACCTGCAAAGGTTGTGAACCTTCAGTACCCAGACACCTTCAAGCAATATCGGTATACAGGTCATCAATCGCTAGGAACCGAATTTTATGTGACTTCGGCCGCCTGATAATAAAAAATTCAATGAACGTGGCATTTCCTTATGTCAGACCCCACTATGTACTATGAACACCTCTGAATGGCTCCATACATTGTGTAATAAATACAACTAAACTTGCTGGCACACCAATCGAATCGAGCACAACTGAGTACGACTTCCCAAGGCGTTGCAAAAGCTGGCGCGTTTGCATTCGTTACTCCGTACCAACAGACACAACACAAAGATGGCGAAGAACTACAATATACAGCACAAGCCTGAACATAAGGCGAGGTTTTCTCTTATACTGGTAATGGTCGCTCAGAAAAATAAGGGTCGCTTCATAAGTGAAGCGGCGCGGTAACTGACAGTTTTGAATAAATACGTCGTGAGTCAACTAAAATGTCTGTGTTGAAAACTATTGAGTTGTGTTTACAGGTACAGCCCAGTGGCGTACCGAAATTCCGAAGGCCCTCCAAAATCGTACCAAACTCAACCCGATTGTGAAAACTGTTAAAAATTGCTGAATTTAGGACGCCAACATATCAAGATGTTCGGAAAAAAGGCAGTAAAATTCTAAAACCACCTAGGTTTGCAATTGTTTTACATTAGCAGTGACAAATAAATTGGTTGTCATCATAAATAGTCTTAAAGTACCAAAAATTAAGAAAGTTTTACTATATGAAATGAAATTTCTAGTACCAAATTACAGCTGCCCCCAGATCCCCGTTCCCTCCGTCCTCCGTCCTCAACTGAATTTGTTGAACCCCCCCCCGAACAATATTCCTGGGTACGCCAATGGTACATCCAGTTACGTGTATTATTTTTAGTTCTGCATCTGACTCTCTGAAACTTCATTTATGTTTTTATTGTATTTTTATATTTACTGAGTTTCTCTTTCTAAATACCGGAGCGGAATAGAGGAAGCCGCCTTACGTTCAGGCGTAAACGGCAATTGGAATTTATACATTTTAAATGCATCCTAACTTTAAACCAGAACCATTTATTGAAGCTGAGTGTCTACTCGAGTCACACACGACTCCATGCTGCCTGCAGCATTACACAGAAACATACATCATCTCCACGTTATTGGATTACTTAGTGTTTGAATCTCTCACGACCACTCCTTTGGGACAGATATGGCTGGGAAACACGGAACAGCTAAATGGGACAAGACAAATGGTCATTCTAACACCGTCAGCCAGGATACGGGCTAATCGCGCGATGCAATGAAAATAAACGGGTCTAGCATATTACAGAAAACATGTCTCTCTTTTGCGTTGTTAAAAGTTACTTCTAAGGCAACTGCCTGCAGAGAGGAAGAGAGTAACAGAGATACAAATGGGACTGGATCTAGACAGGTACTATGAAATGTGTGTTGTTAAACATTTTACTGGTACGAAAGCTGTTATCTCATTTAGGTTATTCTTCGCTCCAATTGTCACTGGATTTTATGGACGACTGAAGAACATAGAGGTACAACAGCAGTCTATGCTTTCGCGCCAGTTATGTGTTTCCGGCACGGAAACAGATGGACGTCAACACACTTTACTGTTCATAATCGTATACGAAAGTTACAAACATTTCTGCACTTACCAACTGCCCCGAGGGATTTGCTGTGTTAATAATTCCGAAAAGAACTGCGCTGGAGCCGGTTCAACCAAACAGGTACACAAAAATTAATAAAAACCGATTAGATATGGGCCACAGTTCGAAGCACTATCCACTCACACAAGAACCACACGCTAAGCCATATTGAACTACCTCTAATCCACAGACCATTCCATGGATGTTTAATCCATGAAGTGCTTCAACCCATCGAGCGCTCCAAACCCACTCTTCCTCCAAGCAAATCTATCGATAATTATCGCTCATTTCTTGCCTCATGTGGCGTCGATAATCATATGGTAAGCGACTGATAGCGTTAATCATTGAATGAAAATGTAAGCTACGCATGTCATACAAGAAATAACATCATTCATTTTTAGCCACATGTACGCAAACATTTGTTTCGGTGCTACTGTAAAGTAATTACATGCAGTTCTTGTGATAGATCGATGTGTGAATAATATGAATCACTTAGAATCTATCCATTCCATTGCAAACGTATCAGTTGGCCCATTTTCATGAAATTTGTTATAAGAATTAACTAGACACCAAACTCCCAAGTTTTAATGTCATTTCTTACCAAACAGTATTAATCTATGTTATGGCAATTTCGCTGCAGAATTTCACACATGGCAGCAGAACCGCCTAGTAATTGTATATCGAACAGTACAGACTGCTTTATATGGAAATGGAATAAAGTGCTTAAGCATGTTACTCAGTACCAGAATATTACCAGCACCGTGATGTGCAGATAAGAGTCGCCGACATCTTGGACTATTGAATTAACAGCTCTTCCTGTATCGCGTCTTTATAAATTGTAACTCCATAATTGCGTTATTCGAATTTCAGGGGAATAACTAGTTATGTGCTTCTCTGGCGAGGCACAAGGGCATAAATCATCAGCAGTATCACTGCGAGATCTTCAGGTCTCACAAAAGCAGGTAACAAAGGTATGCTGGCTCACATCACAATGTCATTAATGCAGTATTATGTCCAAAACATCCCAGACCATCATCTTTAACAGTATTAAAATAACCTACTTTATGACTTATTTGCTGTAAATACCCATCAAAAGCAGCGTGAGGGGGATATATCAACAAGCAAGTCAAAAATTATAATTGAGGTTTGAAAAATGTCAGTAGCAGGTATAGTGCAAGATTTCATCAAGATCTTAATTTCCAGAAGTAACTGATTTATATTAAATCTCAGTAGCAGGTATATTGCAAGATTTCGTCAAGATCTTAAACTTAATTTCCAGGAGTAACAGATTTATATGAACACATCTTAAGTTTCCCCCAATTCGCAAGTTCTGCAGTTCACTTATTTCTGGGGTGTACTTTCAAAATAAGTCACTAACCCTAGTATCACTGAAAGGTTAAGGTATAAAATTTGCAGCCATGTACGTTACACCTTGCTTCTTTTTCTATGACATAATACTGATGTCATATAAAGGACACTTGGAGTGTGGGTCTGTTTGAGGGTGTATAGTACTGCCGTATCTAACTGTACCTAATAATTTAGCTTCCATAAAAATAGCATGAAACAGATTGGTGGATTGAGTACAAATGTGCTTGCAGCTGTTCACTTTCTTCTGAATGTTACAAATTCTTGCTGGGGGAAGGTTAGGAATTCTGTAGAAAGACTTGCTAGGTCTACACATACTGCTAGAACTACCATTTTACTTACTGTTTATAAACAAGTTTGGTAGCTTCGACTGTACAGTTTCTAACTGCAGAAGGATTCCACAATAATAAGATGAGTTCTTCTTGTCCTGTGTGAGGTACCTTAACTGGAAAGACTGAAGAAAACCATGAAAAACATCAAGCATCAGAACAGTCAAGTGGTTTGAACCCAGGACTTCTTGAATATGAGGAAGGAGCAGTGCCAGCCACTTACCTTCAATGATACTGTAATGCACTAATTAGACAATAAATATTCCAAATAACCATGTAGACAGAGGTCAGTAAATGCCTTCAACCATACTTACCCCATGCTGCCATAACTGTTCCCCGCCAGCCTACAGGCTGGTGCATAAAATTTTGTACCTTCTATTAAGTAGCATATTCAGATTTACTGTCCAACACTGTACAGCAATAAAATGGCAGAATATGAACACGTGAATTAATTTTTTACACTCGTCAACTTCAATTTTTTATTTTCCCATCACAGACAAGCTGAATGGGCTCCGGAAGTCTTTTGTATAGCCATCATAGCACAGTTCTCAGCAGATGTAACAAAAATTATATTCTAGGATTTAATGAGCGTCAACTACAAAACCAAGAAATGACAACAACAACATCTCCTACATTCCTTGTATTTACACAAAATATGAAAGTCAATGGGCTGCAGTAACATATTCATACAATTCAGTAAGGACACCTTCTTGTACACTGGTAGTAAAAAGCTCTCTTTCATGGACTGCTAATCTTCAGCAATATTTATTTTACTTTGGATTAGCTCATAAATATAATGAATAAATGTATTACAGGGACATTTCTACACACCACAATGCAAGTTGGCACACTGTCCAATGACTTGCATGACACTGTACAGAAATATCTCTATACAAAATTTTTCTAGTTTCTGCGTAAATATATACAAATGAAAAGAAAGAAAACACTAATCAATAGTAATAATTAATATTTATGGCTAATATAAAAATGCCTCTCCTATACAGAGAGGTTCCACCTGTCAGCTCCAATTCATGATGAACACAGCTGCCATGCCTGCCAACTTCCCCATTACGTTGAAGTTTTTTTTTTTTTTCAGTCTGTACAGTTTGGTGTTCCAAAGAGGACGCTACAGTACAAAGCAATTGCCTAAACTTGAGCAAATTCTAATATTTGTAACAGATTGGGCTCACAATTCATAATCTTCCACATCAACAAACTGTACTTCCTGCAGAAAGTCTGATACCCCAAAACTTAAGTTTTCCAGCAAGCGCTCCAGTAGGTGTAACAGCTGTGATCCTGCCCGTATGCTATACACATCAGTCCACCAGTCATAGTCTAGAGACTTTATCAGTATAGTTTGTTCTTTATTTCTGTATAAAAGTTTATTATACCAGTGAAGAATTATTACTGCCAGCCAATTACTTTATGGAACACTTTAAATTTTCATGTGCATATACTTTTCAGAACACTAAAGGAACACATTCAAGGTCACTGCAACCCCTACACTTGCTGCAAAGTACAGTCCAACAAATCTCCCTCCTCTCTCTCAAGCAAACTTTGGTGCAGATACCTTCAGCACTTCCTCATCTGTGCCTTCTTTAAGTTTCAGTTATCAATTTAAAAAGTGGTTGTTTAAACAATTTCATTAAATGTGCATGGCACACATTTAGCTCCTTTGTACTGTACAGAGTCAATCATACTGCCATTTTCAATACAGTATTTGAAACAGGCATGTTCTAGAAGTATATGTCAACACTGCATGTGACTAATAAAAATGCCATTCCTTATGCAGCATTTCCCAAACTTTTCTGGTCACATAACAATTTTTAATTTAATACATATTTACAGAACATGTATGTTTTGTGGTCCCTAATTTATTAAACAAAAATCAGTGTGAGATCTGTTAATAAGCAAATGAAAGGTTCTCATAAAAATGTTTATATAAACGCTATCTTAACAGTGATCAAATTTGCTAAATTCAAATTTAATAAGAGATTGTGTAACATAAACCAACAAATGCAAACTTTTCAAATTAATGCTCTAATTCAATTTTTGGCATCTCCTACACGTTTCGAACATAGCGTGCTCGTCGTCAGGAAGACCGTTTGTACATGCAGTTTTGTATGGTATGTTTTCCATACATTCGCATAAGCAGTCTGGAAGGTGGAAGGATGTGAGTATCAAGCACATCCTTCCACCTGCTAAACTGCTTACATAAATGCACAAAAAAAACAAACCATACAAAATTGCATGTACAAATGGTCTTCCTGACGACAAACACATGATGTTCAAAACGTGCACAAGATGCCAAGAATTGAATTAAAACATTAATTTGAAAAGTGTGCATATGTTGGTTTATGTTACATAACTGTAACACAATGTTAGGTAAAAAAAAAACATAAAATTAATAACACATCTATAATTTTGTTGCTAGATTTTTTCACGGAATACCAATGTTCCGGGGTTTTGCAGAACATAGTTTTGGGAAACGATGACTTTTTGTGAATAATTTTGCCTCTTTCTGCCCTTTGAAGTTTATGGCACCTCTTTTTAAACACAACGGTTGCCTATCGATCATTAAAAAAAAAGTTCGCTGGTCAAACTGTTAGTCCTTGAACAATCTATGCTGCAGAAGTTACATGTTTACATATGTAGCTCTCATTATAGTCACTAAGCTACAGGATGGACGACCAGAGAAATGGTGTTCAGTTCCCAGCAGAAGCAAACCTTTTTTTTTTTTTTTTGCTACCATATCCAGACAAACTCTGGGGCCCACCCAGCTTCTTATCCTACAGGTAATGTGAGGTCTTTCCCTGAACAAAAACTTGCTGGGGCATGACATTAACCACTCACATCCACTCAGAGACAAGGTTAAGAAATACTGAAGCCATACCCACACAACAAGGCTATTACTTCTATTGGGTTGTAGTGAAAATCACTTATTTTACTTGGTTACACAATTCTAATAAGTCTGATATTTTGTGGAAGACCGATGTGACAGCAAAGGGCAACAAGCGTACCTGGAGACCACTTGCCTAGGCCTGCAAGGAGATACAGCAGCAGATGTTAATTTGTGTACTATCATCTTTCTTTCACTGCATTGTTATGAAAATCAAGAGACATAACTTCATAGTCTTGTATAACATACTGATACACATCTAAACAAGACATTACCATTAACCCAACACCTGAAAAATATTATAACTGCAATAATAAAAACCACTAATTCATTATTAAAAAAAAACTCAACATATTACAAAGTACGTCTCTTTAAAACAAGTTAATGTAACATGATAAAATTCATACAGTTAATTATTTTGTTTTACAAAATCGCAAATAAACTTACATTCACATATTAGTGAGAGATATTGTCTGGGATTCCTGCATGCAAAACAATGCTGATTCACTGCAGAAATATCAACAGACTTCTGCCATTTTCATATGGTTCAGTGCCAGTAAAGTATACATGGACATTGAAGGAGTCACTGTAATACATAGCTCAAACAGTAACAATACCATTATCTGCTTCTTGAAGTCTTAGTTTCACACATAAATTTTGCAAATTGAGTAAGTGGCACCAACCAGCGAATCATGCATTGTATGTGAGATGGTCATGATGGTATCATGACCTCTAAGGTACATTTACAGAATATATACACACAAGCAGGCCATTAAGTAAGGTTAACAGAATTATTTGCTTCATGTTTTCATTTAACATAACAAACACGTTCGTAACTAAAGCATTATGTATTCAATTTCCATCTGTCTGGATCCTCACAAAATATAAAAAATGCAGATGTTGGATAGCATGTCCAAAGTTGTTGGGCTGAGGCAAGGCTTTTGCTCCTGAGGGTATGGATAATATCATTACACAGTGGAACAAATACCAGAAGGGCAAGGTGACTGTCTTCAAAAAAGCAGTACAAATATGTTTTCCTTATTGTGCAATACACAAACTGGCAAAATTAAAGGTCTTGTCACAAAAAATTGTGTTTACCTTACTTGTCAGACCTCCTTCAAAGCTGAAAATGTAAATGAAGGAAAAACTGTACATTACTAACACTGCTGTCCACCAATAAAATCATTCTTTAAGTAAAAAAAAAAAAAAACACATTACAAAACAGGCAGTCGATAAGAAAAACATTCTTGGTCTGGGATGGCAAGACTGAGTTTTAATATTTCACCAAGAAAGTAGTCAGCAGTGTCTGATCTCATCTGTGCAGTAGGAGGGTGGGGGCAAGACTTCATTACTTTGTTTCTATGTTACAGTTCTACAAATAGCATATTTGAAAGGCACTATTAATACATTCTGATTGTCAAGATTAATTGTATTGCTTATACATTTATATTGCTCTTCATGGTGGTGGAGTATTGAAATACAGGTGCATCACTTACATCTACTGCATGAGCATGACATACACACTTATTGTGGAAATAGAAATATGATAAATATCATTAATGTATCAAAAGGCACCTATAATGGATGGACCTTTGTTTCTAATAAAAGCGAATGTGCTTTCATTTTGAGCAGGACTGAAAAACTCTTGTGTTTCCCTTACAAGATGACATTCACTTCACATACAGAATGTTATTATGGGTAACAATACTTTATTACCACTGTGCTGGTTAATCCCAGTGCTCTTGCAAATTCTTATTTAATTTTCAATGGACACCAGAATATATAAACTGCACTGCAACAACTACAAACATCTCGTTAACAGTTACATGTATCTTCTATTTCAGTAAAACAAAAATTAAACAATTATTACTGTTATTAAGCACTAGAATACTGAAGGCACGTGTTGAAGAACACAAATTATTCCCACCACATACAGTTACATTACACAGCAGGATCATTACAAAATACAAAATGCAAATTATATTCTCATAGCAGCAAATATTAATATTTTGGTCTTCTGGGACATAAACTGGAAAAAAGGTACCAACATTTCCAAGGAATGTGCTGCCTGAATGTTCAAGGCAAAAAATGCACCATCCAGCAGCTGGTTTATGTTCAAATGTTAAATGGTTTCTCTGTACAATAAAAGACGAAATTAAATTTGACTGGAATCTGAATGGGCAAATTTTAGCAGCTTATCAGATAATTATATAATCTATAGATAACCTTCCACTCATTTAAAAAAAAAAGGCACTGTGTTATATGTCAGATCCTTAAATGTGTTCCTGCTTAGTATGTAATCACATACATGTTACTGTCTTCCTACATACCAGGCAGCTGTTACTGCATATGACATGATAAAAAATTTTTTTAAAGATATAATTTATCTTCTTATATAATTAGCTGCATAATAATCATCTAATTCCATCAATAAATATTGTGGTTTTTTATGCAACTCAGCTTCAATTTGGTACTGTTTCACTTCACATGACTGATTAGGCACCAGTGTAACATGTACGTAAATAAAAATAGTTGAGCAGTACAGTTCATGTTTCGATACTACAAAACTAAACATGTGAGCAAGAGCAAGGATTTGTGTGAATTTAACTAATTCTACAAAAAAAACTGAATGCAAACAACAGTACTGCTCCATTATATACATGGAGTACAGAGTGCATCCAAGTTATCTAGCATAACAACATTCACAACACTTACAGGAAAAGAAAACCTGAATCACTAGTTTCACAAATTCATATTAACTGCTCCAAATGATTCGATCTGTGTTACAGCACTGTATGTTTCCTATCATACTTAGCCGAACGGCTTGAAATATTCCCTGTGATGTAAATGCTGCCTATATTAACAGACTTGAAAATGAACAATAAGAAAAACATGATTTTGTGAGGTACAATATAAACGTTTCATGTATTCCAAACAGCAAAATCTGAGCACGCTCTTATGGTAAATGCAAAATTTAATTAACGTTAAAAAGCACGTCACCAGCACATCTTAACATTTTCAAGGAACCACTCCACAATTACCCTAACACTGTAATGCCATTAAAATATGTAACCTTAGAGGATCCAATGATAATAAATGAAATAACAAGTAAGAGCACATGCTGTGAAAAGAATATAAGTTGGAAACAGATGGCAGCAAGTATAAAACATATAAAAACATATAAAAAAATGAAAATAATACTAGAATTTTCTCACACATAACTCTCTTTCATATCTCTCTCTATCTCGTATGTATTGCTTGCATCCTGTCTACTCCTAAGCACCTCTTTGTGTCACTACAAGCACACTGCACACACAACTGTAAACTGTTACAAGACTTCACCCAGGCTGGCAACAGTTCTAGAAGTACCTGATATTATAGCACTGTGTATGTCATCACAAAGGAGGGGGGGACATTGTTTGTACTAGTTATAAAATAATTATAAAAGGAACTACTACTAAACCAACATATGACTGTACAATTTACTGAAGAATATTAGCTTGGTACACTAAAGCATGCATAAAGAAAACAAAGAAATTATAACATGTAACACTCTGAATCCATGCACTCTAAAAAATGTGAGAACTACAGGATGATTCTCTCGCTAGAGGCCCCAAACTATTGTCTATGTATACAGTCAAACAGCGTGGGTTTCTCGTTCTAAATACTGGCAAACAGGTTCATTTAAAGCATGCCAGATGACATTTCAAACGGAATTTGGTGAAAGACTTGCACCATCGAAGTGCTGCATCCAGAAATTGGTTACAAAGTTAGAGGCAAGGAGAAGCCAATCTAACGCCTGCCGACTTCTTTTTTTGGGGCCTATTGAAGGGCAAAGTGTACAAAAATACACCCCGCACAATCGAACAACTCAAGGACGCTACGCGCCAAGAGATTCAAACCGTCAACTTTGACACTTTGGGAAAAATATTCCAGAATTTGTAGAAACACATTCAAGTGTGCTTGGATGTGAAAGGAGACCAGTTTCAGCATCGATTATGAGCAGGTCCTGTTTTGCAGCGTTCCTGGTTTGTGTATATAAATTTTCAAGTCATTATCTCAACAACATAATTTTTTATAGACAATAGTTTGGGGCCTCTAGCGAGAGACTCGCCCTGTATAATTTGTAAAAACATGTCAAACCACTGAACTCTGAGAAGCGATGGAAAGATAACAGGAAGAATTCAGAAAAATGCCTCACTTACTGAAAGGATGTGAATGAACATTCACTGTACAATACGAAAAACCAACAGAAAGTCTGCATGACATACAGACTATGAAAAAGCACTAGTATTCTTAAATGACACAGGACTAATGCAGAAAGAAATTCAATGTCCAAAATTGACAAAAAGAAGAAAATCTACACGACCAAAAAACTAAGTGACAAATGCACGTTGCGATGTAAGACTGCTCACAAGGAACACCACAAAGCAACCACAAGTAAAAGAAAAGACACAATTCACAGTTCACAGAAAGTAAACTCACACTGCTTCAAGACTACAAATAGCATGCAAGATAAGTAAAGACATTACAACACCTCTGTACCATAACATCAGAGAAGTGACCAATTCCAGTCCTGCAACGGAGTCACAGTAGAACATTAAACAGACATCTGAGAAATTAGGAGAAGGAAAAAAGATGAAAGCAAATATGGCCAATGCAAATATTAAAAAAGCCATTGTGTGAAAGGATAATGGATATCTAGGGGGAGTGGAAAAGAGATAAAAGGAGAAAAGAAACAGTCCCAGCCGCCATTTATGATCAAACAATCGAACACTGAATAAGCATCCTAAATGCCTACTACCAGGAACCACTATGACTGTTGGCCATTGTTTCAACATCCCTATGAACGGTACTCACACCAAACAGTAACCCAGAGTATAACCTGCACTGATGAAACCTAGGGAACACATGCGAACACCAAAGAACACACTTGGAGACATCCAAAAGCATCACTAAACACAAACAGAATGCCAAATTTTACCTAGCCCAATAAAAAGCTCACAAACAATTATGAGCCCAAAAATACAAAGATATTTACATAATTCCTATGAATTAGCTCAGAAACCTACTCTGGTAACCATGAATAAAAATTAAGAACATCAGGAGTTAACACTAACAGACGTCCTTTAGCAAGTGAGCAGGCGTGCAACGTTAATGAACACTCACCAACCTGCCCCTAATCTGTCATACACAAAACATAGCCCCCCCCCCTCCAAAAAAAGTACAGTGATAAATGAACACCAGACATCAGTAAAAATGCAACCTATTAAAACAAAATCTGTGATAATACTCAACCTATGACACCAAACAATACTGTTGCAATATATTGGTGACAGCATTCAACATGCAAGAACTTTATGCAGCCAAGCAATTAAAGCAAAATTTGTTACAATATATTTTCAGTGGCATTAATCAACTTGTGATCACTTGATGCAGTCAACTGTAATAACAATCAAATAGGTCATTTACATTTAACATAACAATGTGGCACTCTGGCATAATGTGTGTACCTCCTCGACTATCCAAACAGCCTGATACCACTTTACTCGAAAACAGGACTTTTATAGGAACTTAATGTTGCTGGACAAAATACAAAACATAGTTGAAGAATAAAAGACCAACTTGGTGTCAATTGCTATTTTATTTCACTTCTTATGTGCTCAACACGTTTCGGACGTTAATATATCCATCATCAGGATGGATATATTAATGTCCAAAACATGTTGAGCACATAAGAAGTGAAACAAAATAGCAAGTGACATCAAGCTGATCTTTTATTCTTCAACTATCACAATGATGCACGGTCCAATAAACATAAAATACAAAGCATACTTAGGGCTTCAAGTAAAGGGCCAGATTTATTACCCGATTAATCACATTTGGATTTTCTCAACAGATCTGGATTTTCTTCGCACATTTTCATAGAAGCCCTCTATAACAAATTTAACAGAAGTCAAGCCCTCTATAACAAATTTAACAGAAGTCTGTCCAGTGGGAAGTGCAATGATACACATGGACAGACGGACAGACATAATGAAGGCACTTTCTGCAAACATGTGAACGTGACTAAAAATTGTAGGGTAATAGTGGAGTAGAGCTGTGACATATATTATCGTGGACAGTCTATCACCAGTGCTTCATTCAAGTCTCTACCCATATCTGCATTTGAAGACAGAACTTGGCACCAAAACATAACCTCAGTTCAAACTGAAAAAACTAGTAACAAGAAACTCCTTAGGTTTGACTTTAATGGCAAATACTCAATATAACATACTTCCCTGGATCTTCATCCTCAAAATTCTCTTTCTTTATGCATGTACAGACAGATATTTATAAAGTTTTCAGTACAGTATTTCAAGGCATCTGAATACTGTACTTATATGCAGTGAACTTTACTTTCAATCCAGTAAAAAATATGAACTGCCAAAATGGCTCTCAAATCATCTTCAATAACATAAAGAATTATAATGTACAATATCTGATCCTCATAAAGGCAACTTGCACTTCAAATGCTCACATTAAGCAACATGGCAAGAACACTCAAAACCCAATGTAACAATTTTAATGTCAGAAAAAGGACTTCACTTCAAAAACATGTTTTTTTATTTTCAATTTGATGCTAGAATCTTGCAAAAAGAAGATCTGAATCAGTAAAAATAATTCACTTATAGAAGGACGGTCCAAATAACAGTCTGCATTAAAATATCTGAATTAAATTTAACGTTTTTAAAAATTTAACACATCAAATGTAACTGACAGTGTGGTTAACAGTAACACAAATGTAGCACTCAAAAACAGGTAAGGTTTAGTTTATGCAAGTCTTGCATTCAATACTCTGATATAAACCCATGTTTAAACTGCAAGCTGTAATAACTTCTAAGCTACAGAACAACAATTTTCATGTTTCCATTTGATCATATCTACACACTGCATTAATCAACAGTTCTAAATAGAAAAAAAAAAAAAAAAAAAAAAAAATGAAAATTTTTACACAGTAAATAAGTTTTTTTTAAAAAAATATTATGAAATTTCAATAACTTTATTAAAAAAAACAATT
>Ga0123357_10005904_pt1 | contig 14777 bp, 17 predicted proteins | sample TergutEmb28metaG_FD_89873 | JGI IMG/M metagenome (GOLD analysis project Ga0123357, IMG submission 89873) | Embiratermes neotenicus P4 segment gut microbial communities from Petit-Saut dam, French Guiana - Emb289 P4 | ecosystem: Host-associated > Arthropoda: Insects > Digestive system > Gut ...
AAAAAATTAACGAATCAAGAACATCAAAACCAATCAAAAAACCACCGACACCACAAAGACGAATAAGAAAAGGGGGGAGGGGGGAGCGGGGTAGGAAGGGGAGGGGGGGGGGGGGGGGGGGGGGGGGGGGGGGTGGAAGATGACTTGCCAGACACATGATCTCATCCAAATGTGTTGGAACCAATCATGAAGGGTGGAAACAGTTTTATAGAATGGGTGACAATGGAAGGCAGAAATCCTGAACACTGAGGTACTCAAAGATAAAAATTCTACTGTGTTGCAAACATGGGATAGGAGAGAAGGATGAAAAGGATAGGGTCCTTTTAATGATTAACTTACTGAACTGAGTCTAACTGAAGGGTTGCTCTTAATCTCTGGACACAAGGGACATCCAATTATTGAAAAAGGTACTGAGTAATTCCTCCCTGTTATTTTAGCTGAGGATGCAAACAGAGAGTTTCTGTGTCCAGAATGCTGTGTGATACATGGTATCCAGAAACCAATTAATTGTGTGATACTCCACCATTATCAGAACCCTTTAGAAGGGACTCCTAATTCATATTTGACAGATCCTGGGTTTGGTTCTTAACCCACAAGTTGGAAATTGTAACTGAGATTTTTTGTGGTTTTCACAGTGTGTTGGCAGATGCCATTAGTATCTTCATGCTACCTTCTCCGTTCAGTCTCTCATTCAATATAGACATCACCGAGGAGTAAATTAAGATATCTTAAGATTTAAGGCTTCAGGGATGTAATGTTGTGTCATTAGTGAGCAGTTCCCTATGTTTTGAAGGATCGTAGTGCCTTCAGAATGTCACAAACTACTCACCCACGTCCCAGAAGACTCGTATATTCAGTAATATCACTGTGAGGACCTCACATCTTGCACATATGTGAAATTAAGATCTGTTTGCAGAGACACTCAAAACTCTTGAACAAGTATAATTTCCAACGCTAACCATAATTGCACCATGAAAACCTCAAACCATGCAATGGTTTTATTTTCTGAAGTGTTACATCATGTTACTAATTCTTCACATTAAAGTTGCACAGTATTTTTACTCCCCCTACACCAGCAAAGTGGTGTGTGTCCTATTCTGAATGAAATATCTGGTTATTCTGTGAGGGACTTTACTGCATCCACACTATTACCTCTTTCAGAAATAAGTTAATGCAGGTGTAGGGAATGCTGGAGCATAAGTACACAACACACTCACACATACTGGTCATTCTGTCCATTTAGAATCAGAAGGTCTGTGTAACTGTGGAGGGTTGTTACTGTTGTCATTATTATTATTATTATGATTATTTCTAAATATAGTAGTTCCTTGGTGGCAGTGACAAAGATCTTTTTCCAAGAACTTAAGTTTTCCTCTTGCACTTATTATCCTGCCATTGCTTCCTATTCATTTGTGCATCATTTGGGGGTGGTACAATCAGCTTTAGCAGCAGGAGTACCAATAGTCCCAGCCTCACCCTGCCCAGAAAGTAATAACAGATGTGGCAGTTAATTATAGGAATATTAAAAACATATAAGATTTTAGATCTTCAGAGCAGTGAGTATAAAGAAAGGTCATCTGCATTGTGATGCTGCGTTGATGTGCAGGTTTGATCCTAGCGGCAGAGGTTGTGCATTCATCTGATGTGCTGGTAATTATACACCAGTGTACATGGCACCGCATCACCACATCACAGAGAACATCAGCTGTAAACTTCGCACATATGTTGTAAAAATGTTACGGGCAAAATAATGTAGTAAAGAGAATATGGAATTAGATTAGCATTATTTTTCTAAACTGTGATTACACCACTGCCAGGCCACATTTTAATTCAGGTCAGAAATGAACGGGACAGCTCCACAAAGAAGTCAGTGACACGAGAAAGCTGCTGTGACATGTTGTTGTGGAACACAGTCATGTGGACTGTTCCTAGTTTGCGCAGACACACAAGAAATAGCGTGAAGGGAAAGATGTTTTTAGCGTCATCCTTTTTACATCCGCTTTCCCATCAAGTCGCAGGTTATGTTTATGGTTTTGATTATGTAGCTATGATTTTATTAATCTAACAGCAGAAATTTGGTGTACTTGTCCAATAGGTCAACTGATATTGTGGGCATATAGGATATCTGTGGTCTGAAAACATATGTTCCTTTAGCCAAGTTATTGGTCAGCTTCCTGACAATACTGTCTGCGGAGTATCATGGCACCACAGTGATGGCACATTAACAACATGCAATTCTTGATTGGCAGCTTAAACATTCTGTATGTAACCATTAAAGAAATGCTAGAACTTGTGTGCTTTACAGTCTCAAGAAACACAAATCACATTGTGTTGCAGGTTGTGTCCAGTGCCGTTAAGCCACAATTTGTGACAACAAACACGCAGTTCATTCCAGCGTTGGCCCCAAAGCTGGCTATGGCTCCTGTTGTTGCCTCATCTACAATCTCTCCAGCATCTGTTGTTACAACAACAACCTCTTCCTCAAAACTTGTTCCAGCAACTCTGGATCAACAGCAGACACAACAACAACCTCCACAACCACACTTTGTAATTCAGACGCCACGCACCCCAACAGGCTCCACTGCCACAATTGTTCCTGTGTCTGTCAGTGGCCCTGGCATTGGTAAACATACATTCGCTTACTTGGGAACGATTATCAAGCCAGGAGTGGGAGTCGGCAAGCCATGTGAAAGCCCTCAGCTAGTATTGCCAACAGCAGGATTGGTTCCAGCAACCAATCAGAAACTGCTCTTGGCTCCTGTGCCAGTTCTTCCCCAGTTAGCACCCAAACCACCTTCTACTGGCAACATCACAAAACCTTCACAATCCCAGCAACCAAAAGTAGCCAGTCTTCTGGTACCGATGTCAATCCCAGCTGCAGTTGGAGGTGGCAAGAGTGGCATGATCAACCTCAAGATCTCAAATGGCCAGATCCATACGGAGGGGAAAGGATCTGTAGCTGGTAAGTTTTGGTTGTGTACCCCAAATCACATGTTCATTCACTGCAACTTTGGTTTGGGGGGGGGATTAAAGCCCTACAAATATGGCAATAATTGTCCAACAAGCTGCAACAGAATACAGTTTATTTAAATCTGTCAACTGTTCAACATGTTTTGGGTGATGTTTCACCCATCATCCGGAGCTCATAACACTGTATCTACAGTACCTGGCATTAATGAGACCTGTACTGCTACCTGTCGTAAACATGGCTGGACAGGACGTTCACAACAGGTGGCAGTACAGGTCTCATTAATGCAAGATACTGTAGATGTAGTGTTATGAGCTCCTGATGATTGGTGAAATATCACACGAAACATGTTGAGCATTTGACAGATTTAAATAAACTGTATTCTGTTGCATCTTGTTGGATAATTATTGCCATATTATACAATGTATGGTCCATTGAACATAAAAAAACCCTACAAACATGTACATTTTTAGATTAACTAACCCAATGGAGCAGAGTTCTTCTTGAGAAGTTGATATCTGCTCAGCGAGGCAAGAAGGTCCCCACACTTTCAGGGACCTTAAGGATCATTACTTTGTACACTGAAGCCTGCCACTTGTTCTAACCTGAGCCAGATGAATCCAGTCCATGCCCTACCATCCTCTTATTTTAAATTAATTTTAATATTATTCTCCCACCTATTCTTGTATCTTCCAAGTGGTATCTTTTCTTCATGTTTCCCCACCAAATGCATGCCCCATGGTCCACCCATCTTATCCTCCTTGAATTGATCACTCAAACAATATTTAATGAGCAGTGCAAATCATGACACTCCTCTTTGTACAATTTTCTCAAGTCTCGTCACTTCTTCTCTCTTAGGCCCAAATATTCTCCTCAGCAGGACAGACCAACTTTCACATCCATACAAAAGAAGAGGCAAAAGTATAGTTGCATATATTTTAAGCACTATATTCCTCGATAGCAAGCAGGAGACAAAAGATTCTGGACGAAATGGTTGCTGGCATCCCCTGAATTTAATCTGCTGTTAATTTCTTCCTGCATGCAATTTTGTTTCACGATTGTCATCCCTCAGTACGTGAAGTTACATATTTGAAACTGTATAATTTAATTATTTGTTCTTTGCAGTACTCCGAGAAGCAAAACCATTAGCAGGTAGTGTCGGACAGCTACCACCCCTGCAACCTATTGCCAAATATCCAGGTGTAAAGACAACCAGTATGAAAGCTAATGGCTTACTGCTGCCAGACTCTACAACCTTGACACCACTGAAAGATACCACCACTGCAGCACCGATATTACTGAAGAAACCAGCCGTAGATGACGAAACCATCACCAAGAAAAATTCTACCTTGAACAGCAACAGCAACAACAACAGCAGCAGCAACAACAACAACAACAGCAGCAGCAGCAGCAACAACAATGACAACAATAACAACAGCAGCAGCAGCAATGAAAATGGTAGCAACAATAACAACAACAATAACAACAACATTAACAACAACAGTAACAATAACAATAATAATTCAGATGATAAGAGGAAGCTGAATCAAGATTTGAACAGGTGTCTAAAAGAAACTGTAGATGCCATTTTTGCACCAAACAGCCCAACCGTGATAAAAGATAATGAGCGAAATAAATTGAGTTCTGTTGATGACGAAGTGACACTAATTAAAGTGAATCCTTTGAAGGATGAGTCTGCTATAAAAGAGGAAACAAAAAAGGAGATTCCAGACGATGACGTCAAGATTGAGATTGTCAAGCAAGATGTCAAAGCAGAACAGATTGATGCAAATGCTGAGGATTTTGATCCAATGAAAGTCCTGGAATGGAAAGATGGAATTGGAACCTTACCTGGAAGCAATCTGAAGGTATGCTGATGTGTGTGTGTGTGTGTGTGTGTGTTCACTGCTACTTGCATCTGCAAGGCTGGATTTGGAACACAAATTGTTAATTGACATTACATAAAAAAATATGGGTCTGTATGATTTATATATCTGAACATGCAGGCATTAATGCAGCAGATTCATGAACTAAGTCCATGGAGCAGAGTACCTCTTGAGAAGCTGACCGTTGCACAGCAAGTCTAATTCCCCACATTTCATGGAAACCAGTTGCATTCCTGTCCTCGTCATTGACTGTCACTCATATAAATCCAGTTCATGCCCATCCTGTTTCTTTAATTATGTTTTTTAGTGATACATATGTAGTTACACCTAAGTCTTCCAGGAAACTTTTTCCTTCAAGTTTTCTCACCATAACCCTATGTGGACGACTTACCCTATCAATCTTAACCTCCTTGATTTAGTCATCCTAATGATACTTCGTAAGGCCCACAGACCATGAAGCTACTCAATATGCAGTTTTCTCTGTACTGCTGTTACTTCCTGCCTTTTCAGTCTGTTTGTATTCCTCAGCACCATGTTCTGCCATTAATGTCATAGACCAACACTCACAGTCATACATAACAAAAGGAAAAATTATAGTTCTGTGTTGTAATCTGTATGTGTTTAGACGGCAGACAGGAAGTCTGGACCATACGGTCACAGGCATTCCTTTAATTTAATCTGCTTTTAATTTCTCCATTGAAGCCATCTTTATTTGTTAGTAACATTCCAAAATATTTGACTCTGCCATATTTTCAAAGGGTTTATTAGCTGTGTCTGTGTTGTCGTTTAGTTCCATATTTTGTTAATGAGATATATACCTATATTTAGCTTTGACCCGACCAACCTTACTCACAGCCAGTAGAACTTATAACATTTGACATCACCAGTGCAGGCCAGAAGCTGATATGTTCCATTCACTTTCAGTTCCTCCTAATTTTCTTGGACTTCTTAATGGCTAATTCTAATGGAAATTTGAAAAACAGTGGCCAAAATGCATGTTCTTATTTCATACCATTCTTAACAGGAAATGTATCAGTCAAACTTTCAGCTATCCAGGCTTTACTGCATGTTCTATTCAAATACATTTTAATTAATGAAACTAGTTTCACTTGTATGTATTCCCATTTGTTTTCTTGTATCTGACAATCACCAGTAAAATATTCATGTCATGTAATAGGATCCTTTATTTCAGTTCTGTCTGAATGAATTTGGTATGATGGAAGTAGTGGACGATGAAGAGTATGAGAAACTTATGTCTTCCAAAAAGAATGAGGAGGCCATTAAAGATGAACCCACTGCACCAGTAAGCACTCCCGATGTAGAAGGTGATGCAGGTGCAAAGAAAACTGAGGATGATGAAGGACCTGATAATCGGTCAGGTGAGAAATAGGATCGCTAAAACCAGGACACACTAAGAGCCATGGTGTGATGTTTGTCCGTATTCAAGCTATAAAGTAATATAAAATAAAGTACAGTCGCTCTTGAACTTATGTAAGGGTTCCGTTCCACATGCGCCTTTGTAATGTGACTTTTACATATCTTGGAATTCATTCTACTACCCACCAAACATTTGTATGTACAGATAGCTTTTTTATATATTGTACATTTGTGTGCTGTAAAACCTGTAACTTTCTACAGATTGTGAGAGACTAAGGCAGGTGTAATTCTGTGAGAATGCTCTGTAATAAGTCCCTGGGAGAAGTTCTTATATGATGGTACCTTACTTTATGTGATGCATTCCTTCAGTTTGGATGTGTTTTAATGTTAAAAATATTCTCAGTTATCAAAGTTTATGTTCAGAGTGCAACGTAATATTTACTGATCTGCATATTTTATGTGTACTGGATAAAAAAGCACATGTAATGTGGAGGTCTTCAAGTAAAGCTGCATTCCTGGTTTTTTGAGTTTATCCAAAGGGATTATTTTAATGACAATTCTCATTTGACCAAATAAAAATGTTTCCTGAGTGGTCACACATTAGATATGACTTTCACAGAAATGTGAAGAATGCCTCAAATGCTGGTGTCATTATGTTTTTACTGCTTATCAGTAAATTATAACACAAAGCATAAACATGAAATACAGTATTAAAAGTGCAAGCAAGAATAATATACCAGTATGTTGCACCTGAGAATGTATGATTCTTGAAAATGATAACATTGTTCCTGTGGTGCCATGAAGGCATCTAAGGGATTGGAGGTATAGCTCCACACATTCTTAACTCCAGCACTAGATGGAGGTAAATGGCCAGCTTCACACCCCTACCAATTTACCAGTGGGCAAAGAGTTCCCAATACCAACTGAATAAGAGGGAAAGTATGGAATGCGTTTTGTATAAAAGTGTATCTGTGATGTTTTGTTAACAGACAGCAAGAATGATCAGGCAACAAAGCCCAGTGGAACTTCTGATGACATTTACTGCTGTGAGGGCTGTGGGTGTTACGGTCTGGCATCAGAATTTGTGAGCTGCAGATTCTGCAGTCATACATGTGCTTCATCGTATGCAAGTAAAAAGGCAGCCCAGAGCAAGAAAGAAAGAGACCTGTTGCAATTGAGGCTCCGTCGACGCAAGAAAAGGCTCCTCCATCTCATGCAGCAGCAGTTACAGAACCAGCAGCAGCAGCAGCAGGTCAGTGTAATGGGAAAACGTTGTGTGGAGAACAGGATTCATGCCACAGTGGGCAGCTGTACATGACAGTGCGCACACCACGTTTAGTCTTTGAATCTTAACGTTGTTCAGTAAAAGGTAATAATCTTAAAATGCTTGCTGTAACACTGACTTTCAAATATGGACATAAACATTAACTAAATTAATCCTCTCCTCACATAAATACATTACTGATTCAAATCTTTCAGTATGAAGAAGATAAAACCACAATATCTATAGAAGTTTCTTGGAATATTTTAACATCAGATTTCAAAATACTGTGCATCAAGTGAAGACTTTTGTCCCTTACCAGAATATGATAAAAGTGTGCACCTTTCAATGATTTTACTGCCTACCCATGCTTTTTCAAAACAGTTTCTTGCACAAATTTTACATATGACCCCTATACTATATGTTGGTAAATATTTTTCTTATGCCTTTTTAGTAATAATTTCTTAGTATATTCCTGTGACATATTCTGCGAAGGAAGAGAGCTCTTTCGTAATTGCAGGCATAAGTTTTCATTGCATGTTTCCTAAAAGAGAGGGCCTGATGATGGTTTGTAATAAGCTAAAACTTGTTGCCTAATGGGCTTATATATGGTGTTGTGTATGACTGTTTGTTGGGAAATATATACAGAGTTATTCAAAATGATTGTCGGGGTTTTAACAACTTGTCATAAACCATACACTTGAGATAGGAGTATGTGTATTTTTTTATTTAATAGAACAACATTCCAAGTTTTTGTTACATACCTTACAGGTGCTCTCTGTGTGCACCCTTTGTGATTCTACAAACATCAACATGATGATCGAGTTCGTTCTGCATGTCAGCGGTGATGGTTTCAATGGCGGTTCTGATTTGTACCTTCAGTTCCAGAATACACGCGCAGCCTGTCTCTTGAAACTGTGCATACCGCCTTCGAATGGAATTGTCAGATGGTGGTTGTTTCCCGAATTAGGTGCGGAATTGCCGCTAGACAATTGTACCCCGACAGTCATTTTGAATAACCCTGTTTATTTAATCAACAGAACAATGAGGATGAATCACCTTAAAATTAGAGAAAAGGAGGGTCCACTGCTTGGTGAATGATGGTTACAGTGTCTGTTGACATCTGCAGAGTTTGTGTTGTGCTTTTGCCTAACTTTACATGAAATGCAATGTTAATGCATCACTCCAACCACCTGTCACCCATTTTTCTGTCAGGACCAAAACACGCACTTGCATGCACACTGCCACACCTTCAGTACTGCTGCCTTATGTGTTTCAGCAACATGCCAGACCCAATGACAGACACATCACTTTGTGTTTGGTGCTTGAAGTGACATTTTTGTGGACATTTTGGAAACTCGAGAGTAGTCTCACCATGTGTGATGTAATGAATAGTTCCAATAGAGACTTTAGGGGGATGGTTTTGAATAAGATTCTAATGACAATAATTCTGTGCATGCTACAGCAACAAGGTGACAGTGGGAAGGTCCGAACCTCAGCTGCACTGTCTGCATCTCGCCAGTCAACATCTACTGTAACCTCCTCATCTGTCCCTGCTCCCTCAAAACCACAAACTCTTAGTGAAGAAGAAAACGTGTCCAATGATGGGACCCAAGATTCAAGCAAGGTGAGACAAAACTGATGAGATGCTAAGACAGGAGTCCTTATAATTGGAAGGCATGGAATGGAAGTTCATCACTTTAGTTTTTATTTTAGAAAGACGGGCAATGTACATATAAAAATAACATTGAGGTGCATTCATGTAACCACTGTTGCAGTTGAAAAGCAAAAAGTATTATATACTCTGAGTGTGTGTTTGTAGCCTTAGTTATCCAGCATGCAGTGCACATGTGTTATATTGTCATCTGCGGCCTGCCCGGGTTTACAATATTTTTCCATATCTTATAAATGGCACAATTTAAAAAAAAAAAAGTTATTGAACACAAAATGTGTGTTTTGATTTCCTCTACAACTTTTGTCTGAAACGTTTCTCGTTCTAAGAAGAATTCAGTGAGATATTATCATAAATGTGCTTATGTCTCCATGTAAAGTATTCATTATTTGTGTCAGGTTTTAATTAAATTTGATTTTTCTCAACAGATTTTCATAAAGTACTGAAATGTCATATTTCATGACAATCCGTCTGGTAGGAGCTGAGATGTTCCATTCAGATGTAAGGACAGACAGACAGACGTGACAAGGCTAGTAGTTTGCGTGATTTCAGGCTTCCTCCATGAAGTAGCTGAGAACTGCGCTCTACTGGGTTATTACGCAGCGAGTCGTCGTAGTTTCTTACTGATGTTTCAGGACAACCTATCGGTTCCTTCCTCAGGGCAGGAATGGGACCCCATAGGTTGTCCCGAAACGTCGGTAAGAAATTACCACTACTTGCTGCATGATGACCCAGAAGAGCATAGGTCCGAAGCTAATAGTTGCTCTTTGCAATTTTGCAAACATGTCTAAAAACAGTAATCTTCTCCAGTCTCATATTCTGAATCCCACTGTGTTGTACTACATGAGACTAAAGAGCACTGAAATTGGAATCGCATAAAGTCACAGTTAACATCCTTGGCAATGAAATCCACAGACCGCCTCCCAATGACCCACTTACAATCCACACTATCATTGTCCATACAGATGTAAGCGTAGCCTCTTAAGGTGCGGTACAAGCTATGAGGTCTTGGGCTCCTTGACCACTGAAGGCGGGACACAGCATTCCTTCAAAATGTCATGACCCACACATTCAACAACAGGGCATCATATCCCAGAAGACCTGAACCCAAAGCTCTGATATTATTTCCTTATTTAAGATACAAATTTTGATTCTAGTGTGACTTGTTTAGATCATGACCGGTCCCTTCAATACAATTCACACATACACTGTTAGCAACAACAGATAGCAGACCAGTATTAAATGAATTAGAAATTAGTCACTCTATAAATAAAATATTTTCATTTGTGTTGTTTCGAAGCCACAGTTACCCTGGCAGACTGGCAAAAGTGGTTTTTCATGGAGCAAGTATTTGGAACATTGCAAAGCCAAAGGAGCACCTACAAAACTGTTCAAAGATCCATTCCCTTATTCAAAAAATGGCTTCAAAGTTGGAATGAAATTGGAAGGAATTGACCCAGAGCACCCATCTTATTATTGTGTTCTTACAGTGGCTGATGTTCAAGGTAAGTCTGTACAAGAAAATACAATGTTAAACAGTTAACACTGGGAGGAAATGGTGCAAACATTTTGATGGATTGTCATATTTTGGCAGGTTACAGGATAAGGCTTCATTTTGATGGTTACTCTGACAACTATGACTTCTGGGTGAATGCAGACTCGATGGACATATTTCCAGCAGGATGGTGTGAGAAAAACAATCATCGTTTCCATCCCCCACGAGGGTACACAGCTGCTAACTTCAACTGGAGTAGTTACTTGAGACACTGTCGAGCACAGGCTGCTCCACGAAATCTGTTTGCCAATAAAACTGGGAGTGTAAGTACACTGCATATTACAGAAAATCCTCATTTAGTGTGTTTGGGTTACATTCCTGAAACTTCAGTGTACAGCAAGAATAACTAACTAAAATACCTGAAAGAGATCCCTCAATATTCCTAGTCTACCCCTTGCCTGACTATTATACAGCTATTTATTACACATATTGCCTTTTCTTGTTAATGTATACTAATAGTAATAAGTAACCAATTAACATGCTGTTTTGATCCATTTCATCAAACCTGATGTGTCCAATATTCCCGTATTAAAGACAGAAACATCTCTGAGTCCTTTGAAATTGGAGCAATATCTTACTCGAAGCACCATCTGTACATTTATATTCAGATAATGAGTGATATTAAAAGGTACTTCCATGACAGTGTCACTACATCTTCTTTCTACTTATTCTACAGTCTATCTGTCCAAATGGTTTCCGCCTGGGAATGAAGCTTGAGGCTGTGGATCGGAAGAACTCTTCACTAGTGTGTGTCGCAACAGTGGCAGAACTGATGGATAACAGAATTCTAGTTCATTTTGACAGTTGGGATGATATATATGACTACTGGGCTGATCCGATGTCGCCGCACATTCATCCTGTGGGCTGGTGCGAGGAACATGGACACACCCTTACACCACCAAACCGTGAGTATCAGCACAGCACCTCCCAGGATTAGACATAATAAACCCATTGTGGGTTTCATTACATGCATCTGCTGGGGGACACAGTTGTACATTTTGTAGCCAGATGCCCAGTCTTTGCCCAGGCAGGCATTGAATCACTTTCTTCAACATCTCCCATACTTTCCAGCAGTATCTGTCCTAATCTCTGTTTTTTTTACCATTGCCTAATTTCAAGAGATTTTGTACAAACTGACCAATACAAATATCACCTTCACTTTGCACTTGCATATTTGTCCATGGACACCGTTGGTCACCTGCATGTACTATGATTATCATCAGTTAATATCGATAAGCCATTATGATCACTATAAGCTATTATCTCTTATCATCAATTAACATTTATTACAAAGACATGCCACTCCATGGCCTCTTTCATTAGTTGTTTCTTTATTCTTAGACAAACCAGGTGTTCATTTCATCTCTCACAATACTGCCATTTGGTTGGTAGTGCTGTGTTGTATTGTATGCTTGGTGCTGAACTGTTTCAGTATCTTGATGCTGCAGTGTGTCTTCAGCCTAAGCCTATACCTCACAGAGAACATAGCAAAATGAATAATCCTGGCAACAGAGTGTGACTCGTTTACACTGACGAGAGTGTCAGCTGTCTGTGGCCCACATTTTTCCCTGTGGTCTGAGCCCTTCCTCATGTGCCAATTTTGGTAGTATTTGGCCCAGCATATTCCATTCATCCTAAAACTGCTCTCAAAATCTCAAACTCTTATCACTATTTTCTAATACATTATGGCAGCCACAGACAGACATCTACTTTCATTACTATATAGCTCCTCACACACAGTTGTCGAACATTATTGTGTCTGTGTTTGTGTGTTTTCCATACCTCCATGAACATAAAATCACCCCTCTTTATAGCTCATATATTTCACCGTATTGCAGATTACAGCAAGGGTGGAAGCAGATCATTCTCTTGGGAAACCTACCTCAAAGATACCAAGTCAGTTGCTGCTCCAGCACGAGCATTTAAACAGCGTCCACCTAGTGGTTTTCGTCGAGGTATGAAGCTTGAATGTGTGGACAAGCGAGTTCCCATGCTGATACGGGTGGCGACAGTAGATGATGTTAGTGAGCATCAGATCAGGATAAAGTTTGATGGTTGGCCAGACCAATACAGCTATTGGATAGACGACGACAGTCCAGACATTCATCCTGTAGGCTGGTGCCAGAAGACAGGACACTCCCTTGAAGCACCCTTAAGTAAGGCTAATATCAGACAGACATACAGACAGTGTAACAGCTTCTGTGCTTCAGTGTATTTTATCGTTTTAATCATCCCCTTCATTAGAGTCATAAATAATTCAGACATTCTTTGACAAATAAGTTACAGTGTGTTTAGAAATAAATTTATATAAAACTAAGCATAAGAGCATGTCATGGGATCAGAATCAGTAGATCAGTGATAATGTAGCAGTACATAATTAATTGACAGTAAGTCAGATTTAAATATCTGGTATCAAGATTTATAATCAAGAGGAGGTACAGAATGTTATGAACTACTTCTAGTTGTTCATTTCTAAGTTTCGTGTTATGTTGTCTGGTTCTCAAAACAATAAAGGTCATCATAATATAATAATTTTTATATTTGTCTTGTATGAGATAGCAAATTTCCATTGAAAATATTCAGACATAGAAGACAGCGTACAGGATTATTTTGTGAAACAAACAGTAAAAACTGTAAGTGTTCTAGTATTACTCTGTGATGGTATGATGGTCTGGTTTGTGCCGATAGCTCCAGAGGATCTGGTGGAAACACCTGAATGTCCAACTCCCGGTTGCCGTGGAATTGGACATGTGAAAGGTGCCAAATATGTGAGTCATCACACTGCTATCAACTGCCCCTATTCTCATCAGAACTTCAACAGGGAGGGTCTTATTCCAGACAGGATTCTCAGCAAAACAGACCAAGGTGAAAGTAAAGAAGAAACAATACTCAAAGAGAGGAGGTGAGTTCAGTGATGATACTGCACTCTTTGGATCTGGCCTGTAGGCTAGTTGTGATGCAGACATGGTTGTGCTGGCAGCAGTGTTGCGTGCGAGTTTTAGTTGGGAGTCCTGGAAACTAAGCCACATTATATACTGACTAATTTAAAACAATGATGGGGGTTGGGGATTTATGTAATGTGTATGGCGTGTATGGAAGTTGATCCTATACAACCAAAAATGCATGTGGAGTAAAGAAGTAAAAACAACAGTAATAAAGTGCTGAATACTAAACATCTAGATATGTTTCCTGAATTGGACTGAACTGGCATAGGTGTAGAATAATGGCTGTGTTTTATGATGACATAACACAAATAAACATGTGCTTCTGTAACAGGTTTGCTTGAATTGCTGACAACTTCTGAGGGAGTTAGTTATCTCTCTATTTGTGGATTCGAGTTGTCTGGGATGTGATGCTGTGTCATTAGGCAAGTGGTTTCCTATGCTTAAAAGGACCCTAGTGCCTTTATGTTGGTCAGAACATAGAGGCCCTACAGGCCTTTCAAATTTCAGGAACCACTCACCCAGTGACACAGTGTCATATCCCGGACGACTTGCATCCTCATCAGCACCACTGTGACAACCTCATATCTTGCATTCCTTAATTGTAGCAAACCTGCTGAAGGTAAGAACCCTGTCGGACGGCCACCTAAGTGGCGGCGTCTGGAAATGGCTGAAGACTCCAAGACTGCATCTGAAGATCACGATTGGAAGCTGTTCGATGAAGACAGTAGTGAAAGGAGGAGAAAGAAAAGGTAACAAGTTCACTGTACACAAAAACTTTAAACTGCCTTGTCTATGAAAAGGCAGAAGTAAGGAAGACGGAGACGCAAAAATAGTACGAAACCATAATTTATGAAGTATAGTTTTGGGAGCTTCTGACATTTATTGCCAACAAAATGTGGATTTTAAGAAGAAAAAAGCATAATCAAAAAAATATATATATATACAGGGTGTCCCAGGAGGAATGTGCCAGACTTCGGGAGGGTGTTCCTGATGCTAAACTATACCGATATAACCCAAAACACCTAAGTCCAAAGTGGAACGGTTACGGAGATAATGGCCAGAGAAAAGTGTGGTCTTCTTGCGGGTCCACGCACTGTACCTGTCGGCTAACAC
>Ga0123357_10005906_pt1 | contig 14777 bp, 10 predicted proteins | sample TergutEmb28metaG_FD_89873 | JGI IMG/M metagenome (GOLD analysis project Ga0123357, IMG submission 89873) | Embiratermes neotenicus P4 segment gut microbial communities from Petit-Saut dam, French Guiana - Emb289 P4 | ecosystem: Host-associated > Arthropoda: Insects > Digestive system > Gut ...
ACTGACTTCCAACCACTATACACTCCGAACACCTGTTCCGAAGTCAAGGTCGTCGCTGTGAGCTGCAGGCTACTGCAGGATTGTCGCGGTGAAGGTCAAGCGGATCACGTCACGGACAGAGTATAGTACATAGACACCAAAGAAGTCCACACTTTTCTCTGGCCAATATCTCCGTAACCATTGAACTTTGGATATACGTGTTTTGGGTTATATCGGTATAGTTTGACCTAAGGAACACTCTCCCGAAGTCTGGCACATTCCTCCTGGGACATCCTGTATATATATATATATATATATATATATATTTGAAACTTAGATTTCCAAGATCTCCGAACATTAGACCCTTGAAGGTTACTCAGTCATTCACTGCTGTGGAAACCTCACAACTCCCAAGATTCCTGCCTTTTGGGATATGACACTGTGTAGTGTAGTACTGAGGTTTCAGAGGATCATGCTGCCTTTATTATCAGTGTGATGAATGATAATGGAGGCAACAAGAGACTCTTTCAATATCAATACACTTATTGCAATGTGGCATTATATTAACCCGGATGATAGCTATCATCATAAGCAATGACTTCAGGAAGCAAATCTCACAAACCCAATGATTGTGTTAAATTAAAATTGTGTATGGTTTATTAAAACACAAGCCAATGACTGTATGAAGTTAATCTCATATCAGTAGCAGATAAGTTGGAAATGTTTTTGTTGGGTTTGTAAAACTGTCAAAACGGGAGCAATTTTTGGTTGGATGGGAGAAGGTGGGGGCAGGAGAAAAACCACTCCATTCACACTGTCCCACATTTTTGGTTAACATAACCTCCATCAAATCCTGCATCTCCCATTTGGATAATTGATTGCCAAATGCTATAGGGCTAATAAACGTCTACCGTTCTCATTTTCTTGGGAGTGAACCTGACATCTAAGGAAGGCAGAGTAGCTTTATATTGTTCATCCAGTTCTCTGTAGTATCCGTAATGGCAACAGTATTCAGTCTAGATAAATACTTTTGTCATTATTAAAGGCAGGGAATGTGGGATTTGAGGTTCTCATGATGATTACTAGTAAGAATCACCCATCCACTCTGATGATGGTGCCAGCCGCTTCGTCTAAAGCGTCAATACGCATCCTAGACTAGAGTGCGTCAAAAACCAGAACACAGCAACGTTTGAAGCAGTGTATGCCCCAATTAGGTACATGTCCTGTCAAATATAATACTACAAATCAGTTGATCTTAGTTGTCATACACAATCACGTTCATACATAACATTTCATGCTTTCTCTACTATCGGTGCCACAAAATAATTCTTACATCTGATAACTGCAAAATTGAGGATACTATATCGTTATAACCAGCACCACTTGCTTCTGAAGACGTAATTTCAACGGATTCTTCATTACTTGACATAATGCCACTAACACAGAAAGTGATAAATGGCTTAATATCTCAAAATGTCCTGGCGTCAGTACACGTATGCAAATAATAATGCTGACTCTACACGAACACCGCATGCAAACCGCACCTAATCGAACATTACAACGTTTGTAAACAGAAACACGCGGCTAGCTCCACGGATCTATTGCATAAGCTGAGTAATATTGGTCAATGTTTTGTGCGAGCTACAAGCTTCGACGTAGGCTATAGAATATCTCTGTTCCACAGAGTTGGTTGCTTTCTTAAACACGTACAATAAGAATGCAGTAGATGGCGGAGCAGTCGGATCGTACTTCTATTTCCTCCAGCAGTTGTCCACGGAGTAATCTATGTTGACTGCCAGCACAGATTATATACAAATGATCTGTGGCTGCCACCAACTATCTCTGTGCATGTAATCCGTGAAGGCCGTTTGATTGCTGCCGCATGCAGAAATGGTACGTGGAATATGAATCTTGTTAAGAAATCAGAAAATTGCACGAACATCTGCGGTTGTATGTATGATTTGGGTGTCATTCGAGAATCACATTAGCGCATATCGTATATAGAGCTAAGTAGTTTAGTTGACATAATTGCCTTACGACCTGAGACGTGGTGGGTTGCAAGTGTTGCATGATTTTTTTTTTATAAGGGAAGTACTTCGTGGCCGGACTTCTTGGAGTTTTTGTTATGAGTATGTGTACACAAGTATACGACACACTTTTTGTGATTTTCAGACAAAAGGTACATCAAGTTTTGGGAAACGCCGCAATAAGACGCACACTCTGTGTCGTCGATGTGGTCGCTCATCGTACCATATCCAGAAGTCGAAGTGTGCACAGTGTGGATACCCCAGTCGTAAATTAAGACATTGTAAGTTGCCTAACGTTTTCCATACCTTTACTGCACGTTTAGAATCTGGTGCTGTTGCTGCTTGAAAGTTACGAGTGCGGAAACATTGCGTCCGTGCAAGTGATAATAAGGAATATGGTGTCCATACCCATGTTTTAATTGCCTTGAAAACAGCGGTAACAGTTTGGAGTCTATTCGTGATGAAATTAAATGTAGGAATGTGTGCCGATTTGAAGTAATATGTTAGTAGACATTCCACAGGAATACATATATTATCACTTGATGGGAATTCATACGAACATGTAAGGATTTTAACTTGTGATTTTGTGGTGCCACAGTAGAAGGCAGTCTTATTGCTGGTAAATGGCACAAGCAGACTACACCAGAGGACAAAATGGAGATGAACAAAAACGTTCTGAGGCATGACATTCTTGTTAGTATGATTTAAAAGTTTATTTCTTGTCTGCATACATGCTTCATATGTGTTACAAAGCACTGCTACACAGGGAGACATTTAATACTCCGTGAAGGCAAGTCACACACTTCTAGAATGTTAAGCCAGGTTTTGTAAATAGTAACTACTGTGGTGCGAAGGGTTGGTGTGTCATTGAGTAGGAATAAATGTTTTCCTGAAGTGTATACTTTTTTCATCATTCAAGAAGTGAAAGAGCCTGTTACTGCATACATTTTGTATGAAGGTTATTAAAGATGCATGATGAAGATTAAGTAGTATACATATAGTTACAGTTGTTAACAAAAGAGACACACACAACAGGCGATTGCATGCTTTCCAAACAACCAATTTTAATACCATTCTTTCATTCGTGATTGGTTCCAGTGAATCAGGATGAAAGAACATGCTGGCAGGTTGGCTGCCCTTACTCTTGTTATTGTGTAGATCATGCTTAGTTCAGTCAGGCACTGGCTTCCATTATGTGTGATTGCTTTTCTGCTGTATGGAGTGAGACCCTCCTTCAGTCATTTATTTTATACCTCAAAAAAGTGTTTGTGTTTTATTAAAGACAAACTTTCATGCTTTTGATGCTCTCTTGTGTTATTTTTTATTTGTATTGCTGGTATTTCATAAGCTCTTGGAAGCAAAAATATGTGTTTTATGTTGAAAACTGAATGTGGTATTTGTGGCAGTTATGTTGATATCAATTAATTGTGAACATCCAGACTGATGTTTTTGTCTGCATCATTTTGTCATACAAAAAAGATATGAAACTGACTCATCAGTTAAATTATGAGAACTGTAAAAGCCACTTTATTGGGTTCAGATGAAGCAGCTGATCTCTTCTGACCTTCTGAGATTTGCTCCATATGGGAGACACATCGTAGGGTAAGGTAAAAGCAGAGTTATTCCTGTGCGTGCCATGGAGGCATGTAGGGTTAGTAGAGATACAACTGTACTTTTTCTTAGTCTTTGCAGTAGGTACTAAGATAAAAATCAACTTACGATCCACCAAACACAACATGATATTCTTTGTAGGTACAACTGGTATTTCCATGATGTATATTATTTATTTTATATTTTTCATAATGCTTAAGTTGCTGGCATAAATATTGTACTGAATGACTTTCAGCAAATACATCCAAAATAGAATTTTACATTGGAAACTGAAACAACTAACAGTAACTGTTTAGGTATTTCTCTCCATAGAAACCAAGATAATTTGCATTTTCCCATATATTGGAAACCCACCTTCTTTGATACTATTATTCCATATAACTCCTGCCACCCTCCCCTGAACAAAATATGCAGCCATAAGATGTTTGTTTAGTTGTCTGAGTACTTCAGAAGAACACAGAGAATGCATTTTTGTTCAAAATATCTTGCATAATAATTCTCTGACTATTAATAATGTTCAAGTTTGGGCAACAGATTTGGACATTTAAATATTAGTGCGCCCTTTATGTAATGTGAGCGTCATATGAACCAAAAAGGATAACGTTATGAAATGCACAGCATTTTGTGGAGGAAAAGATAGAGACTGTGTAGCATGTTGCAAAAAATTTGGTAAATATGTTAAGTACGGTTTCCGGAGAGGATCATTATGGTCGTACTGTATGCAGGAAGCACAGTCGCAAAACGTTAAAAAACACTACAAGAAGCTAAGTAAGGAAGATTAACCCTTTGACCCTAACAACAACTATATTGGTCGTACCGCACCATTAACCTCTAAACGTTGCATTTTATATATTCAACAAATACAGGTACTGAATATTTTAAACATGGTATATACTCTCCGTTTTTTCCTCTTCAAAATGCAGTTTGTTTCATAAATGTAACATATTTGGTTCCTGTATTATTTACATTTTGTATAGAGGGTGTGCTAAAATTAAAAAAATAATTCCAACGCCAAAAGGTTAAGACAATGAAAATAAGACAAAAGTGGATAAAACCAGTAACTTCCTTGAACTTAACCTCACCCAGTACTATTTTTCAGAGAAGTAATGTCTCACACAACTTGAATATCTGTGTGAGTTTTTAGTCTGTTTTTCGTGATTGACGTGATGTAGTCAGTATAACAAAGTGTAAATTTTTGTGCCCATATTTCTTGTTATATGTCTCATAATTCACGCTGTTAACATGCATTGCGTGATATATATATAACACTTAATGTTCATCCTAGACTGAGTACCATTACTTGTTCTTTCATATTTAACAATTTTTATCATCATTACCTACATACTGTATTGTTACAGATGTCTGTAATTATTGGCTGTTACATGTAGGATTCAAAGCATACATTTGCAACCTCTGACTTTATGTGTTTTTGTCACTGTGCTAGCTTACTGCTTGTGACTGATATGATTGAGGCATACAGGATTTACAGCAACATCCCACCTGCTGTTATATATTGTATATATAAGTGTAGGTGTAAAGCTTTGTTTGTTTTTATATGTGTGTGAAGATCTAAAACTGTGTGAGGCTTGAGAGCTTATGTGAAGAAAATTGCAGCTGTAACATTTTACTTTTTATCTTGTTACATGTACTGCCCAGTGATGGCCATTTGATGAGCGAAAACATGTTGCCGTTTGTACCTTTCAAGAATATGTGTTGTGTTTAATGGATTGTAAGTTGGTTTTTATCTTAGTATTTGCAACAGATGGCAGTGAGTGCTCAGTGTCACGCACTGGCCACTTTACCCCCAGGAAGGATCTGTGGTACCGACTGAGTATGAGGTTTGACCAGGCGGAGTTACTTGATTGTTGTATTTTTCTGATGACAAGCATCGCCAGTTTCTGGAAAGTGTGTTCTTAACAAAAACAACAGTGCACAAAGTCAAATGCACGCTACATCCTAGGGACACACCGTTGTGACAGCTGTAGTCTGATAAGTAGGGTGGTATAGAGGATTGTGAAATGAAGTAAGTAGTGGTGCCATATGTCATGTCAGCTGGGTACTTTTTCCGTTGACATAAATAAACGTATATTCAGAAGGTTGTCTTAAACGTTTTCTTTTATGAAAATCCAGCAGAGAATGGGTACTTCGGCAGAAATTGATTACAAATATGTAATTGAACAGTTTCACTCTTGCCAAGGAGCATGACAGAGATTGTTATTCCATTGCATGCAGTTACCAAACTGTGAAAGGTTTTCATTGAGTAGCGCACACAATGTGATGTCTGTGATCTGATGCACACAGGAATGGTGATGTCAGTCTGCACCAAACAAAGTTAAAGAACAAGCGAAAATGTAAAGTTGCAAGAAGAAAGTGCCATTGTTCAGTAAGTAACGTGTGTTACTTGCTGAACACTGTATGTAACTCATGCAGAATGTATTGATTTGTGATTTTTTTTTTTTTGTATTTGTTTCCTGTTGTGTGTGTGTGTATATATATATGTTATAAATATATTAAATCGTGTTTAAATTGTGTTATTTACAGACAACTGGAGTGTTAAGGCTCAAAGAAGGAAGACAACTGGTACTGGCCGAATGCGGCACCTCAAGATAGTGAGGCGCCGATTCAAGTATGTTGGATTTTTTGTCTTGCCAGTGGTCTGGTCTAAGCAGTTACTTTTGTACAGTAGCTTATTAACTGTCTTTTTACTGGATCCTCGAAAGGATGATACAATACTACAGATTTTCTCCATTACATAAAATTGTATTATTTGTACCTGTAAGATAAATAGCACCATAGATACTATACAGTACAGTTAATGATCATCCCATTATCTGCCCTGAGTGGTACAGAGCAGGGAGTAGGGATGTATGTCTCCTGATGCTTAATCTTGGAGCTGTATGTGAGGGTGTGTGATCCAATGCCATGCCCTGGCTGCTGGACCCCCAGGAAAGAGCCCCACTATGTATAGATACTATACAGTGGTCCCAATAAAATGTCTGCACTTTTTGGACAGTCATAAAACATAAAATCGCATAATAACGTAATATGTAATGGTAATGCTAGCTGGGATTAGTGTTTGTTAGTGTTGCTGCATGCAGCTTATGGTACTGACTTGTCATTTAGAATGGCAGTTTGAGTGGCTTTTTGATAGACTGGAATTGTGGAAGAGATACAGAGATGTGATAGAAATTAATTTGAAACTCAGTCAGCAATAGAGTAATCAGCCAATTAAGTCTGTGTTATCACATCTGAGACAGATGGCAAGACTGTACGATGTGCCCAAGACATGTTGTGGAATGTCCCACGAGCTAACTGACGATGGTGGGTCACAGTTCCCTAGAGAGCATAATACAGCATTTGAGTGAGGCTGATGTCCTGAAACCTGTGTTGCCATGTTGTTCACAATGTGAAGTGGAAACTGTGCTGATAGTCTGACAGAAGCTGCTGTGTTCCATAATCCATATCATTGTCTTGAATTGTGTAAATAGGTTTCGTGCATGTTGTGTGGGGTTTTTATATTTTTTGTTAATAGTAACCAGTAAACCATCACAAAAATCACGGTTAGTTTGCAATGTAATATTTGTGTTTGGTGCGAAGGAATTATGAAATACCAGAAGTAAAAATGTAAAATAACCTTAGGAAGCATAAAAAGTGTTCATCTTTTTAAGTAAAATAGAAACACTTTCCAGAAGCATTAATTTAATTGAGTGGTTGAATTTAAAAATGTTCTCAGCTTGATGGATGTTACCAGCACCATAATGCTGTACTTTGCCTAACATCTATCACAGTCAGAAATTTTCAAATTTATGGCATGAATATTCAGTGAAACTGTTTTTGTAACATGCCTTTAGGGTTAGGATTTATATGAACAGTTGAAATGAGTTATTGGTGGAAATTATAGCTAGAGACCGTATAGGAAGGGCAGGTATCTTATGTTACATCTGTCGTATGTTGTGATTCTGTTATACAGACTACTTTTTGCTGCAGTTGTAACAGTGTTACCAGTTTTACCCCCACCCCACCCCTAGTGAGCCAGGGCGCCCTCATTGTTGAGGCTTCGTTATCACAGACACACCACAATTGGTATGACCTTGGGCAAGTGATAAGCCCATTGTAGAGACTGTACCTGACAACACACAACACTTACAAGCAGGATTTGAACCTGCAGTCCCAGCAAGTGAGCAGCTGCAAACCCATTCGATAGACCAAGTGGCCACTATGGTCTTTATCAGTCTTAGTGTGTAGTATTTTTATCTGTCCATTTGCAGTTTTTGGCTTTTGTAAACTGTAGTCTCTTTTTTCAGGAATGGATTCCGTGAAGGTGGCAAACCGGCTCCACGCAAAGGTGCTGGATCATAAACTGGAATGTATTTATAATTTGAATTTTGTTTTTTGTATTGCTACAAAAGCAAACTGAATAAATTAATAGAATTATTCGTTTGTAACAACAGAATTTAACATTCATTGCCTGCTGACAGGTGACAAGTTTGACTATCTCTGTTTTGTCACTGGTGCTCCAGTGGCTGGAATGGGCACCTAGTTGTGTCTTGCAGCTCATGATCTCACTGCATATGTGAAGTGTATGCTTGTGAATGTAAAGCATTCATTTGACAAGTATGCTGCATGTAACAAAGTGGCTGACAGTTCTGTAAAAAATATATCAACTGTGTTATGTACAAATAATATACAGAATGGTGGAATAATTTCAAGTTACACAAAAATACAAAAACTTGTGTTTTATGGGCATGAGGCATAGTTGACATTCAGTAAGAATGTCAACAACCAGAGGAATGGGTGTTGGTGTTAAGAAAATGATCATGCAGTTAATGAAGCTCCTTTGCATGACCTTGAGGTCTAAGTGTGGTGTGCAGTGAGTGCATGGGCAGAATACTAAGTTTCCCATTTTTTAAACTGGCAGTAAATTTCAGTTTTTGTGCTTGTATAATTCTGACACTGCTTGAGGGAGTTGTCAGAAGACAAAATCTACTATTACTTTTTGCGGGACATTTTGACAGCCCACGCAGCAGTTTCCCAGTGCTGCACCACAATAAATATTTGCGAAGTGGTTGATAATGGGCAGGTTATGGGTTTCTGTCTCATATTTTAATAAGTGTGATTATTTGTGGGGAACACTAGAAAGTGATTTGTGTGAACATTTTACATTCTTTGCTGAAATGTAAAGAGAGTATTCGAGGATATATTGCCAGTATTTAAAAATGACAATCTCTGTCACATGTCAAGAAATGTGAGAAAGTGTGAGGCCTGCTTCAAAGTTGGAGCTCAGTAGATGGAAGACTTTTTACTCATTTGGAGTTGAACAGGCAGGGTGACATGGACACTAAATTTGCAGTGAATGCAGGCGTCTTATGCGATGAAAGCTTACGTGATTTCTGTGCTCAGTTATGTGATAAAAATGCCCCATGTAGAAGACAGCAACAACCATGTGCATGTTACAGGTTCTCACAGTGGTGTAAATGGGAGTTGCCCTGGGTTTTGATGCTTTGCTTGTTTGAGAGGTTCTAGGAACATATTGACTATTTATGGATCAAGGTAATAGAAGAGGAATGCCTTCCCAGGCCAGAGTTTTTCACCAGTCACTATGATTGATGCTGTTCTACACTGATGCCACTGCAACTCTCATGGCAGGGGTTGGCATTTGCTGGCCACCAGCATTCTTTGCAACACTGGACCCAGACCAGCACTTATAACATTCACCAAGATGGGGGCAGTCCTCACCACGACAGTGCAACACACCCAGGCCACCACAGTAACTCTAGTTAAGGACTTGAAGTTAGTCTACTGTGTACTGCAGACAAGATGAGGAATCTACCTTTAATCATCCAGAATTTTTACAATTGCTAATGTATAAATTGGATAGCAATGAAGGTGATCAGAAGCTATGGTCTCATTGTTTGGGTGCCCCCAAAAGCAAGTGTTGCCTGACCCTGAAGGGGTACAGGCCTCTGCAACATAGCCATAATTGGCTGGAAACAGCAGTGCATTCTGAACGAAAGGGTCAGTCAAGGCTTGTCATTACAACAGCATTTCTTACCAATGTTGCATAAGAACAGACTTGAAGTGTGGAGGATTTCACAGCATCACCTTTTCTGGGTTATGATGCATGGTCATTGGTTGGGCATTTCTGGACATTTGGAAGAGTTATATTTTCCACATCTTCAAAGATGTAGAGATTGAAAAAGAGGTAAAAATCAGCCCATAACATGCCATCAGAGATACACTGAGGTGGTAGAGGCATAGCTCTACCCAGCTTAACTATGGTGCTAGACAGGTGTGGATGGTCAACACCATGTCCTGGCTGCTTTACCCCTGGGAAGGAGATAAGTTACCCACTGTATGGGAGGCTGGATGGGTCCCAGGCTGGTGTGGAACATGTTCCTATCAGAGGATGAACCCTGGCCAATCCAGGGAATTAGAGCCCTTTGAATTGTTGGGCACCACTTGGCCTGTGACACAGTATTGTACCCCAGATGAATGGCTTCCTCAAATGCAAGACTTCCATACATGGAGGACCCAGTGTTGCGCTGTTCCTGATGAGTCAAATGTTTTCTCAAAAGGCTCAGGTGGTATGTAAGAAAGTCATATTTCCTTAATTCTATTGGACATATGTGATAATAAACTATTTAGTAATTCAAAGCTTTTTTTTCTGTACATATGCTCTGAAGGTATTTTGGAGAAATGTGCTCTGAGCATACTAAATCATGCAAGTGGAATGTCAGGGGCATAACATACTGAACAGAAAGTCTTCAATAAACAAGACAGACAAGCATACGCACATGTCTGATAATTCTTGTCCATGATGATGGTGAGGTGATAAGACTGTAAGTATAATGTCAGAACCTGTGACCAATAAGTATTTGTGATACATATGCTTTGTACTTGCACTTAGACATGTAACAATGTAATGATGGAAAGACAGTGTGGCCCTGAGACACCAAGTATTGTGGATTGTAAAACAGTTGGGTGAGTAGACATTGAAAGTGAAGGCACTGTGAGGTATTACCTAGTGACAGCATGGTGGCATCCACTGAGAGAACCTCAGATAATTCCTGGTGGCATTGGGTGCTGTATTTATAAATGACAGTGCTAAACTTGTAATTCAGCTTCCTCAATATGAAATTTGCACACTTGTTAACAGTTTGAGGCGTAATATCCATTTGAAAGTTATTTTGAATCACTGTATTGATTTAAGTGTGAACTAAGTGCCCTAAACCTATGCAGTACAGAGGGAATACATGCCAAGTTTTACCTCTTGGCATGTATTCCCCACTGAACTGCATACAGTCAGTGTGTTTAGTGGATACCTGTATAAAAATAGAACTACGTTTATCAGAGTGGCCAGTGTTATAATTTATGGTTTTGGATGTCCTGTAGGCTGATTAGACATCTTTTTGGAAAAATACCACATCAATTCATTACCCATCAGTAGATGGAGGAAGTATTATTCCCCAACTGTGGAACCAACCTCCGAAGGTATACACTTATAAATAAAACAATTGGGAATGCTGCTGTGGGAATGGAAATTGGGTTGGGTATGGGATAGTAGTGCGTGAAGTTACCGACGTTTGTGCCATGTTACCCATCAGGCTACTGTTAATGGAAAAACTGGTTGATGTTAATAGCTGGCGGTGTGAAAATTTTGGCATTATTGACCTTGCACTGTTCAGTATATGTTATGTACTAAGCATGTACAGAAGAATTGCAAATCACATCCAGATTTTTATTTGTTTTTTCAATTAAGTTTGCATGGGATTAGCAGCGCATGTGAGCATAAACGGCTTGTGATAATCTATACCTGGCAAAATGTTTGTTCCAGCGAATTACGTGAGCTTGCTGTGTGTGTGTGTGTGTGAGAGAGAGGGAGCACACGATCGTAGTTTTCCGTTCTGTGTATAGATGTCAGAAGCATCTTATTTTGAGGCCGCCGTTCGAGCGGCGTAGCAGACGTCAGTAATTGCATGGTTTGCAATGTGAAAGAAGGTAAAAACGTTAGCACAATTGGTTAACCTGTTGGATGTAGTGTGGAATAAATCCTGCTGCAGGTGAGCGAGGATGCTGAATTCCGAAGAGGAGGTTATACGTAGGTGGCGGTTGTAATGTCTGTGAGGTGCGGAATGGTATCTTTCAAATACGCTGTGTTTGACATTCGGCTGAGATAAGATTAGTGTCATATCTGTTCATTAGACATATCGGTGCCAGAGCATTCCATTCGGTACAGTTGAAACTGGTATGTGAGTGTGTGCGGTGAAGATTTGTGACTGACAAGTTGTGAAAATGTCCCTTTTCAAAAAGCGTATACCCAAAAAGGAAATTCTTGCCCCAGAAACGAACGGTGATGCGAGTGATACAAAACACCATGAAAACAGCACAAAGACGGGGTCAGAAAGACTTCCAGATCAATCGGTTGGACGTCTGAAGTTAGTTTTCCATTGTCAGCAGGCTCAAGGGAGCCCGACTGGGTTAATTTCAGGATTTGCAAACGTCCGTGAGCTGTACCAGAAGATTGCAGAATGTTACGAATTTCCCGCTGATGACGTAAGTAACAATAATGCAATTTTAATGCGGGTTGGAAATTGTACCATTATTCCACTTCAGTTGTCTACTAGTCATTAACCCACAACCATAGGCGTAACCTCAGAAAGTCGGGGAAGATTCGTGTGAACCCGTTCTTAATATACAACGACCGTAGGCAAATAGCACAATTCCTGTGCAGTTGGGTGACTCACTTGCCTCTATTCTGTGTCCCGTATAACTCTTTCCCCCCCCCCCCTGTTTTCTTTCGTCACACCACCAAAATAATCGTTTTAAAAATATTTGTTTTTTTTTTTTTCCTCTCTTTAACTTAGTAGCCAGAAAAAATTACTCTTAGGTAGAAAAATAATTGGGGGGGGGGGGCATTTTCACCCCCCAGTTACGCCTATGCCCACAGCTGAAGTTGGTGCATACTTACAGGAGAAAGACACGAAACGTCACAGACCAGATATCTCAAACAGCACATGGTCCAGCCTGATAATTGTGAAATTTCAAGGTGGGCCGCACGCAATTCAAGCAGTAAGGAGGTTAAATACTGTTATTAAAATTGAACGCACTGTTAAGAATACTTGATACTTTTAATAACAGTATCAAAATATGTTATAGTTATTGGACTTAGAACTTTCAAACATGTTATCGTTTTTGATAGGTTGCGATATCTGTTACCATTCAGGTGTAGCAAGTATTTGTGAGCCTGAAGATCCGTTACGAAAAACATTATAAATTAAACTATTCTTTGATTCTGAGCCAAACCGTATTCTGGGCAGTCTCTCCCCCCTCAATCAAGAAGATTAGAATTTGGTATTTAAATAGGGTGACTGAGTCATGGGACATGTAGTTATGTTTATATGTATATAAATGCAGTTGCCAACAGCGTTATGTTATGTTATGGTATACTTACGATACGATTTTATAACATTGTTTTTAAAACGAAACAATGTATAGCGTCAGGGTCAGCCCCCTACCCCCCAATTAAAACGAAACAGAATGTGTAGCGTCAGGGTCAGCCCCGCCCACCCCCAATTAAAACGAAACAGAATGTATAGCGTCAGGGTCAGCCCCCCACCCCCCAATTAAAACGAAACAGAATGTGTAGCGTCAGGGTCAGCCCCCCACCCCCAATTAAAAATTCTGGGTGCCTGCCAGAATTGGAATAAACCATCTTGCTCTATCCTGTCAATACATTATTCTGCTGTTTCCTATCAATACTGTCTTCTGGTGTATCGTATCTTATCGTTACATTATCGTGCTGTATCCCATCAGTACTTTCTCTTGCTGTATCCTATCAATACATTACATTATCTTGCTCTGTCCTATCCATACGTTAACTTGCGCAATCATGTCAATACATCATCTTGATATATTTTATCATTACATCACCTTGCTGCATCCTATCAATACATTAAATTATCTTGCTGTAACACGTCACTACATCACCTTGCTCTATCCTGTCAGTATCGGCTCTTACTGTGTATGTTTTCCAGGAAGTGACCAGTTTTGTATGCTTTGAATCGCGGCACATTTCACAGCAATACAACCAGTTTTCAACCCGACTGTTAATTACGTACGTAGCTGTTTATTCCCTTCCATACAATTGCAGTACATTCAGTTAGTGCCCTGCACTGCAGAGTATAGTGCACATTTGCCACATAAATGTACACTAATCAGAGTAACCAACGGTTTTAACTCGAACTGTGTTAAATAAAATATTCAAGAAAACGTTTCAAATAAACTTCGTAGGTCCGGTTTGTTGTGTTTATATTGGCTTGACGTAATCTTTTGAGTTGTCATGCGGTAAGTCGTTTCTGGGTAAATCGAAATCGATTTATGGTTAATGCAATTTGCGGTTTGCTGTTGGCGGATCCAAACCACAATGCAATGTGCCGGACAATTCACATTCCGATTGGTGTGCCTATTGCTAAGGTGCAACACACGGACGATGTTCCTTCGTACCTTGCGACCCCATTCAGAGTTTTGTAGTAAGACCAACTGGACATGCGAAGGCTGTGCATTGACAGCCTTATCGTATTGCGTTATGACTGGCTGCAGCATTTCCATTATTGCGTGCAGATACAACAGCTCGATCAGACCGGAACAAAGAACCAACGCAGTTTCAGGCATTCCGTATCGACGCACTGCCTTTACTGTCCTGGTGTTATGCGGCATTTTTATTCAGTTGCGGGGATTTATTTTGTTCTGACGGCTTTATGGAAATTTTCATTGTGTTGTGCTACAAACTGGCAACGATGTTTTGGCAAGGTTGGTGGCAGCAGCACAAACACAGTAATAGGAAGTGAAAACACGATGTAGCAGTTGCGTGCTGCTGCTGTCTGTCTGTAGCTTAGCTACAAAAGAATGCGTAATTCTGATGCCACTGGAAGCGTGAAAGTGAAGGAAGGTGTCGCTGCACAAAACCAACACCACTGTTCAGCAACCTGCGGTCTGTCGGTCTTCGGTCTGCGGCCCGTGGCTGGTTCCGATTGCATTTAGCTTAGCTCTGCCGTCAGAATGAAGGGCAGTTTTGATTGCATAGTGCTAACAGTGCGGGGTGGTGAGCTGCACCATCCCTCTTACGCTTTCAGTTCTAAGCACGTTCTGGTAATCGTTATG
>Ga0123357_10005907_pt1 | contig 14776 bp, 10 predicted proteins | sample TergutEmb28metaG_FD_89873 | JGI IMG/M metagenome (GOLD analysis project Ga0123357, IMG submission 89873) | Embiratermes neotenicus P4 segment gut microbial communities from Petit-Saut dam, French Guiana - Emb289 P4 | ecosystem: Host-associated > Arthropoda: Insects > Digestive system > Gut ...
AAAAAAAGAAAAATAACCGAAAAAAAAAATGGATTGTGAAAAAAGAAAAAAAACAAAACTTTAAAATTGTTCCTTCTTATAAAAAAAAAAAAAAAAAAAAATAATGCTTTTGGGGGATAAAAAAAAAAAAAAAAAAAAAAAACAGATAAAGGAGAATGGATACTAAAATTTCACTTGGAAGCTAAAGATGAGAGAGAGATGCATTATGGTCTCCATTATATAAATAGTCGCAACAGTAACTTGGTATAGCTACGCACAGAGCACTTCTTCCCCGCATATTCTCTTTCCACCTCTCTCGTCTAGCGATCTACAGGAAACACTTGACGTTTTATACATGTAACATGGTTACGAACAAAACGCGGAATTTGGCTAACACAATTACCCTCGAAACGGACTGTACATTGTACGCTTAGAAGTGCTGATCTGATTGGACGTGTTCCGACGGATGGTAATGTGTAACAATCGTTAACTCCTCACTTCCGGAATTGTACTCCTGCTGGCATTTGCGCATCAACATACTGAATCTGGTCTAAACACGAACTCCGAAACAAAGATAAATTAATGTTACAGCAATGTGCTCCCGAAAATAAGCGAGACTTTTTAGTTTAGTCATTAAATACACTGGGTATGGCCACAGTGCCAGCCGAGAAGAATACTTCATAGTAACGATAGTTTGGCAGTATTGTAACCCACGCCACTCAATTAACATTATGTCCAGAACAACAAAGGTGATTTTCCAGGCTGTAAAGACGGTTTAAGCGTCTTGCTGATCACTCCGCTCCACCTAATGACAAATGCATGTAAATTCAATTCCAGGTCCCAGTACGCCTCAAACGCAGTGATACAATGCATAAGAATAGGGTATTGTTGACCAAGTTACACAAAGGTTAAACTGAATTTATCAACCAATCTATGCTCAAGCCTCGCAATTGCTCTTCTCATTAAGTTTTCCCATTAAAATTTCGTAGACGTTCGCATTCCTATATATGATAAATGTCCAGCCCATTCTCGTCTTTCTTGACTTAATCGCAAAAGAATGGTATGTGGAAAGAATTTCATTTATCATCTATTTAGTTTGGAGTCACATATTAGCGTTAACATTTTTTTCTATGCCGTTTACTGAAGTTCCGAGTAAACGTCAATTAAATTTTACTACACTGCCAATAGGAACAAAGGGACTTTCACTAAAGCCAAGAAGAACATTTAAAAAACAACCTCGTTAAACAGCTAAAAAAGCATAAACTGTAAGAAAGCTGAAAACCCCAATGTCCTAGAACACAGAACATTCGCAACTCGTTTCCAAGAAGAAAATTGGGTTTCTATTCGCCCGTCTATCACAATGCCACAGTTATTCAGTCGCAGTCCAGCTCAAAAGCCATTCAAATTCTGGCGACATTAGGACTTTGTGAAACATGAAAAATGATTGGAAGATCAGATACTGATATACACACAGCATCAAAGACTCGCTGTGTGTTCCCAACCCCCCCCCTCCCCCCCAGAATGCACTTCCCGAACTCTGCCCGTCGGCACTCAATGCGTGACAGGTATCTAATTCACGTCAAATTTACCCCAAGTTTAATTCTGTTTAATTCTGTGGCCACATCGACAACCCAACATGAGATCTGCGCTCTTATAGGATATTACGCAACGTATAATGGTAATTCCTTACGGACGTTTCGGGACAACCTGTCCCGAAACGTCAGTAAGGAACTACCACTTATGCTGCGTAATATCCCAGAAAGGCACACATCTCAACCACTTCGCGGCGGACGTCTGAAATCACGCACAAAACAACCGACTAACGGACCGAGTGTTTTTAGAGCCAGATGTTTACTTGACCGAGGCAAAGTAATCCGATAACCTTACGAGAATTGAATATGGCTGCTCAGCATTTCAGTAGGTTGCATAAGGTGTCTAGCAGTGTTGTTCATGTCAACTATTTTGTGCCTAAATAGCGGGATAACAACAACTTATCTCAACAGAGAACCACTCCTGCCAATAAATGAGGTAAAAATTTGCACAGCATAACGCAAATGCACATTCACTAGAGCATTTTACGTAACATCAACCGCCAACTCGCCATTTGTTCGTACAAAAATTTACAACCATTTATAAGCATCGTTATTTGAAACTCGACGAAGCTATAATCTTGGCAATCTCATAGCATCACAAAATAAACACTGCAGAAAAAGAAATTTAACGGACAGGACCACAGTCCCACTAAAGTCACAAATGGGTTTACGAGCCACCACATAATTGAATCAAAAGCACGGAAAATAGAATGACGACAATCATTTGTAGGATGGGAGTCTTCAGCGTCACACAACTGCCATCGCGAGGTATGTTGTACATTCAGCACTTTGGAAAGCGACGACAAAACAAAGCTTTACGTAATAAAAAGCCAGAAGGTAATAACCAAGACCGGGGACCCAATAAACGCTTGTATATTTAGGTATGTTGGTTCCGGTCTCTGTAGACTCGTAAAAGGCGCATCGTTTGCAGTAAAACTGTCACTCGAAACAGACTTCATGTCTTCCTAGATTCAGGTAAATTAAAATCGCAACACAAGCACGAACTTCGAAGTGTCTCAGACTCGAATAAAACTACGTTGAGCATGCCAATAGATTCCGCACTGTAACTACAGGGTGGTGGCGATTGAAGATTTTTATGCAGTATACGCGACGTTTCGGGAACTGATTGTTTTCCCATCCTATGTGACTTGTCATAACAATGACATGATTGGACAGCGGTCGGGATCGAGTCCGAGCAAAAAATACAGCCACGACACGACCAACAACAACAACAACAACAAATTCATCGGCATAACAAAAACTTAAAGACAAGCGCAGAGCAAACAAGAGAAAAATACGATGACTTCTGTCCAATATAACTGTAGTTCCATGAACCAGGCACTATCAGACACAAATCCTTAACAGCAACAAAATACAGCCAACTCCCAAAGTCATGTGTTATCTAGTATACACAAAAACATAACACTTCTGTCGTCTAATTCTCCGCGAATCTAACAGGGAAAACCCAAATAATACTAAGAAATTTACTCCTTACTCTTCTTAATATATACGGCGATGTTTCTGAATGCGAATCAAACCCTCATACCAAATCTTTCTTTGCTCAAACTGAGTAAGTACACGTATTTCAACAACGACCTACTTAATTTGGGCATGCTATAATACATTTTGTGCTGATCCCAGTAGCTGCACGGATAAGAAATGGGTCTGCGGACGCTCGCTTGTTTAGATTGTGGGTTCGAATCCCGCCGGGGACATGAATGTCTCTTGCGAGTGTTGTGTGTTGTCACATAGAGTTCATTGCGTCGGGCTGATCACTCAACAATAGAAGTCCTACTGAGTGTGGTGTGTCCAAGGAGTGTGATCGTGAAGCCTCGATACTGAGGAGGCCCTGGCCCACTGGGTGATCTTGGGCCGTGAAAGAAACAGTACATTTTGTGATTCTGACCACGAAGCAACCACATTCCAGACGAAGAACGCGTAGTTCTAGTTAAATACAACGTTCACTATACCCCAGTTCATGATTACCTATATACGCAATCACACTGTACGCCGATTTCTCTGTTAATTCCCACAATTCCCTTCCTTTCAATGTAATATAACTCCAACAGAAAACCGGGAACAGTCTGCTTCAATTCTGCCGAGAAAGAACTTGAACATGACCTTATTTTAAATTCCGATGTACCCGGAAATGCTCTTCAAGTTTCCCAACAAACCAGATGAGCATTTCGTAATAAGATGAAGCTTGATGTGTGCTACCCTTTGTAGACGACGGAAACATTAAGCAATTAATAAAATATATATGGGACAGAAAACCTTTGTAATGCCACTCAACAGTACACAAGATAATTAGTTGACGCCGACACAATACGTTGCTAACGGTCCGTTATTTTCAAAGAATTATGTGCCAGAGGCAGTCGACTCTGCAAAACGACTTGGTTATCTGAAGAAGGAGACAGCTCTCCTCAGCCACCCACGTTCAGTCCGAGAACATATGCTTACTAACCACAGTAACTACATTCACGTCAACATACCATCCCTCATACGGTCGTATATAATTCGCAGTAAACATGCCGTAGCTAAGTATCCAGCGAAGTGCCGGCTCAGGTTTCCAACCAACAACCAAAACTGCGGCAAACAGCCAGAAGACAGGACTACTGTAAATTGTACTGGCAGTAACGAGCATATGGTATCGATGAAATGATTATCGGCAGGGGAATATCTGACACAAAAGAATTACGCTGTAAAGCTCCATATTATACAAACCCGAGGTGAGAACCCAGCGCGTTGTCACGCGGCACATGTATGGTAGTGAAAATGTGCAAAACACAAGTTATCGGTCAAGGACTATTTAAAGATAAAGTTATTACAGATCACCAGCACTCTCAGCAACATACCATGCGGATAACGCTGAACACAACCCATAAATACCCTAAACAAAATGGTTCTTGTGAAGGTACGTGTACATAAAATCAATACAAGATAGGCAACGAACGTTCAACGTAACAGTGTGGCGCCGTCGCATGACCATTGTTGCAGTGGAAACATAACAATGCATTATGAGATGTAGAGCTACATGTCACTGTGAATTATATAATAGTGAGTATCGCACAACAATATTTCTATGGAGAAGTTACGTACACAGCAACAATAGAACATACGTAGGTCTTCACGTTAAGTGCCTGATGCAGCAATGAAACAAAAGAACGTGCGCTTGATCGAGGCCTTCTTCAGACGAAAGGTTTGGTTAAAGAGATTGCAACGACATATTCCTGGTGCAGTTTTTGGGCGTTGCCGTAAAACACTCTACGATATCAAACGGAATTAAAAAATTGTGAAGCAGCAAGCATTAAATATTACGAGTGTGTGTCTGTATTCTTGACTTAGGCATCAGGCACGCAAATCGCGTCTGTTCTGCGCCGCATTTTATTGTCATCTGTGGCCTGACTGTATCTACCATATATTTTCCACATTATCTCATAAACGGGACGATTTTTGGAAAAATTTATTGAACACAAAAGTCTATTTTGATTTTCTCTACAACTACTATACAAATAATTTCTCTTTCTAAGCAGAATTCAGGCAGATATTATTACAAATGTAAACAGATCTTCATGTACAGTACCTGTAAATGTCAGGCTTTAACGGAACTTGGATTTTGTCGAGAGATTTTCGAAAAATCCCGAAATATCAAATTTCAGAAAAATCCGTCCGGTGGGAGCCCAGTTGTTCCATTCTGACATACGGATCGAAACGACGAAGCTAACAGTCGCTTATGGCAATTTTACGAACGCGCCTAGAAGTATGCAAACAATAATTACGCTTTTAACAACTGTATCTTATTCACTTATACAGGATCGTAAGGAAGCAGTTCTCCGGTCGTAAAATCTCTGCTACATACCGTACCTACAGCGATGTCAAAGACACGATGTAGCTCCATAAACCACAACACTTATAACAGCTCGTACGATTCCCAAACAAACAAGCTCGTACGGATTTCGCTGTGGGTAACACAGAAGATCTAGCTAGTAATTCATTGGATTTATTTCTCAGTCCCCACCGGAATCATAACCCATTTATCATCATTCACTCCTTTCTAAAATAAGGAAGGACAATATAGAAACAGGTCAACCACCGTAATAAAAACTGGGACAAGGAATCCGCCTCCACACGTCACACTGCGTCGAAACCGAAGCTGTAATGCCGACCGTTGTCCAAATTCAGCACTAATGGTATTTTATACAACAGCTATGTTCACCCACTGTGCTATATCTACCATAAAAACAATATTGATATCGATTACTAACAAACATGCAGCGTGTTAAACCTGAAATTACAGTCATCTTACGACAATGCTACAAAAAACTAAATTTTTCTCGTTAACGTGAATGGCATTAAGCGCATGAATGTTTCAAATCCACCTGTATGCAGAACTACACACTTGTGTGCGTAAGTATGGGGCGGCGTTACAACACAAGAAGGCTTTGGGAAAAAAACAGCGAAACAGTTCATTTATTCACTCACAATCAAACACATATTCTCATATTTAACCAAAATAAAAGTCCAGACAAATTAGTCATTTAGCACGTGTACTAAACGTTACACAGGATAAAACAAGCTGTGCCATGCCTCACGCAGTTAGTCGCTGGTATATCACCACGAAGGCCGGCGTTCAATCCTAGATTAATCCATGTGGCATTTGTAGTGAACAAAGTGGCACTGGGACAAATTCTCCTACCAGTAATTCGATTCTCCTCTGTCAGTATCATTCCAGCAATCCTCCACATTCATTCGTTCATTCATTCATTTACTTATTAAACCAATCAATCAATCATTACTTAATTCAGTCATTCATTCACTCATTCACAGCCGACGCTATATGGTCTTGACACTGCCGTCAAATAACGTATTTTAAAAAATGGGGAAAACAACATTACGGTCCTCGGGACATTATGTGGTGAAGTGTTCTGTAGGTATATATCAACATTTACAGGAAGCCCTCCTGCATGCATTTTCAGCTGAAAAGATTGAGGCAGTAGGTACCACCAAAATGGTCTATACCCGTCTACCACACTGCAAGTAGCCAAATCCAAGACCGTAATATTAACACTGAGCTGGATGGCAATCTAAAATCTTTATTAAAAAAAAAAATGAAAGTAAATTACGATATGTGAAGTAAAATACACCTCTTAACTCACTGTCATAATTCTTAACATAAACTATAGCGCAGCTGCAATATGAAGAACCCGCTGCGTATCAAAATGTCTCTACAATGACAATACTGACGTTTAAACACTTTTTATTGTTTCTCATTTAACACCGATCGAACCCTGCACGATGCAGTTTGATGCTTACCGTCTGGAGTTAATCTGCACTACAATAAGCCAAATAAAAATACTTGGTGTGTACAGCTATTGGATGGCGGTGAGCGCCATTCCATTCGACAGGTATTTAATTAGAGCGCCCACAACAGGAACACAATCCTTCGTTCCTCGGTCTCAGGCTACTAAACAAGTTCCGTTATACTTCTACAACACAAACCAAAGCAATGCAAGATTTTATAAATTAATATTTACTTTTTGTTTCCTCAGGAAGGCAGTTGTGTGTGCAGTATGTTATGTTTTACTTGCACCGGTGTGAGCAATCAGGTGGGTGGGAAAGAGAGCGTGTTCAAGTCTCCTACCCACCAGACTGCTTACACCGATGCATGTACAACACTCCATACTGCAAATACAACTGTCTTCCTGAGGATGAACCCACGAGGTTCGCAACATGTAAAAGAAAACAAAAATTAAATATTAATTTAGAAAATCGTACATTTCGTTGGTTTTTGTATAATTATATCATAATGAAAAGAGCAAGAAACATAAAAAAGTTCCGTTATTGAATCCACCCACACTTTATATACCAAATATATTCAGTCAATGTCAAGAACCTATCACAGTTGTTTATTCGTTCCACACATTTACTACACATACCGTGTTCAACATGTAACATACGGCGTCGACTATCCTCAACCAATTCACCGTTTCTTGAAATTACAAACGATTGTTATCATCGATTTATAAATGTATCAGAATACTGTGCAACAACCGCGTAGTTATAATGCGCCCTTTGGCTTCACCCACGCCACTCTATTTCATGGCGACCGACAAGCATGTTACTAGATAAGAACTCGAGAGAAGTTCCGACCATTATGTCTGGTGCGTTTACTATGTTATACGAAGGCTGTTTCAGCCCATTATCCAAAACATTCGTCACCACAACAGGAGGCACCTTAATGCAGGCTGACAATACAGAATATGGGATAACATACCTTGATGATTTTAAATAAAGCCAAGTTGCACCATACACATCTTCATTAAAAGCCGCTGCACTGGTATACAAGGTCTCGACATCACATGAGTTACGAGATTGTCACCACGAAGTATGCAATTTGCTGTGTTTTGAGGATAATATTAAGAACGATGCAGGATAAGAATTATGGCATTCACGTGTGTTCCTAACAGGCTACCAGCACCTCCAGAAAGCAGAAATACTTTGAGTCACTGCAATGCTTCATGTTCGGAACTGATAATGTAACAAATTCTTTACCACAACTTCAGAACGAAATGCAGATTTTGACTGGTGAAGTTTTTTGCCTCTTTTACGTCCAGGTCATTCTTAGGCCACGTCTACCACACTGCAAAACGCTTCTGTAACCACCACCACCACGCCCTTCACGATCCCCATGTAAATGAAAACAAACAACTCACTCACGGCACAACACACACTACCTATGCGCGGCGGCCAACCAGCCAAGTGACGGCAGGGTTTGTCGGTCGTTCGGTACGACCGCTCGCTGGTGGCGCTGTCTGACGCGCGCGTCGAGACGTCGAGAGGCTGCCTTACCAATGCACCTTGACAGGCGTGCAGCCCGGATGAATGATGCACTGTTTAACTACGTCATCGTACCTGAATCCAGTGACGTCAAGACATGCACGGGGTTCACAAAACATGATAAGCTAACGAGGCTGTATCAACTGAAGAAGTTGGTCTGCATGTCAAGTGAAAAATTATGGGAAGATACTGGTGCATTTGAATGTAAGAATACAGTGTCGCACACTATTCTCAAGTACCACCATGCAATGTGCCTGAAGAAAACCCATACCAAGCTTCACCAACTTTTTTTCACTTAACACTCGAACCTGGAATCGTTTGGCGCAAATATTAAAGCATTTAAACTTCCACATCGCAGCAGTTGATGTTAGAACAAATACGTTCCTCTTTACGCCAACGCAAGCACATCTTAGCCATGGACAACAGTCCATATTATCCATAATACTGCATGTGAATTCAACAACAGGCTCGAAAGGCCGGCAAGGTGAGCAATGCAGCGGTTTCAGGAGTAAGGGTACTGCTAAGAAGGGAAGGGTGGGTGTCAGGTCTATGCAGTGTTTCGGTTATTTGATCTACCATGAGACTAACACTACCATAACACTACCACCAACCTTGTACAGTACCTGTTTACCCAATAGGCCATTCAAAATCTCTCGCATATTAATATATTGTGAACTCCTATATTTCATCCATTACAGCAATGGCTCCCAAACATTTCTTCCCGAACCACCTGAAGTTAATGATAGCCGGACTGATCGCTTACTGTTTTTCAGCCCACCTTTTTAACAAGGATGTAATGCCTTGTATTCATTGCTTTTATTTTTCACCCTGCCTGTGTCTGTGTGTTTGTGTATGTATGAGACAGATATAAATAATAATTTTATATAATACTGTGCTACAGATGCCAAACTTTGGAGTTAAAGCATTACAATATATATATATATATATATATATATATATGAAATTCAAAAATACACAGAATGCAATAAAACAAGAAACTTTTTCTTTAGAGGAAAATAATAGTTTCTCCGCTTGTAAGAAATTCCTCGCGTTCGATGGTGCCCGAAGGTGCATTACCGTCTTCGCAAGAACACACCATTATCCCTATCGTAAGCCAGAACTATCCAAGCACGTCCTTCCACCATATTTGTTGAATATCCATTTTAACACTATCCTCCCATCTAGGCCTAGGTCTTCCAAGCGGCCCCTTTCCTTCAGGTTCCCCATCCAACGCTGTATGCACTTCTCCACCACAAGGAACTCGTGTGCCGCTTATTTCATCCTCCATCTCGTGATCACACAAATAGCTCATATACAGAGTGAGTATCTCGCTAGAGGCCCCAAATTATTGTCTATAAAAATTATGAGATAATGGCTTGAAAATTTATATACACATACCGGGAACGATGCAAAACAGGACCTGCTCATAATCGATGCTGAAACTGGTCTCCTTTCATATCCAAGCATACTTGAATGCGTTTCTCGAATTTCTGGAATACTTTTCCCAAAGTGTCGACGTTGACGACTTGAATCTCTTGGCGTATAGCGTCTTTGAGTTCGATTGTGCAGGGTGTATTTTTGTACACTTTGCCCTTCAATAGGCCCCAAAGAAAGAAGTCGGATGGCGTTAGATGGGCTTCCCCTTCTCTAACTTTTTAACCAATTTCTGGATGCAACAATTCCATGGTGTACGTCTTTCACCAAATTCCGTTCGAAATGCCGTCTGGCATGATTTAAATGAACCTGTTTGCCAGTATTTACGAACGAGAAACCTGCGTTGTTCGACTGTATACAAAGACAATAGTTTGGGGCCTCTAGCGAGATTATTATTATTATTATACTATAAAGCTCTTCGGTATGCACTCTTCTCCAAAATAATAAATAAAAGCAATGAAACAGGAGTAACACTAATAAGAAGGTTTCAATGCACCTAGCGGGAGTATCTTCATCGTTGCACCGTGCATTTTGTGGATTCATTTAATTAACACACCAACTAATGCACCCATATATTACTTAAGATTCTAAAACTTTTACATTAAAACGCTCCTACATGTTTCGATCATCAGATCATCCTCAGGGAGCATACACTGTTCCTTGCTAAAGTTAAATTTTAAAAACACTTAGTGATTAAATTCGTTATGTTAATTTGGTGCTGTGGCAGCATGTCGTATGTTGTGGGTGGGTCGTACGGTGTTGAGAATGAGCCAGGCTCATTCTCAACAGCTGTCATGAAATCTGGGAACCTTAAATTCCTGGAACCATCTGGGCCACTCCAGGCCTGTAACGCGACTGCTTTACCTGTTAAAAGAAGCCTTCAAGCTCATCACTGAGCCCTGTCCTTCGTTGGATTATTCCAGTCCTGTTTCTCTAACACACATCCATCTCTCTTTCATTACGTCATTCCATACAGCCTACTCCGCACAAGTCCTAGGCCGTGTATAACATTTCGAATCATACCGATTTATTATGACGACTGTTGCTACCCCAGTCCTATTTTCCAAGTTGATGTACCACTTATTGTCGGCTTCCCGACAAAGCGCATTCGAATTTCTGGAGCTCAGATGCCTTAGTTTTAAACCAAAGAAAGTCTAAGACAGGCAAATTAATCCAACATCCAGTTCGTTAATACATAACATATATGATTCGAATTTCCTGAAATTACTACAAACCGAAAGCTGGAAAACGAATGAATCTTTTTTGCCTATAACATGATAAAAAGCGCATTCATTCGCAACAACCCTTCTTTAGATATCATGAAAACCACAACACTATGTACAAAACCCACAAGGAATGTGCACAAAAAAGAGACGCCAAGTAAATATTTAATGTTTCCCGGGTATTAAAGTACGTGTCCGAAACTTTCCTTGGGAAAAAAAAGAACAAGTAATCTACTCTGAAGGACGAATAACCACAACTTTTCTTACAAATTAGTAAGACATTTAATAATGCGGAGATAATTTATGATTCAACTAGGAAAGAATGGAATGAATACACAAAGAAACTGAAGCTAGTACGTTTGTTTCGCGTGTAAATAAGATTTTCAGGTTATTAAAACACAAGACTGAGAGACATACGACACACATTCTTCACACTACTATTTCTGAACTACTAAAACAGCGTGTCTAATATTCCTCCCAGGACCGAAGTAGCATCCAAAGTTTTAACCTGAGCGAAGCGTAAGCCAGCAACATCTGAAACTTAGGACTCATGTATACCAGTTAAGCGTCACCCTGAGAACACATTCTCTGTATTATATCTAAATCTACATTAGACAGGGCTGCAGCCTACATAAATAACAGAACGTGCGTTTGAACTACATTATTCGTTCGGGCTAAGATGAGTATTACAAACTAGACCTTTTAACACGTCTGTTTTTGGCATTGGCCTTTTACACCAGCACTTCATTGGTAACTGTACAGCTATGAATAAGATAACATTAAGATGGATCTTCAGGAAGTAGGATGAGGGGGCATGGACTGGATTGATCTGGCTCAGGATTGGGAAATGTGGCGGGGTCCTGTAAACGCAGTAATGAACCTTCGGGTTAAGTAAAATGCGGGGAATTTCTCGACTAACTAAGAAACGGTCAGCTTCCCAAGAAGGACTTTGCTCCACAAAGCAAGTAAGTGAGTAAGTAAGAGCAATTAATAGACCTTATGATACCACCAAACATAATATGCTGCAGCACGGTCCTTCGAAACGTGACATTTGCTCAAGTGGTCAAGATATTTCCATCCTTTTTCTTTTCAGTCCGGAAGTATATTATCGTCCTCCTAATTAGATGAATCCAGCCCACATTCTCACATGATCTTGTATTAAAATCCATTTTCATATTATCATCCCACCCACGGAGCAGGCCTACAATGTCACCTATCCCACATACATCTCCCGCATGCGCATTACAAACCCTGTCCACTTAATCCTTCTCGATCTGAACACCCCAGATCATTTTTCAACCGTACTAATAATTAATCCCTCATTATGCAAATTTCTCCAGCCTTCTCCTACTTCATCTATCGTAGATCAAAATATTCGCTTCAGTAAGCTGTTGTCAGACACTACTAATCTACATTCTATCCTTAGGATAAAGAACCAGACTTCGTACAATATCAACAACAGGCAAAAATAATAGTTATGCACATGTACGAGTGCATTTTCTTTGTTAACCATGGGAAAATACAATGAGGCCCTTCTTTGCCGTCAATAAAAATTTAATGATATTACCGTTAACTCAAGACATTAAGGGCAACATTTTTTAACCAATCACGGTCATCTGCAGACCATCCAGTATCATCAGAAGTGGGAATAGTACAAAAGATTGAAACATGTTGCCTTATTAATAAGACTAACATCGATATCAGTAAAGTTGTGTTTACGGTAAAGAAGTGCTTCTTTTTAGTCTTACGTAACACAAACGGGCTGCGTAACATTAAATATGGATAAAAGCACAAATGCGACAGACATATCATTGCTAGCAATGTTTAATCCCACTTTATTTCATCGGCTGAATTCTGTTATATCAAAGGATCATCCTCTGGTGCAGAATTACATCAACATATCAAGGAAACTAATCAAAGTTCAATATGCACATTCAAGAATCTGCATGAAACACGTAATAATGGAACTCCAGGCTGCAGTACGGACGGAAGCGGACAGGCAACTTTAACTGCGGAGCGTACGGCCTTCAGACATTGCACCACACAGCAGGTCGTCTGGTCAAAAACAGCAAAAGTGAATCGGATAATAAACGTGGTTGGGTCAAAAGTAGGCTCCTCGCTCATTTAACCGCAAATTCAGATTAAGACTACGCTCGCTGCCACTGAGAAGTAACACGGGTAAGCAGAGGAAGGGTACTGAATGGATCTACGATTTCAGAAAAGAAATTCAGTTATTTGCGACATGTGAGGAAAGGAACTGTGTAAATTCTTCAGAGACAGATGCATTTCGGACTTTACTTTGCTAGTGCGTACGACACATCTGAATGACATGAATATGGAACTCCAGAGAAAAGCTCAATTGATAAGTAGTATGTTCAACCCAAATTAAGCCTTATGTACAGACGTACAGGAAGTGATTTCGTTGCAAGTTCTGTTAACAAAACACATCACACCTTTAAACTCTAAATGACACAACTGACTCTACACGACGGATGTTTCACTGCAACAAAAGACACAACTGCATCGAGGTTCCAATATTAGGCTGTAAAAATGTAAAGTGATCGCGTTACAGGCCCGGTGTGGCCCAGAGGATGGGGAGAGGTATAGCTCTACTCTTCCATAACCGCGGCACCAGAAGGGGGTGAGTGGTAAGCAACACGCCCCGGCCGTACTTTACCCCCAGGAAAGACCCCGTACCCATTTTACAGGAGGCTGGGTGGGCCCCAGGGACGGTCTGGACGGACGGAAAATCTCGTCCCCACCGGGATTCGATCCCGGACCGTCCAGTCCGTAGTCAGTCGCTATACCGACTGAGCTACCCAGCCTACAATATTAGGCTATATAATATATTATAACATAGCTGAAAGTAACACTGCATTATATGGACAAAAAAAGCAAAAATATTTTCAAGTTACAAACAATGTGTTATTCAGAAACAAAATACGCATACTTGCTTTGAGAAGTATTAAATCGTGTGTTCAGATATTTGGCAGCGAAGCGAGGCCTTCTGCTTGCATGAGCATTGTCAACTTTTAGTTGAAACAACAGCAGTAGCACGCAGTAGGTCAAGTACGAGAATCAATAATGCAGTGATCCAAACAACTCTGCAACTATAGGGCAGTAACCACGTTACAGGGCATTTCATTTTGAACCTCCCATACCGTTTCGTCTAAACATGACACATAGAAGTATTAACATCCTGACATTTTGTTCTACGAGTGTCCAGTATAGCAACAAATAAGAAATGTCACTAAGACACTTTAAGTTACCCACATACGAGTATAAGTGGTCTTCCTCAAACATTTCAACATGACGATCTGACGTTCTAAGCAACTCAAGAATACCTTCAATTGGAACGTGTTACATTATCGAAAAGGGATAAACTATAAAAAGGGAATTACAGAAACTTCTCTGTGTCGGTTACGCACCATAAGAAAAATAACTCAATGACGTATGTGGAACGTAAAAATGCCAAACTTAACGCTCAAACAGGAACCGCGAAACACAAGTGCATCATGTTATGTTCCTAATTTGGGCAGACGTTCCCTATTATCCACAAGATAATACCATAAATAACCGTGGGCAGGATAGCTCAGTCGGTATAGCGACTGACTACGGGCTGGACGGTCCGGGATCGAATCCCGGTGGGGACGAGATTTTCCGCCCATCCAGACCGGCCCTGGGGCCCACCCAGCCTCCTGTAAAATGGGT
>Ga0123357_10005908_pt1 | contig 14776 bp, 8 predicted proteins | sample TergutEmb28metaG_FD_89873 | JGI IMG/M metagenome (GOLD analysis project Ga0123357, IMG submission 89873) | Embiratermes neotenicus P4 segment gut microbial communities from Petit-Saut dam, French Guiana - Emb289 P4 | ecosystem: Host-associated > Arthropoda: Insects > Digestive system > Gut ...
AGGAGCTACTTGAATAAAAAAGTAGCGGCTCCAGGTTCAGAAAACAGAGATTAACGACCGTGGGGACTCGTTGCGCTAACCACGTGACACCCCTCTATCCGCAAAAGTTGGCAGTAACTTCGCCTACCGGCGGCGGCCGCTCTGTCGGTATGGTTCGCTCGCGGACTGAAGCCACGGAGTTTAGTTTAGTTTTAGTCACTTGGAAAACATAATAAATGGACTGAGAATGTGTTTAGCCTTTTGAAGCCTACTGGTTACATGCACCAAGAGGTTTTACGTCTAAGAATTGTACATTTTGCCCACACTCTATTTATATTCTTTGTATTGATCTCAGAACAAACAGCGACTTGTGCCGCATATAACATAAACTGATTGGTTTTTATAACAGGGTTTAAAAGTGTTTACAGCGCGGTACGGACTGAGACTTTAAAAATGCAGTCTGCGCTTCGTCTTTAACGGGTTAAAATAAGGTTTAGTTAAATACAATAGGGTCTCGCTTTGCGACGGTTCGTTTTAGGACGATTCACTTTTATGACCCTTGTCGAGTCGGACAGAGCACTCCCGACTTGTGGTGCGTCAGTGTCGCAACTCAAGCGTCCTTTCTTTACTTAGTGCGCTTCTAGCTCTTTTCCGGTGTGCATCTGTTTCTTCTTTTTCTATTTTAGTGCAGTTCTTTTGAGTTGATTATGATTTTTCTACCCATGACGTCCATCAAAAAGACAGAAAAGAAGGAAAAATCAAAACAGTTGGCGTTATAGTCTTTCTTGATGTCTTCTGAACAACGGCCTGGGCCTTCTTCAATAAAATAAAAAGTAATTTGATTGATTTTTTCAATTATCTGTTTAATTTTCAATATACCTAATTCATTAAATTAAAATTGTGCGTCATAATATAAAGGAATATTGTAAACTATAAAATTATTTGACTAATTTGTTTGGCCCATGAACCTATCTCAATTTAAACCATTTAAATAGTACTCTTTTTACGACGATTCGATTCACAACCAAATATTCGAGAACGTAACCCTTTCGTAAAACGAGACCCTACTTATATTAGTGTGTATGGACTTCCGGTTTTCCAGTTAGGGATAATACAATTTTGATTTACGATACCAAATATAGTGTTGCAATTTACCAGTATTATTGAACGGAATCGGCTCCCTCTACGTGAAGGAATCGCCAACAGTGACTTGCAACTAATTTTATTTTTGTTTTCAAAATTTACCCGCAGTGTAAAATGTTTTATAGGGTATCCGATTGTTGAGAATAGAATATATCTCCAGAGATGAAGCTTATCAATTGATTTAATAGATCAGCGCCTTTCTAGGGAATCAAGCATGTCACAGGATAGCCAAGAAATTTATTCGCATTTTGTAGAACCTCAAGTTTCACTACCCCGCTCAGATAAGCCCACCAATTGTCCTTAGGCTGAACCAGACGAACTCGGCCCACCACCTTCCACCCCACATCGTTAATAATGATTAGTATTTTAACCCTTTACCTGCTAACGTGGAGAATATGGTGATCTCCGAATAATGCAAGCAGATAGCAGATGGGATTTAACTCGGCGTTTAAAGGGTCAACTCTCACTACACCAGCATCTTCCAAGCGATGTCTTTACAACGAACACCCAACCTGCGTATCTCTTCCGTTCCACGCGTTCAAGATGCCCAGCTCATCTCACCCTACTTCTTCGGCCCATTAAAAATATTTTGTAGTCATTGCGATGAGAACGTAATTTAGATACTAACAATCGCAGAGATATGAGATTTATAAGAATGCGTAATCTTTTCCTTTTGAGGATTACTAGGTAAAAATAAAATGCGACTTTGTACAGGCCGTACGGCCTATAGGGGGAGTAGAGGTATAGCTCTACTATTTCTTGACCACGGCACTAGAAGGGGGTGAGGAGTCAGCGTCACTCCCCGGCCGCTCTTTACCCCCGGGAAAGACCTGATACCCATTGTACAGGAGGCTGGGTGGGCCCCAGGGCCGGTCTGGACAGGTGCAGAAAATCTCGCCCCCACCGGGATTCGATCCCTGGACCTTCCAGCCCATATCCAGTCGCTATACAGACTACGCTACCCGGCCCGAGTAGGATTAATGGATCTCCAGTTAAAAAAGAAATGCAGAATTTGAGCTCCTAAGATAAGCGTTGCTGAGGATTTGCGTGTTGTGAAAAAAGGCGGTGTCCGTGGGTGAGTGTTGCCCGACTTATCGAAGGTGTGTGGTGACTTCATCTGCAAGGCTCAGACAGTCCAAGCAGAACAGACAACGCCTGAAAAATCGTGGTGAAATATCATTAAAATGGCCCTGGTTGTTAGATGACCGGTTATGTACACCTCTCACGAATTAGTGTGATTTGGACCAAATACATTTCAGCAATAGGGCTTTGCTCTGATATCACGGTTCTCATTACACCAAAAATCTCTAGTCCCAATATCCATTGGATATTCACTGGTTAGATCTGTAATGGTAACTTCCCGCGAATTATGCAGGAGCTGATTCTGACCGTTTCCGTTTGAAGTATATGTCGCATTTTAGTCTGTAAACAGGACTGCAAATTATGTATTCAGTGATGTAGAGCACAGAGTTCACCAACGTATTCTTTAATTTCAATATGTCACACTGTTTTGCGGTATACACCTAAAATGTAATTTCATAAAATCCCGAAGGACATGTACGGCCGTTCTCTGCACCGATTTGCACAAAACTCGCAAATTCTCTGTAGTATTATCTGTAGAACTCTTAACACTTATATTAATAACTCCATTCGCTTAGTAAATGCGTAAAAGTGCTCATAGATTTGTGTACGCTGCTAATCGATGTTTTTCACTACGCAAATTGACACGGAGCCCACAATCAATCTGTAAATTCTTATAGACATCTTCTGTTGAGAATGTTTACGGAATTGAACGAAAGATGTATAAAATATGGACAGTATTTTGCTTACGCACTTAAAGTGAAATGAAGTGAAGTGAAGTGAAAAAAGAAACAAAATTAAGAATGCACGACATGACAGCAAAAGCAGCATTGAAATTTGGAAGTGAAGCTTGGGTACTGAAGAAAAGAGAGGAACAACGTTTAGAAGCAGCACAGATGAAATTTTTAAGACACTTACTTGTAATAACAAAACTAGATAAAGAAAAGAATCAATGTATTAGGCAAAAAACGGGAGCACAGAACATACCAAAGGAAATAAAACAGTACCAGGAAAAGTGGCTACAACACGTACAGAGGATGGACACAAACAGACTACCAAAACAAGCACTACAATATAAACCGAAAGTGGCTACAACACGTACAGAGGATGGACAAATAGAATATCAAAACAACACTACAATATCAACCAAAAGGACGAAGGAACATAGGACGACAGAGGAAGAGATGGACGGACCAAATTCATCTTGAGGGTTAAGGAACAGGAAATACGCGTAACCCTTCATGCACATGATGATGATGATGATGATGATGAAGTGAAGTCAGCTTACATTGCACAGTTCATAACAGTCACAGTTGCACAGCGGCATGTGATGGAGGTCTGTACGAAATGGCACCTAAAAGTCCAAGAAACACGTAACGTATGAGTACGAATATACAGGGTGTATCAAAATGATTGGAGCAGGTTTGAAGTTGATTATGTTCACAAGTATGGTGAACAGAATTATAAATACTAGTAGAAATGAAAGAGTAACCCAACACGTTTATGACACATACCTACAAATGTTCGATGTACGCACCCTTCGTCACACGGCACACATCGAGGCGATAGTACAATTCCTGCCATACTCTGCTCAGCAAGTCAGGTGTGATGGTCTCCACAGCCACGGTAATTCTGTTCTTCAAATCAGTTATGCTCGCGGGTTGTGGTGGCACAAACACTTTGTCCTTCACGTAACCTCAAAGGAAGTAGTCACAAGGGGTTACGTGAAGGACAAAGTGTTTGTGCCACCACAACCCGTGAGCATACCTGATTCGAAGAACAGCCGCCTCGATGTGTGCCGTGTGACGAAGGGTGCATACATCGAACATTTTAGGTAGTGTCATAAACTTGTTGGATTACTCTTTCATTTCTACTAGTATTTATAATTCTGTTCACCATACTTGTGAATATAATCAACTTCAAAACCGCTCCAATCATTTTGATACACCCTGTATTTACGCCCTCAAGAAATATGGCTGTCGCTGAGCTGCTTTTTAAGAAATTCGCGCTTCTTCGACAGATTATTCTAAAACTTACAGTTCTGCAGATTTTCATGAAAACCCGACAAACTATTCAGTCGCTGATACTAGATTAAAAGTGGACGTGCTCTCCACACAGATTCTTCTTTCTTTACTTTTTAAAAAAAAGCCAATTAAGAATTTACTTCTCCCGAACACACCCACTGCATCTCCCGAAACGTCCCGATCTCAGACTGGTGAATGTTCTAGAGAGACTGAGGGCTGTGAACAAAATGTCGTATGTTCCGTGCGTACTCAGAACTCAAAATGAAAGCTCTGTATGAAGCAGTCCCTCAGATTTATCAGATTACCTCCCCTAAACCTCGTGGGTGGGGTAAAATCTTTGTTCTGTACTGGGGTGCCTAGGTGCAGCGTTGTGAATATTAATTGTTAGCCTTATAGAATTACGCGTATCTAGGAATCTGGGTAAGGCTCATTGCAACATTGGCAGGTTTAATAATTAAAAGTGCTTGTATTGTGGCATTTACTGAAGTCTGCAGGTAACACTGGCACTATTTGTAAACATTTGTAATCAATGTATAGACTATTGCAGCTGTAAATGCCTAAGGCTATTGAGGTTATCTGACTTGTATTAATACAATTTGACCTCCTGATTATGAGCAAACTGTTGCTCGAAACATGTAGAGGATTATAATAAAAAAAAAACTTTTTATATAACTTAATTCTGCATCAATTTGGTCATTTGCCCAGAGTTGTACCAGGATGCACGGTCAGCAAAACATAAAAGACCCTCTGCCTACGTTCCTCCCGCAATGTCAGCGACCAAGTTTCACACCCTTACCAAACAACCTGCAAAATTATAGTTATTGGCACCTTACTTTTTATATTTTTGGATAGAAAACTGGAAGACAAAAGATTCTGCACCGAATGATAGTAAGAATTCGCTGAGTTCATTATGCTCTTAATTTCTTCATGAATGGAAATTTGAATTGTCAGGGTTGTTGCCAAATAATTGCACTGCTCCAAACTTTCAAAGGATTCAGTACCTAACTTTACTGTGATCTTGTCCCGCATTCCATTCTTGAGACGTGACATGTACTTAGTTCATTCAGCACTGTATTCTAGATCAGTCTCCTTCGTAACGACTAATAAAGCTTGTGTGTTTTCCTTTCGGAAATCGTGTTAGCGGTACAACTATTCTATATCTCGTTGGTCGTGAAACCTGTCATTTCTTATAATGACCACTTTTTATACGTCTAGGCTACAACTAGAGTTATCCACAAATGTAGTCCTAATTTAATTTTCTTACTGGTATAAACTATTTTTAAAATTTTTAAAACCGTAAAGAGACTGGAAATATTTCTAATCCTATAAATTTTCTGACAATAATCAGTGGTTAATATGAATTAGGTTAGTTTAGGTTAGGTTTCGTTCTTTGTGTATCAAGACAAATGTTTTATATGCAGTGTATTTAAATTTTAGAATAAAGCTAATTACACGTCATAAACAGTTTGGATAACTGGGGTAAGTGTAAAAAAATGATATTAACATGGATGTCAACACAGGCTACAATTAACGAATCATATTATTTAATTATTGTGTTTAGTAGCGGAGTTGCTACTGTTGGAGACTGACGTTCAGGATAAACAAATATAAAATTAGTTCACAGCTAGCTTAACAAGCCACAAGAATTTATTTCAGTAATTAACCAACTTGATGCACAAAATTTTTGTTTTACAGTAAGTTTATTTCATACCTCTACATGTTTCGAGCAAATGTGCTCGAAACATGTAGAGGCATGAAATAAACTTATTGTAAAACAAAAATGTTGTGCATCAAGTTGGTTAATTACCGAGATAAATATACTGAGATGCACGGTCAGCAAAATGTAAAAAAAAGCCACAAGAAGTTGCTTACCATCTGCAAAACTCTTTAAGAATTTTACCGCGCGCGTTTATTCAAGGAACGTTTTGATGGCATGCATTATACGTGTGTAGGAGTAACATATACGTACATTACATTACATTTAAGTAAGAACATATCTGAGAAGGTTGTCACAGACAGTGGGTCTCTAACGGAGATATTTTCCAAATACTGAACATCTATATGACCAGTACGGGTGGGCTTTTTCTCCGGGGATGAGTCGGATGCAGTGTGAAGGAGACCATTAGCCTCTAACTACTTCCAAGCTTAACAATGCAAGGAGCTAAAGCCTCACTACTCCATACGACTTCATTTCGTGCATGTCATGAAATAAGTACCATATTAAAAAACAGACGTCTATTTTTAGAGGGAAGCTTCACGTGCAATAACAGTAACTAGCAATGTCGCTTTGAACCTACTTAAGTTTTCGTTTAAATCACACTAAATTTAATACATGTCCTTACATTTACATCTACAGTTTTTCTCGTATTTCATCCATTCTTACTTCTTCTTTATAGCATTCCTTCCAAGTACCGGCGTACCAAATATAACATATTTTGTTGATAATCGTACTTAACCCTTACCCTGCTAACGTGGAGAATATGGTGAGTGCCTAATAATGTCAGCAAATGGCAGATGAGATTTAACTCGGCGTTTAAAAGGCTAATTCTATCTCCAATGCAATAGTAGTGACCAGTTTTGGTAAATTCCAGAACACACAATATGGACTTTATTGTCGGGAACCAAGAACTGTCAGATAGGCTTCCGCTTAAGAGAGGATTATATTGTTGACGCCAGTCCTCCTATGCAGTGGTCGTGCCCCCAAGGTATATGGAGCCTGCCACTGAGACACATCAGGTGCAATTGATTCGAGGGTGACAACAGGCAGGTGACACCGCAACCACCGATGCCCCCCCAGGGAATTCATCCCTCAACCACAGAGCGTCAGACGTTATACAATGATGAGGGCGAACACCAGGAAGCGATTTGTATAAACCGAACTGTTGTGAACCCTACTGAAATACCCTATTTGCTACGTGGCAGTTTTTAAAATTCTGTGTGTTTTTTGCTGTTTATATAAACTATTGTAAGTATATATTCCCCGCATTTTATGGAACCCGAAGGTTCATAACCGCATTCAGAAGTGCATATAAGGAGCATATAAGATGCCACACCTGCTATCACAGTTTCCTCCCAACCCTACACCTAACTAACCGAAAGGATTCACACCCAGCTAACTGTAAATCAATTCACGCAATAGACATCCCATCAAACTCAACACGTAGCTTAACAAATGTACGCAAATGTTAATGATGATGAGATCTCAACATGGACACGCCGCTTATGCATGTAACTCTTATAGCAAGAAAATGGTCAAAACCTGATGATGGCTGCTATATGCCGAAACATGTAGTTTTCTATTGCTAATAAACACCATCATTTAGCCATATATTCATAGTTGTGTTTTTGACTGAATTTACCTCACCTTATAGTGTCCGACACCTGTCCCTATCCTGAGCCAGATCGATTCAGTCCCTGCTTCCACATCCCACTCCTGCATATCCATCTTAATATTATCCTCCCATCTACTCCTGGGTCTTCCAAGTATTCTATTTCGCTCAAGGTTCCTCTCCAAAACCCTTTATGCACCCCTACTCTCCCCCATAAATTCTAAATGACCCGTCCTCTACACAGACAGACTAAGCTACGGGCCGACGGTCCGGCATTCGACTCACGGCAGACAGAGAATTTTATCGTCTCCAGAATTTCAGACTGGCTCTGAAGTCCAACCAGCTTTCGGTACAAAGAGTGCCGGGTTTGTTATCCCGGGGTGAAGCGACAGGGTCATGAAGTTGACCCCCGTCTTCATCTCTTTCCTATATTAAAAATATTTGCAAGTGTCGCTCCCCCTACACTTCTTCGTAATGTTGACAGGGACAGTGTTACCTTTTGTAGTACGTAGCAAAGTGGTTTCATTTGTGTCATGAAATGAGTACATAAGGCACAGGTCACTATTTGCCTTCATTCCTGGCGTCTCCCTGACGGAGAATACGTATTGAGAATATAATATTCACTTATTTAGTGAATAAATTTGCAGCCTCTTATGAAACTCGGAGATTTTTTAATTGCTCTGTTTTCAAGTGTCAGCCTCTGGTTCTTAAGCCAGATTAATCCAGTCTATTTCTTCAAAATACATCCCTGCTTCCTGCTCGATTGAATTGTGAATTTTGTTGTTGCTATTACTATCATCACTATAATCATTATCATGTTGCGCTGCGTGTAATATTTAAAACATGGCATATCATTTTAATATTATAATATTATCATGTCACTAGCGTATTTACGAATTAAGTGTCATTGTTTTTGCGAATCTTGCCTTTTGCAGGTATAGTCCTATTTGTGACCCACCAGTAATAGTTGTAAATTTGGCTAAGCTGATTACCTTAACAGAAATTCAGTTAAATGGCTTGTCTTTCAAAGGAATTTTGATCGTTTCAGCTCCCACGTTGCTTAATAAAGACAAGAACGTGGATGTGTACTGTTTAACAAAGGACAATTCAGAGAGCGAGAAACTAGGGCTTTCGTCTACTGGGCTTGTAACAGTACTGTGGAACTGAAATGGGTGTTCGAAATGCGAAAAGGTTTTCTGGGGGACTGGCAAAAGCGAGAGATAGAGAGAGAGGGAGGAGGTTTGGCGTCTCTCTGACAGGCCTCCCACGAGTCACGTCCACCCCATTACCTGCTCCACTGCGGTAGGAAGGCCTGCGAGTTAGCAAAGATACGGCACGAAACAATGCAATGATTTCCCAACAGACTGTAATGCATTGCTGCGGCACAACAAACACCCAACACTAGGCTAAAGAGACCTTAACTGGAGCAGTACATCAAATCACCAAAAGGGAATGGGTTTTGGAAATGAACGAAATGGACATGGTTCTTCATTAATATTCTAGTTGAGCAAACTTGTCAGGAAATTGGCTCGTATGCATGCTAATGAATTAAGCACCCTGCATGCTCTTCTACGTAAAGGCTTGGCATTGATCATGCTTCCCGTGAGGTCATTCATTTCCATCCATGTTGTTCTTCGCGTTACGTACTATTGTAAATGTAGACACAGCTTAAAGGAACGGAATTGTGTAGGTGTGGAATATCGCTCTGCAATTCGGAATCTTTTAATTCCTGGACTTTGTCCGGGTTATCGCTTTAAAGATAAGGATGGAAATTGTTTGACATTGCTTGCTGTGGACAGGGTCAGTCAGCGTCCATGGGCTGAAGATGAGGTGAGAAGCTGTTCAGTCGGTCGCGATAGGAAATGCCGAGTCCATAGAGTGAGCCTACGATTTCAACGATTCTAAATGTGATTTACAATCGTTAGACTTGCAGAGAATTGTCTAATAAAGTGAAAAAAAGTGTGAACGGAATGTGAAAAATGAAGAGGATTATATATATGTACAGTCCTTTCACATTTTACCATTTATAAACCATGAACATATGGTGATTATTTGAAAAAGGAATATATATATATACATATATATATATACACATATACTCGTATACACACATAAGGAATATATTTTACCACATATAAGCCATGAACATTTGGTGATTATTTGAAATAGGAATACATGTGTATATATATATATATGTACATATATACACACACATAAAGAATATATTTTACCATATATAGACCATGAACATATGGTGGTTACTTGAAAAAGGAATACACACACATATATATGAATATATATACGTATATATGTGCACATATATACGTGTATGTATATACGTATATGTACCGTGGAGAAAAGGTGGACCGGGTAGCGTAACCGGTATAGCGACTGGCTACTGGCTGGGCGGTCCGGGGATCGAATCCTGGTGGGGGCGAGATTTTCCGCACCTGTCCAGACCGGCCCAGGGGCCCACCCAGCCTCCTGTACAATGGGTACCAGGCCTTTCCCGGGGGTAAAGTGCGGCCGGGGCGTGACGACCCCTCACCCCTTCTAGTGCCGTGGTCATGGAAGAGTAGAGCTATACCTCTACTCCCCTATGGGCCGTACGGCCCGTACAGAACCTCAGTGCCTGTACAAAGGTGCACTTTACTTCTTTTACCCCTTTGAAAAAGGAATATATATATATATATATATATATATATATATATATATCTTTTTCTAATAATCACTTTATGTTTATTGTTTATAGATGGTAATGTGTGAAAGTAACCGAAACATGAAGATTGCTAATTAATTCTTTAAAAAAATACCAAAGATCAAACATTTGGAAAGGAGTAGAGTAAGTCGAAATGTAAGGCACAGTGAAAATAACACTAATTTTATTCCGTGGAATTATTTTAAACATTCATTCCAGATTTTTTATATTCACGCATGTTCTCTAAAAACGTGAAAATTAAAGTATACGAAATTTTAAATGCGTCACACATTTTGTGCTGATGTGAGACTTGGTCTCTTCACCCAAGGAAAAACACAGATTGAAAGTGCTTCAGAACAGCGTGCTGGGGCCACTATTTTGCCTCAGAGAAGAGACGTAAAGCAGGGTTGGAGAAATTTATGTTTTTAACGTGATCCTAATTTTTAGAAAAGACCTTTATCAAATCTTATATTATAGATTTAGTAAACGAGGCTTGTACGACGCTTGGGAAAGCTGATAAGTGCATAAAAATATTATTGAAAACTAAAAGATACGGAGCTCCTGGTAACCCTCAGCGAATGTGAGGTAATATTAAAATTTATTTTGCGTAAATAGAAGTTGAGTACGTGGACTGGAGTTATCTGGCTCTTGCTAACGTAGTCATGAACATTAAGTTTCCAGAAAATACGAGGAGTATTTAGATTAATTGTACTGCTCTTAGCTTCCATTTAAGGGCTATGTTCGTTGGAGAGAATGTTACCGCACGTCAAATGTTTATTTTGTGCTTGGGAACACAGTTCCGCCATGTTGAAGTCTTAACGTCTGCGCCAGTGTGACACAAATAGCCTCATTTACTAGCTGCCAGAAGCCGTAACAGTCATAAGTGTAGTTCTCCCTCTCCATTCCATTCAAAGTATGTTTATCCTTCGAGTTTGTGAGGTTTTCGCAACACTCAGCAAAGAATTGTGGAATCCTCAGTGCTCATCCTTCTAATGTCATATTCCCAAATTACTTATTTACATCAACTAGTTTTGATCGAGCTTCTTAACCTCCAGTAGGAATTAGAATCATTTTCCTATAACATGTATCGTTAATCCTAATTTATTAAGAGAATCAAACAAAGAAATCTTGCCCTGCAGTTCCACTTTTAGCCTCTTCTTTTTGTTGTAGATTTGAAACTACTAAATTTTCAGACAAAGAAAATTTTTTTAATAAACAAGGGACTCTAATTGCTTGTGTATATTGAAGCAAACCAATTTCAGTTTTGACCACCACAATAAGGAGAGAGTTGTGTGTACTGAAATTCACTCTATTTCACTGCGAGTTGTTCCTAATCCACATACCGACGATGGTTTCTTTTGTCTTGAAAATGGGTGAATTGGGTTTCTCCGAAGCGCTCATAACCACCCACCAGACTACAAATAAATTAAATTCGTAACGGTCTGAGAAAATTCAAATTTTAATTCAGTTTTATTTGTGCATTAGAATAGTCCGTTTGTTAACCGGACGATATTGAGGAGGGGTAGACAGATAGCCTGGTAGTCCGGACCACAGAGGGGAAAGTGCTAGATATAGGTAACATACGTGAAATCATCACTCAGTGCTGTACCTAGTAGTATAATAATAATAATAATAATAATAAGATACTGTAATACTGGAAAATGCTGCGCTAGATTTGGCCAAAAATTGTCCAGAAAAATAGCCGGTCCAATTTGTGTGATTTATGCTTTCAAGTCTTCACTGAATACGGACACCATCCTTATGTCAAATTCCTTATCCACGGAAGCTTATGGGCCGAATGCCAAAGGGCGAGATGCTTTTGTGACTTATAGGAGATATTTATGCAATATAAGGGATGCGTACCCAGTTCGTCGTTAGAGACAAACATATGGACATCTTGCCCAATTCGAAATGTGTGCTGTGTATCAGAGTATTTGTTCTAGTTTTCATTTTGTGCGTCTTATTTGCAGACTCCGACTACCAGTTAGTATCTGAAGCCCAGACGCCTGGCGTCAACAACCAGACGCCGCCTGAGTTACCTTCTTACGACGAAAATCCAAAACGGAACAATGTCTCTAGGAATGGAGACCTCTTTGAAAACTTCAAGAATAACCGGGATAGATACCCTCCATCAGGTCATCCGGTAAGTTCCAAATTAAAAAAAAATTCTTTCCACTATTTCTCCCCTCGAGCCTCTAAGCACATCGAACTAACATTCAGAGAGATCTGAACAAGAAAATATCTGAAGATGCAAGTCTGCAATGATGATACACCGTGTCGATTGGTATAGAGTTACCGAGATTTTCAAGTTTCTATTTCTTTCATTGAGGTCAACTATGATTCTACGAAATTTCGGTAAATGCTTGTCAATCGACACGACCTAACATCACAGAAGACTTGAATATTTACCGTCACTGCTCTGTGCACCTCAAATGTGGCATATTATATGAATGACACAAAACACGGTAGCATCCTAAGTAGAAAACAGTCGACGAAATTAAGTAGCTTACTCCAACAGTCAAGCTGTTTCACTGAACGAAAACATGAGTAGATATGTTCCGGGGATAGTAGTAAGCAATCCACTTGGGTGAGTCCAATGACCTCTTATGTAAACAAATATGGCGGCGGGGTTAATGACCTTTCCCTACCCCACCACTTGATTGATATGAAAATTAATTAATATGCAAACTATCTTGATTGATCTAATTAATTAGATCAATCCAGTTCATTTACACATTAATTCGATCAATCAAGATAATTTGCATACTAATTAAATAATTTACATATCAATCAAGGGGTGGGTAGGGAGAGGTCATAAACCTCTCCGCCATGTTTGTTTACATAAGAGGTCATTGGACTCCCCCAAGCGGATTGCTTACTACTAGCATGTATGGAGAAAGAAGGGTCACGAACAATGGAACAGTGTAAATGAATGATTAGAGCGTGTCATCGGACACCAATACAGAGTTCTGGGGTAAGTAAAATAGTCACTGATGGCAGTTTTTACTGAAATTATTTAATTTTATTTCAAGAATGGAAATTGGCGTTTTAATATTATACAGTGGTGCTGATTAGTCCTTACCCCGACGTGGAAGGAAACAAGCTAATATTTGTGTCAGAATGGCGTGAATTTCTTCCGGTGCCTTGCCTTGCAGGAAAAGAAATTTGATGACATCCCGCGTCTCGATTTTGTTGAAATCGCGCGCGTCCATGACATGCTTCCGAGCTTGTTTCCTTCCTGGTCGGGCTAAGGACTTATCAGCTTCCCGGTATTTCAAGAAGTATAGGGTAACAAATCCTGCGCGATGGGAATTCATGGATTGTAGAAATGATATTTTTCTGTACTGTAGCTTGTTTAGAATTCTACAGGTCTGAACTTCGTTTATCGTTACAGTACATTCATTTGTATGATGATTGTTACACGTTAGGATTATAACTGACGCCAGTGAAGTTGCTTATCTGCTTGGAATTTAGAGCCTGCTCTACGTGCTTCTCAGAGTATCACCACTTGGGTATAGAATATGCCTAAACTTTCAGTTCAGAAATGATACTAGGGACAAGAGTTAGAGATTAGGGATGAAGTCATTTGAAGCCAGAAGAACTTTTTTTTCTGGAAAATTGAATTGAACGTATTTGAATGTGCCTCTACGAATATCTTGGTTTTAATTATCTAAAGACTATGAAATTTTTAGGGCAAGATCCAGTAAGGTGTAAATTGGTTGTGGATAACAAACGTTTACAAGTAAAGAATTTTAAACTTCTCGTTTTAGACATTTGCTAAGAAAATGTAAAGAATGTTTAACGAAATATAGAAAAATGTTTCTAAAGATACTGGGAATTTAACAACACTTTTAAACCAACTTTGGTCCGGAAATTTTCAAGAATGTAAGTATATAATGCATTGGCTGTCCCCATTCATTTACATGGAAGCAAAATTTTGGACAATTAGAAAATAGAATAAAACAACGATTGACATTAAATCGAGATGAAATTTCTCAGAAGAACGGCCGGGTACACCTTTTTTGACCGCAAAAAGAATGAAGAAAATTCGGAAGGTTTTAAAATAAAACCATATGACTAGAATCTAACGAGATACAAATCAAATTGTCTAGGACATGTGACAAGAATGAACAAAAACAGGAGGCCAAAAATAATGCTAAGTTATAGACCAGATGGGCGAAGACGACTTGGAATACATTCGACAAGACTGTTAGACAAGTGTTTCTCAACCGCCGGGCCGCTGCCCGGTACCGGGCCCCTGGCATCAATTATACCGGGCCGCGAGAGGTTCTCTTGGAATTTGTCATTTTAGTTTTCTAAGCAATTTTTATGAATAAATGTTTTATAGTGGAAATATGCTGAGGAGAAAAATATCCATGAATGTGTCGAAAAGCTCAGACCCAGATGTTGGTCTGAGGAAACTACGATATGCTACAAGATTTCATTAGTCCAGTGATTGATAACTAATTTAAATGTAATTTTATATTTGTCAACATGCCACACCGTATACATAAGTGTACTAA
>Ga0123357_10005909_pt1 | contig 14775 bp, 8 predicted proteins | sample TergutEmb28metaG_FD_89873 | JGI IMG/M metagenome (GOLD analysis project Ga0123357, IMG submission 89873) | Embiratermes neotenicus P4 segment gut microbial communities from Petit-Saut dam, French Guiana - Emb289 P4 | ecosystem: Host-associated > Arthropoda: Insects > Digestive system > Gut ...
ACTAAAATATTTTTTTTCTTCTCTAACTCCCCCCCCTCCTCCCACCACATAAACGGTCAGGAAAACCCAACACCACACCCGCTATATGAGCCTGCCGCCTGCCGAAAAGCCACCGGGGGGGGGGGGGGGGGGGGGGGGGGGGAAGATGATGAGAAAATGTTCAGTATAAGGACAACCAACCAACAGAAAATGAAAGTACAGATGAATCCAAAAACACTGAGAAAATCAAACACACTTCCAAATCCTAATTACTTATCAGCCAATGTTTAACCTTCTCACTGCCAAGAAACTTCACAGAATCAATCAGGCAAAATATGATACTCTTGTTTACAAAATTTACTTACTTGCAAACTTGCTGGAGCTTGGCCCCAAACAGGCCAGCTGTACGGGCTGTTGGTACACGACGAAGAGTTATTTCACTTGGAACAAACTGCAGCGTAACCAACAGTGAACAGTTGTGCAGAGGAAACAACTTATCTACAGCTCTTTCCCCCAGCCATGACCTGCTCAACTGAAACAGCATTAAGAACTATTAATGACAACACACCAAGGAATAAATAATCAGACAACTTCCAGATTTTTCAACAACAATTAAGTAAATTTGGAACTCCAAATCGAACTAAAACCTGCAGATATGAAACATACAAGGAGTTCCAAGCACAAATCTTGAAGCCTGTTTCCCTATTACAAAATATCCAGTCCGACACATTTATTATTACAAGTATTATTGCTGTTGTTGTTGTTACTGTTGTATTTTAAGTTCATGAAAAAACCTACTATTCTTGTTGGATGTACGTTAGAAGTTTCACATCAATGCATCTTTTTAACTGCATACTTACAAATAACATTCTCACAAAACATGTAGGTATGTTTACAGTTGATAACTCTATCAAATTTTTCATGCCTAGATCCCATAGTTCATTAGTTATCACCACAAAGCCAAGAACTAACCAAGAATTACCAACTGGTTTTTTGACATTTACAAAAATATTACCACAACAAAAGTTGCATAATTTTCCAAGATGTTACCATGCATAACTTCAGCGCTCTAACATAGTTCCAATAATGTCGTTTCCACTTCACAAGCTAGTGAGTCCACTATGTTGTAATTACAGTTGTCGGAAATTGAAAACTAGAGCATACAGGTGTCTCAGATGCCATAACTTTTTATGACTACTGATCAACTGATTCAAAACCTCAAATGCAGGCAAACAAAGCATTTTGTTTTATATGGGTAAGCAGGCTAACAAACTCAGTACACTAAAACTTTATCCATCCTGCAATTATCTTTTGATTCTTCTGGTCCCAAAAAATTGCCCATGTAAGAAATGAGTAATTACATCACATGCATTATTCCTCGAAGTGTCATTTTACCAACTAAATCAATCATAATTCTTGATCCTGATCCATCATATTCCCAGAATGATCGTTTCTGGTGAGGGAGTAAAAGTAATGTAACATTTTCAGAAAGCAAAGTAGTGGTAACCTGCCCATAGCGGTCAGTACTGTTACAGCAGTAAGAGTAATTATAAAATGCCATTATGCCTCAGCCAGGTGAGAGAAATGCAGGTGGGGTTATGGGTGTGCAAAGAGTCACTAAGAAGGGTGTCAATATACGTGTGAATTAGGTATGCCCATAAGAAAAGTATGACCTTCACTAAGCCAATATTTACGGAACTCAAAAGTGCTCATCAGCATTATGTTCAAAACCCTTATACCAAATTTTACCCAAATCAGACAATAAACATGGAGAGTATGGACATAAATTAAATCACAACTGTATGTAAAGTCCGGTTTTCATGACACCCAAAATTATGCAATAATATTTTATGGACATCTCCTGTTCCAAATTTTACCCAAATCAGATGAAAAATATAGAAAATGTTGGCAAATTTTCATTTACACCCTATGTAAAATATGCCTTTCACTTCACCAATTTTCACGAAACTCAAGTATGATCAACAACTTTTTGTGAAGAACTCCTCCTATAACAAATTTCTTGAAAACCAGAACAACAGTTTAGTCCCTGAAACTGGGTCATGGATAGGTGAACAGACATGATCACCACAAAAGGCTTTATTTATTTACTTCCTAAAGTGCACCTAAAAGGCAAAATGTACACAGGTATTAAAGTAACTTGTTGATTATTTTTGTAGATTTATGTGAAAAGTGTATACTTTTCATTTTTGTTGCTCTTTTCTCATGTTCATGACACATTTAATGCTTTCCCATAATTAAAGTTTCCCTGCATTTTTTTTTACTCACCAACCCCACCCCCACAGTCCCTTTATAACTGATGGATTTGGTTTTACTGTGGTCTGTATATTGTATGTGACACAGGAACTGAATGATACAAGCTTTGCTCAAGTTCACTCCAGTGCAAGACTTCCAAGAAAAAGTCAATGAAATATCACGTTTCAGCCATCACAGCAACTATCAGGTTCTCAAGAAAGATTCTGGAAGTATGCAACTTACACATGGGTATGAGAACTCTGCCATGACTATGTATACAGTTACGTACCTTCTGTGTGAATTTGGCTCGAAGTATAGCACGATCCTGACTTTCTTCATACAAGAGGATACGCAAATTCTGTGATCCCTCCATTTCAATAATAAACTGTTCATTCCAGCGAGGATTAGCCGAGTTGCATACCAATTTTGATTTTGCCTTACGGAAGTAATGGCCATATGAATCGACCTCTATGCAGACAAACAGGTCTGTTGACAAATAAAAACAGTCAAGCAGGATAATGAATAGATACATAAGAAGGAAAGCACTTGTCTCAGTATAAAAACTGGCATGAAAAACCCAATATCCCATTTAATACGTTTCTTAGGAGATGAAACACAAGAAAGGGATTGGGAAATACAGAAGAAGTATTAGTGTATATATTAAATGGGAATTTCACTAAATGTATGATTTATCAATAATGCTATAAAAACCTAAATTTCATTGTATATACTGCAGTTCTATATAGCAGTGCTGGTATATATTTGAGTTGTGTATGTTCAGATTGATGGCATAATCGTGATAAATACAATTCTCTAATTTCATATAAGGGACCACAGGCAAGAGTCAAGTGCATAGAATTCTGATCATTACATATTACACTTAATATTACAGGGTATCTGGACTTGTCTGATACACAGAAGAGAATGTGTTGGAAACTGCATTTGTTTACGTCACCTGGTGAAAAGGCGAGGTAGCACCTACTCCAAGGTGTCCATCAACATTCCCTGTACTGGATTTATGTCCCCTAGGCCAGCAGTTCTCAAACTTTATTGCAGGGGTACCACTAAATAAATTTTAACAATTTCAATGTACCACCAATAATTTTTTGTATTTAAAAAAAAAAAAGGTAAAATTGTAAATACAGGATGATAAGGGGAATGAATGATATAATGTTGCTAGCAATGTTGTGTATTAGCAAATACATGTGGCTTATGTTTTATTTATTTTTTCAATTTAATGTCACTTACCAGTAAGCTATGGTTGGCATACCAATAGTTGTACACATAATACAGTTTGAGAAACCATGCCCTAGGGATCCATACCCAAGTTAAGAAATTCATTCAATTCAAACTCTGTCCTCTTTTTAAACTACAAATATATCCAAAACTATCAGCAATAAAAACATGTAAAGTAAACAAAATGTGGTTAAATTAGCTCACAGAACTGCAAACATTTCATGATCATAGTCAATTTTACCCTACTGGCTTGGGTGTGAACCTGCTACAAGACCAAAGGAACAGAACAGCATATATTTTACTCACACATCCATTGTATGACCCCTACATTTATTTCACACCATGACAGAGTGCTCATGAATTTAGTTTTACTATTAATCTACACAGAATGTGAAATACACAGGTTGATAACACATTTTTCACAATGATATGTATGTATCTTTGCTGTAGTGGAAGATGCATTGCACCATTGTTCTGCTTTGGCAGGTCAACACTGCTAACTGCTGCCTTTCAAGAGTCTTCTTCTTCTTCTTCTTCTTCACAGCTGAAAGTTCAATGGGCAGGCGATTATCACTATGGAGCATGGATGCCGAAGCCATGTTTCTGTTCTATACAACAATTGTAGGTTTTAGAGCAATGCCATTCTAAACACGGTAATTTCCATCATCTGGCATATTTACATTTGCATAACAATGATATCAGTAGCTTACATTATTAGTTTCAAACAGCAGGATAATCAGTGAATAATGAGGAGGATGGGTGTGAAAGAAACAGTCATGGCCTTACGTGAGCTCCTTTCCCAGCATTCGCAGGAAAGTAATAACAAAAACAAAAAAACAATCATCAGTCAGAAAAGCCTGAGGCATAATCAAGATACACACTAAACACCTGCATGAACACAAGTCAGAATCGTTGCCGCACATAGTACATACCAGTATGGACACTACTGTCTCAACTCAATGTAGAATGTGGTTGAAACCATTATTGATAAACTGTTGCCTCAGACTTCCATTCTTCTCCCCTCTGTAGCTGCACTTCTGTGATCCAGAATTCATCCTTTCTTCCAACCCCTTCTAATGGTGGATAATTGAGTGACTGCACCCAACAAGACTTCATGCAGTGTTTCAGCAAACATCAGGTCCACAAAGGCAGCTGGTCTACACATGGGTTTGTATAACCACAACATGGATGGTGTTCTCTAATTTTGTCTGATAGGTTCATTCTAAATTCCCTTTGATTTTACACTGCACCCAACACCACCAATTTAATTAACTGGTGAATCTTTTCAATTAACACATTTTGTTAGCATTCATTATGTTCGCTCTTGTTTTCTTTCTGATTTATGTACTTCCTTTTCCTTGGCCCATGTCTGATTAATTTACAGAATAAAACTACACCAGTAACTCAAATCTTTCAATACCATAAATATGTGTGTGTGCATTATATATTTGCACAGCCTTGTTCAACGAAGTCAATTTTAAATATCTCTCTCTCTCTCACACACGCACGCGCACACTCACACGCACGCACACACACACGCAGACACACGCATGCACGCAGACACACACGCACGCATGCAGACACACACACACACACACACACACACACAGAGCTGTTACTGAAGTAAGCAGGAACACTTTAACACTGTTGGGACATGTTCTACAGTTCAGCCCACCTCACACAAAGAGATATTTGATTTGGCACACAGTTTCGTACTGTATTATTGGACAGATCAATGACACAAGTCCAAACACAGTCTATCAGAACAGATGCCATAATCACTAAACATATACCACTGCTGGAAATAAAAGATGTGCTTATTATCATTCTGTTTTCCTGCAGATATCATGGACATCTGGCACATCATATGTTGCTGTGAAGGATTTGGATACAAATTTTGATCACTCTTCCAGGGATATATCCTCAGAGTTCAGCTGCCAATAAGTTGTTCTCAGACACTATACACTTCACACAAGTCAGACTAAGACATTTAATCTTAGTAAGTACTACATATTTACTGACCTGCCTGTGTAAATCTGTGAACCCCATAACATCGAATCCAAGGAATGCTGAGAGTCAACCGCAAGTCAGATAAGTCCAGACAGCCAGCAATATTGTAAATGTAGGGGTTTAGCAAGCATGTGAAGGCAGCAGTATCAGTTTTGGTCCCAGTCGATTTAACATTGTAGCAATAGTGGGGAAGAAAAAATAACAGAGAAGTGTTCAATAACTTCACAACAGAGATATGGAATAACTATTGCCTACCTGCAGGTTGGTCAAGATCTTGCAGTTCCTTTAGTGTAAGATGAAGGTCACCAACTAACAAGCTTTCATCACGACCTGTTCGCAAAAGATATGAGCCCATGTTTGTTTTCAGAAATGTTCTACAGGCAGTGATCCATGCTTGAAGTTCTATCATACTGACTGTATTTGTTCCACCAGGACTGGGAAGTTGGAAAGACTGAGAAAGAAAAAGACACATCCTCTCTTATCACATTCCTGTATAACTGCTGTTCTCTGTAAATTCACAAACTGAAAACTTCAAGTAAATTAAAAGATCCCAGTTTGATATATGGCAAATTCACACTTCCAAGATCTCAACCATATCATAACAAGACAGTAAATAATTCATTTTGTCATTTATTTTCAGTCATGAAATCTGTCTCTTACTTTGAGGGAAGAACATAAATTACAAATGGCTACAAAAAAGTAATCACAAAAACATCTGAGCCTAAGGAGTGGAAAGAAGTAGATACTAACAGTTTGTTGCAAGTGAAAATAGTGAACAGAAGACTGAATCATCTGGAACACATTCTGACATTTAAACAGGTCTGTACATATGTGTTAAATAGCATTGAAGTGGATGCTGAAACAAAAGACAGCATGAGGAAGACCGAAGAAAAACTGGATGGAAGATATAAGGAAGGCCATGAATGAAAGAAACCTAAATGAAGGCCAGTGGGAAGATAGGAAGCAGTGGAGTCTAGATGTCGGACAACACAGAACGTTTTGAAACCGACATACATACATACTGCACATATGTGTTGTTTGTGAATCAGAATGGTAGCCAACTAACTTCACCCATGATCAAGTTTAAATATACATCTGTGAAGAGGATTTGTTAAAAGTAACACTTTTATAATAAAGGAAATGAAATTAAGTTGTTGCACAATCAATTAAATAACCACAAATAAAGTGAAAACAAAGTGACATACATTTTTATAAAATTTGATACTGGGAAGTGTTGTCTTTTACCATGTTCCAGTTTCATCAGAACATGGACAACACTGAAGACACTTCACATGAAGATCTACAAACATTTCTGCATGCATCTAAAATACTGAACAACAGGTGCAGAAAAAATGAAACACATATTTTATTGCTGATTCATTTTTTTTCATAAACCTTGGGGGTTTCAAGATACTCATAACTAATGTGTTCTGACTGCTTAGAGAACACTCCTACCAATGTCTGATGATTCAATAGACAAGCTATAATAACCTGATTCAACACTGTTAACAGTCTGCCAGCACTCATAAACTATGTGCACTGGTGGTCATCTCTAGATGTGCCTGTACGGTGGTACCGACCTTAAAACAAACACACATAAAAGATTTTCTCCATCTCTAATACAAATTCATTCATTCATTTAGTAGTCTGTCTTATGAAAGGTACAAAGCCTCTTCCAAATCAAGCTCTCCACACAGAGAGATCTACAGCTTCCTCCTTCAAATGACAGTATCCTTTCCTTTCCTTAAGGTCATCCAGAAGCTTACTATGTCTTCTTCCTTGTCTTCCTGTCACTTCTAACCTCCCATTTATCTTTCCTTCAATAACCCGTTAAAGAAGGCAGTTTCTACACACAATGTGACCAATCCAGTTAGCCTTCCATTTACTTATTCCATGCAGGATATTCCTCTGCTCCTTGACTCTAAGGGATACTTCTTCATTTCGCACATGATTGGTCCAACTGATCTTTTCCATCCTTCTCCAGCACATTTCAAAACTTTATTCGTGTTTCTGATCTACTGCCCGAAGAGTCCAAGTTTCAGCACCATATAAATCTATGCTCCAAATGTAGCACTTCACTAGCTTCTTCTCCAATTCCAAGTCCAATATGCTAGTAAAAAGAGCCCTCTTCTTGTTGAATGCAATCCTACATTTCATTTCACAAGTACATCTTCCGTCATTTGTTAAAATGCTATCCAAATATTTAAAAATCCCATATTCTCTAGTTGTTTTTGGTCTATCATAATTTTTACTGGGAATTACTTCATGTAAAGGACACTATTTCCATAAAGTATGACCCACTTTGTGCTTTCTTCATCAAGTGTGAAGTCAGACAATTTATGCAACTCTGAATTGTGTCCAGTACTTCCACTTGTATCAGTCTGATAATGATGCTTGCAGAAATTTTCAGAATGTAGAAACGAACTCGGTTCATATCATCCACATATTTCACATTAAATCTAATGCATAAAGGCTTAAAGATAACAAGAAAAATTGCATCACAGCTGTTACACTATACACATATTTCCTTACTTGTTTTAGAAGTTATTTGAATGCTGGCACTACCTTCCTTCCTAACAAGGTAATTTACTAGAAAATGATTTATTTACAAGATGATGACAGAGGAAGTTCATGCCTCACCTCATGGCCAGAAAAGCACAACTACTGTGCTGCAGAAAATCCCAAGTTACATACACTGTACACAAAACTCTGTTATTGAAATTAGCATTAGGTAATAGTTATCTCTGTACGTACTTTATCTTTCCAAATCATTCACTTGCCATATATACGTAGCCCAGTTTATGGTGCCAAATGTTTCATTTCTATGTTGTAACATTAAAAATTCTGTTTTAACTAGAACTATACCAACACCCACATTCATAAAATCAAAACATAAACTTTGCATTGAGCATGACTGTCAGCTTCATGGAGTTCAGCAGTTTTCACCCACTATAATTAAGAAAGGTCACTTTCATGTACCACATTGTAACCAGAAAGTCTGATGCAGTAAATACAAATCATGGTTCGACAGTCCAATAATTCAGATTAAAGGAAACCTATGCATCAATTGAACATACATAATATAAGATACAGTGTTCCATGAAAACTGTCTCAAACATTTTTTGAATTAGCGTGTAATGAAAAAGATGCCATACTTATGCACAGTGCAGCCCAAAATTTGTATGTTCCAAATTGTGACTAAGTGGTTAACACTGCCAATCTGAGTACAGGAAATCACAGGCTTGAATCTCGGTGTGGAGACAGGCTATTCTGATGATATATTCATGAAATACCCCACCCATTTCAGGAAAATATATAACATGACCTTAAAAAAGTCAAGGTACACTTGTTCCATGTCCTTCCAAATTAAGAAATCATCCTTCCATTCAATGTGTCATAACATACGCAGCTCAACCATTCAGTAAATCAAGAATTCATGAACCCAGTTTAACTGCATGAAGAGAGCTCCCTTGCTTGCTATTGTTGCAAAAATGACACCAAAGATTAACATACCAAACCAGAAATGATATACTGACCATTAATTCTTAGATCTAGTAATGAATATCAACAGATACAGTCCTGCTTATGTGTAGCAGGCACCATAAGACCTGTTCTGCACTGCTCTACAAAATGATCAAAATATTTGACGTAATAATTCTTGAAGAATCAATACTGTACCTGGAGGGCATGTACAGCTTCTATCCACTGAGTACGTTCAAATTCCGAGGACAAAAAAAATGTATATGTGCGACCAGCTGAACGGTTTCCAACACGGAAGATCAAATTGGGTGACGCCAGTACCAGCTGTGCCTCTAGGTCTGCTAGCTTCTTCCGCTGCTTATCTGAACCTCGAATCCCTAGTTTTGAACGCTATGAAATAGACCAAGAGAAAAATAAAATTTGACACTTCATTGCCAAAGCATTTAGAGATCATGCAGAAAATTTAAAATGAGACATGCAGCAAGTTCACAATTTCATAAAGAAGTATATACAGAAAATCCACTTTACACACATTTTTACAAATGACCATGGGCATTCATCTTATAAAATCAACAATTTGCATACCCAAATACATGTATATAATATTAACCCACTCCTACGTGTTTTGGCAGTTGACAGCCATCATCAAACAGCCACACAAATAATTAAAACCTAATGAATTAGGCTACCATCTGGGGCATTAAAATACTAATATCATAATAACACCACCAACTTTATCATAATTCATTAGGTTTCAATGACTGATGTGGCTTCCTGATGATGGCTGTCAACAATTGAAATATGTAGGAGTGGATTCATAATATGTATATGTATTTGGATCTGCAAGTTGCTGGTTTTATAAAATTAAATATATCACACAGCACAGCAAGAACAATGCTAAAACAAGATTGTGGGCAAGTTTAACACAATAAATGAAAAATAAAGTGTCAACAGCTGCACTGAAGAACCATTACACATGAACTAGTGTCCAAATATAATATAGTAGTAAGTAACATGAAAGGCTTCCTGAAGAAATCACTTTTAAAAGAGAATAAGAAATATGTTCATGCTTTCTCAATATATTAAGTGTCAGGAATAAACAAACTACAAACATATAAAACACTCTTAATTACTTAACCGTTTGACACCGGAATTATTTTTTTAATTTTAGCACACTATATAAAATGTGAATACAACAGGAACCAAATATGTTGTTGTTATGAAACAAACTGCATTTCCTATATTTGTTGAATAAATATATAAAAAACAACGTTTAGAGGTTAGTGGTGTGGTATGACCCCTATAGTGGTCGTTAGTTGTCAAAGGGTTAAACATGCAAAGCATGCAATGAAATCCTATTGATGTCTCCAGATTATATTTGATTTGAAGAACACACAGACAAAACCATTAAATGGAAGCAATTCAACATTCATAAAATGGAAACTGACTCAAGTTGTGGAAAACACTGAAGTAAAATGTTTAAATTCAGAGTCAAATTTATAATTGCCCACAAAATACAAGTTCATCTCATTTCTGGTATCAGTTTTTCAGACACAAGTGCACTAATTTTCACGATACACAGAGCGAACAAGATGCCACCAGAAACTTTGTTATTTCACACGTAACTGTCACCAACAACAGCACCTTGACGGGTGTGAGACACCTGTGAAGTGGGAGCAACATGACTGTCACTAAATGCACTGTCCTGAAACTCTGCATATGAAAATATCTTGAAAGTTGTAACTTATACTAAAATGCTATTTAGGATAATTAAAAAATAGCATGGCACCTGTCAGAGTACATTCTGGTGTCAAGTCAATAGCTGAAAAATCACTGACACGTGAAATGCGTATGGTGACGAACTTTATACTTATTTACTGGGAGTGGCCCTATCACATAATGTGGTCACCTACTATGCATGCTCTAACCCAATGTGCCCTGCATGAGCCCTTTCTTGATTCATGATGAACAATGAATTCCTTACAATAACAGTTTCACCTTCTTCCAGGTCGTGGCATCACTTACCAATCCAGCATTATGATAACCATGGAATATGTGGTTGTGACATCACACAAAAACCAAACTCTACTTAACCATGCTAACCTGGTAACCATAAAAACAAGGTAACCATGGCAACTGGCCTAGTGATGTCACACACAAACCAAGCTCTAGCATAGCCATAGAAAGCTGGTAACCATGGACCAAGGGTATAAGACAATCAAACCCACCTCTATAGTGACAACAGCAACCCAGTAATCACTCAGTCAATCGCAAACCAAGGGCATTATATATACATAGATTTACTTATTGTCAGTATATCAAAATATATCATCAAATGGTACACTGTTTAGTGAACACTGACATGGAAAGGACAGCAATAGTAGTAGGTGTTATATAATTTAAGCTACTAAAATCCTGGGTGAGGATAGTTGGTATCCTGGACAACAAGGTGACAATTTATGAACATTATCTACTATTAACACAGAAAAGAAACTACCACTGCTGAGTGCTGTTGGTACTGTCTGCTTGCTTTGGGAGGGGGTGGAAAACAGTCAGCATAATGCATAAACTTTACATACAATGTGCCCAGATACTTAATATAGCATTCCAGGAGGCTATAATTTCCTTATCATTACACATACTGAAAGGGAAGGGTTAGGGGATGCGTAGCATAAAAAAACAGAACAGAACACTGAAATGAAGGTAAACTCAAAAGGTTTATCTGTAAATTTCAGCATATGTCCCTTGCATCGCATGACATACGTCCAGCCAATACCTCATTGCAGCCCATACATGCCGCAGCAGCTCTCAAGTTACTACTTCAACAGCTACAATGATCCAGTATATGAGTGCAACAGAGCTGCCTACCTGCCCAGTGGACACACACACAGTACTTATGGTACAACCCATAAGATCAAGTCACAGCGCATTGTATATGATACCTCAGAGGCCAAGCAAACAAGCCCCAGCATATCCATACAAACTGTCATCAAGTGCATTACAAACAACTACTGCAATAAGGCAATGCCACACTCTGTTAAAATACTGCAACCTTCATCTTCTTCAAATTCCAGAGGGCTCATAGAGAAAAGCCATGGTGCATTACACCATCACACCTGTGATTCTGGAGGCCCCGCCTCTTGCCTATTTTGATATGATGATGAAATTTCTTTTCCTACAGGAGGAAGAAAATGAATCTAAAAAATTTAAGCTTAGTCTCTTGACAGCAACAGTATCTGGAATGCATTCAATGACATGTTTCTTAGGCACTTAAAGGGGACATGATGCCTGCACTTGGCCTCTTTGTCACCAGATTTGATACACCACTACTTTTTCATATGGTGTTATGTCAAAAATGTTATGTACAGGTGTGTTTGTTAGGTCAATCCAACAGAATCACTGCAGCAGTTTAAGCTGTAAATACAGAGTTGCCAAGAACTGCATAAGCTGAAATTAGTTCAGTTCAACATATGCCACACAACACAAGAATATGCATGTAGAAATATACTGACAAATTTTTTGAATTACCCTTCATCTTAGTATTTTGTTTCAGTATGCATAATGGTTAAAACTTACAGCCTCCTAACACCCAGAAGTCACTTTTGGGACCTTCTGTGCAACATCAAATGAAATATGCTAGTGTGACAAGGAATGACTTCCCATTTTATTCATTTCCATATTTCATCTGACGTACCAATCTCACGATAAGAAATGAATGTAACATTCCAGCTAAGGAAAGACCTTAAGACAACCTAGTCACAGAGAGAAGAGTATTCAAGTGGATCCTCAGAAAGACAGTGTAAAGATTTAGATCAGATGGCTCTGGCTCAGAACATGATCCAAATGTAGACTCCTGTGAAAACAATAATGAACTGATTGCACAAAAAGAAGGAGATACGACTAGCTAAACAACTATAAACTTTTCATGACAGACGTGCATCACTGAGATATCAAATAAAACACACACACACACATAAATTAATGTAAATTGTATGAACATGGCAACTTCTAACCTTATCATCATTTCTTTCGTCCCACAGTATCTGGTCACGAACAGTACATGCCTGAGATTTCAGGGCCAAAATATTAGGAGGTGAATTCTCTCGAGGCTCAACAGCTGGCTCTTCAAAGATCACAATGTCACACAAAGTAATGTACCACTTCAATTCAAAAGTGAACTTATCTCGCCCAGATGCCTGCACAGATTTAAACAGAGTAAAATCAAACACTGCATTCCATTTCAGGGTTGTATCTACAAGCAAATGCACAGTGTACAGAAGGAACGTTATTACAAATAAGTAGGGGACAATATTATTTCAGAACAGTTTTAAAAATACTGCATCAAACCAAGGACCATAGAAAACTGTCATGTACTTTACAACAGACATCCAAATAACAACTCCTACTCATAAATAAAGAAAAACACTGTCAAGTTCTATGGCATTTATACAATTCAGTGGTAAAAAAATATATTTATATTCATCAATATGTATAGCAACATTACAAGTTCTGTGGTAAAATTACTTCACTTGTCCATTAGAATTTGAAGTGACAAACTGCTCATTCATAACACCAACAAATACACCTTTGAGATATACAAAATACGCTATAGTATCACTTCTACAGGTTTCAGCATCACTTGTGCCATCCTCATGGAGCTCTACATTAAGATTTAAAACTCAATGAAATACAATGTATCACAAGTGTCATTCATATAATAAGTAATATGATAAAAATGTAATATTCATAAATGAATTACTTGATGCCAAAACATGTAGGAGCAATATCAGATTATACCTGAATATATCAAAGGTGCATTTTCTGGCATCATGAATGGTTTAATTCAATCAAAATGTATGGAAGAAGCAATGTCAAAGTTGAAGTGACAAGTTTACTCAGTGCACTAACCACATATGTTAATGTTATATGTTACTCAGACAAATATTTCTTCTTATGTTTATTGGACTGTGCATCATTGTGATAGTTGAAGAATATAAGACAAACTTGATGTCACTTGCTATTTTATTTCACTTCTTATGTGCTCAACATGTTTCGGACATTAATATATCTGTCATCAGGAGCTTGCGACTATTCTGTTGAATTACCACATAGGTCGTATTGTTCTTGGTTCGATGTGTGTTGGAGTTTCGGTGTGGTTGGGTTGGAGTGGTATCCGTGTTGCAGGCTTAATGTCCGAAACATGTTGAGCACATAAGAAGTGAAATAAAATAGCAAGTGACATCAAGTTGGTCTTTTATTCTTCTAATATTTCTTCATTTTGTAAAGTATGTTTGCATGCACATTGTTAAATAATCCACTACATAATGATTTTGTCACTAATTAGACAACATAAATATATTCTGAAGTTTACAGATACTTTAAACTCAGAGAAACACAAAAGTCCATACGTTGGCCATGAAAGAACTCGCTAAGATTTTAAATTCTCAAAAGTCTGTATTCTATCAAACATCTTTTACCTTGTACTTAGCACAAGCAATAACATCATTAAAAAGGAAAAGGTGACGCAGTTTGCGGTGCCCATCCGACAGCTCCACTATAAAGGAATTCTTCACAAGACGACGCTGAGCTCTATCAGCAGACTGTCAAAAAGAAACAAGTCAAAGGTGTGAAAGAACATGTCTTGACAATCTTAGGGTACAATCTGATAACAACTCAAACCTGAGAGTTGTGATACTTTAACCTTTTGGCGCCGGAATTATTTTTTTAAATTTTAGCACACCCTGTATATAAAATGTGAATAAAACAGGAACCAAATATGTTAGAATTATGAAACAAACTGCATTTTGAAGAGAAAAA
>Ga0123357_10005910_pt1 | contig 14775 bp, 15 predicted proteins | sample TergutEmb28metaG_FD_89873 | JGI IMG/M metagenome (GOLD analysis project Ga0123357, IMG submission 89873) | Embiratermes neotenicus P4 segment gut microbial communities from Petit-Saut dam, French Guiana - Emb289 P4 | ecosystem: Host-associated > Arthropoda: Insects > Digestive system > Gut ...
AAAGGAGAAAGAGGGGGGGGGGGGGGGGGTGTGGTGGTGGGGGGGGGGGGGGGGGGGGGGGGGGGGGGAGTTGCTTTGTAGGTTAGTGTCCAGTCTTTTTACGTTGCATGCTGCATGCTTTATATAGACACTCTTAAAGAATACAATTCTGATAAACCTGATGATGGCCAATGTTGGCCGAAACATGTAGTCTTTATCATCTTCTAATAAACATAATTAGATATACATTGTTGTGTTATTGACTGCAATTACCCTACATATTAATTTGTCCACATTAATTCATGACATGATTTTCTGAAACAATTTACCGAACACAATATATACGTTATGATTTTCTCCACAACTTTTGTGAAATATTCACATTCTACGGAGAGTTCAGTGAGATATGATCATAAATTTACATAAGCCTTCAAGTAAAATACCCCCTATTTTCCTCAGATCCTATTCCAGCTTCATGTGTCTCGACAGATATTAGAAAAATCCTTAAATATCTAATTCCATGGAACTCCGTCCAGTGGGAGCCGAGCTGTTCACTGTGCACGGGCGGACAGATAAACATGACGTTAATAGTCGCTTTTCGGAATCTTACGAAAGTGACTAGAAAATACGTCTGTCTAATAAGAGTAAAAATTGAAGATTCAATGCCTAATTTTAACACAGCACCACACTAAAATAATAGAGTAGGAACAGTCTCTGGGAGCAGTCTGATTGTAGTCAAGACTCTTTCTTGTTCGCTGGATAAGGTGCACACTATAGTACACTGCATAACCCGGCAGAATAGCGCATAATGTCTCCGCGTGAACAGTCCGTTACGGTTGTCCGACCGCGACCACAACATACATCGACTCGGTAATTCCCGTAGACGTTCCCCAGTACAAAATTTCGTTCGGATCCTTTCACCTGTTCTCGAGTTTTTACATGCACCTGAAAGGGACAACGGTCAGAGATTTCAAAAGATTTCCGCAAGATTCCAGCAGCCTAAAATTTCGCGTGATTTCAAACTTCCGCCGCGAAGTAGATGAGAACTGCACTCTTCTGGTCTATTACGCCGCGAGTAGTGGTAGAATGCAGTTCTCAGCTTAAAAGTTTAATTCCTTCCTTCAGTACAACGGCCGACGTTTTAACGCCGTACTGGGAAATAAGCATTGCTTGTTGTTACCATAACAAGAAACAGAAATACACTGTCAGGGAAAAATGAAGAGCTTCCAGCGCTACGTAGGTGGTACAATAACATTGCTTTAAAGATGTAAGAGGCACGACATAATGGAACACAAATGCACGAAGCCGGAAAAGGAAACCGGTAGGAAGTCTTATATCTACGTTTACCGAATGGATGGAAGCGTATTTGAATAAGGGAAGACAACAGCACGAGAGAAGTTGGGAGAATATGAAGAGAATTTTGTATGCAGGACAAATCCCCGCGGCGAATGGTATTCTCTGTCCTACCCGAACTCCTATAGTAGCAGCGAATCAAGCGGCGTATCTTCATTCCTATCCGTTTAAAATACAATTTGTAAAGCAAAAAGACGCATTTCTTTGGTATTGCAAATTGTTGATTTATATCAGATACTGCGGTAATTCTTCACCGGGCAAACTTAATTTTAATTGCAAAAAGTCTATGTAAATTTCATCCCGACCTTTCACCGAGTTAATATCTCTCCTGGCTCATACTTGGTAAGTCCCGGTTTATAATAGCGGACCGAAACCCGCCATACTCGGCCTTTTAGTGGTTATCCAAATGCTCAGCAGCGATCACTTCCCTTTCACTTAATGGTAAACAAAAATCCAACCTCCTACATGACCTATGCATTTCAGCAGTGTCTTTAAATAATTTATGCCCAAAAATAAATGTAGCCGTACAACATGCCATGGCTTTTCTTTCCCAATTTGTCTCAGCTCATTCATACAGTCATGCGAAGCAACAGCAAAACGTGTTACAGCAGAGAAGAGCCAACAGCATTCCGCTTGTTTAGAAAGCAAAACTTCTAAAGTACATATCCTAGCATTTATTTATCGTCAATCACCAATTTAATCTTGTCATATTTACACACATATATATATATATATATATATGTAAATATCACAAGATTAAATTGGTGTGTATGTGTCTGTGTGTATACATATATATACATATATATATATATATATGCCGGTATCTCAGCCGGTATAGCGACTGATTAGGGGCTGGACGGTCCGGGATCGAAGCCCGGTGGGGACGCGATTTTTCGCCCGTCCAGACCGGCCCTGGGGCCCACCCAGCCTCCTGTACAATGAATATCGGGTCTTTCTGAGGGGTAAAGTACGACCGGGGCATGCTGCTGACCACTTACCTCCTTCAGGTGTCGCGGTCATGGAAGAGTAGAGCTGTACCTCTACCCACCCTCTGGGCCACACCGGGCCTGTAACGGGAAAACTTTACCTGTATATATATATATATATATATATTCCCGGATTATTGCATAACGCTATCAATGGCCTGGTTATACACGGTGTCGCATGAGGAGACAATTAGAGAATGATGAATTACAAAGAAATAGCGGTATAACTGTGGGAACTCTCGTGGAACGCGCTTGTAGGGACAGAGGAACAGATAAAATATCCTGGATAGCGGGTTCATGGTCCGAGATTTGAATATGGATCCTCACATGAAGCAGCAGCGGTCATCAGTCAACTCCGTTAACCAGTCTATAGTTACTTAACAACATTGTATTTCTTGCACAAGTACTGTGTTCGCCGATGTTACGGCTGCAATAAATGCAGTGTAGTATGGACCTGAAAAGAGCTGCACACGTCATTACTGTTAGCTAGTTAGGGAATGCAGGAATGGCGTAAAAACTGTGACGGTTCCCCTAAACATTTGTTTCAGTATGTCGAGAACCGTGAGATTAAAAATGAGAGTATATAAAACACGTTTTCCGTTTTTCTCTAAGAGATAAATTCTTTGAACAGTTTCCTTTCTGGTAAATTTAAAGTCGGTTATTGCCCAGTTATATGCACAATGCGTGCAGCTATGTACACACAATGTCCATCGGTATCAAGGTTCAATTTTGACCCAAAATAACAGTTTTCGACAAATCTGGTAACATCCAAAATAACATTTCCCAAAACTCGTTCAATCGTTTTCAAATTCCTAAAAGTAGACGAACAGACAGGAACACATGCACAAGCTAACAGACGCATGTTTTGTATTTTTGCTTTTTTTGTAGTGCGTAAAAAAAGATTTCCCTGTCATTCCTTTTTAAAAGACGGTATCATTCAATTTTCTGTCCCCTTTACAATAAAATAAATATCCATGTAATAAAGACATATGGAGGTGTGGATGTACAGTTCCACGCACTCTTCACCTCCGCACAAGATAGAATTGAGTAACCACTCGACAGAAGGTTACTTGGCGACCACAGCCAGTCCTAAGGTTTAGTAGCAAAGTCTTGTGCCCCTGCCTGGGATTGAACACACAAGCCCCGGCCAGCAAACCTTACCCTAATAACTACGCGGACTGAGCAGTCCCGGTTCCCTCTTAAATTGCAGTATGAATTATTACTAATATAATACAAATAATGGTGCAGTCAATTTTGGTGATGTTGACATTTCATCTGCATAATGTAACGTTGTACCTTATTTCGTACTGCTTGACCTCTATCATTCCTACACAAACAGCAGCCCTAAGGGCATAGAGCCACAATGTGCTCCAGTATGCCAGAGCATACAGTGTCACAGACCACATGCACAGTGTTCTGTAATGACATGGTTAGGCATGTAACACACAGCGTCGTACATCCGATGTCGCTGTTAGGATTACAATATCAAACAAGCATAAATTGTATCACTTACAGTACAACTAACTTTAGCTATGTATGATAATTATTTTAATATAAATATTCTGTGCGCCTCAGTTAATTCTATAAAAATGAGTTTTTAAAAATATTTTCTATTTGCAGCTTCAGTGACAACAATTCGAGCTGTCAGTATATTTACCATCCACGCAAATCTGTTTTATTTTGTCTATAATATAATAATTTGCAAACAGAAGGAAGGCTAACTGGTTTGGTCACATCCTGCGCAAGAGCTGCCTTCTAAAACACGTTCCTGAAGCAAAGATAGATGGAAAGAGGGAAGGGCTGGGAAGATGAGGAAAAAGACGTAAGCAGCTACTGGATGACCTTACGGAAAAGAGAGGATGCTGGAAATTAGAAGAGGAAGCACTAGATCGTACATTATGGAGAACTTGCTTTGGAAGACGCTATGGACTTGTCGTAAGACAGACTACAGGATGGATGAATGAATGAATGAATAATTGGCACGCGATTTTAATTCCTATTTAAAACTTGTTTGGGATATAATGTAAGTTAAGACAGTTACGTAACAGTAACTGAGTATTTTATTCATCCCATTATTATTAACGCCTTACACTCTGTGATGCTGCACGTTGATTATATCTTTCCACGCTCTCTGACTTCCTACTTACACACACTTCAAGATATCTGCTACATGCATCATAATTAACTTTACTATTACTACTCTAAATTTACTTACAGGTTAGTCGCGGGTTTTCTTCCACCCTCTCCAATTTATCCTTATTTTATGTGTTACATAATATTACTGGTCACATCTCAAGGTCAAAGAACATTTCGAGGATACGTTCCATTTCACACGCTACACAGATATAGTACACAAATATATCATTACAGCAGGTCATAAAAGTGTTTATGTAAAATATTCTGACAATGGCCATTTTTGTTACTTGGAATTTTGGAAGAGCAATAATGTCCAAAATTTCGGCCAAAACTACAATCAAATTCCTTTTTCAGAATCTGGCAATTGTTCGATAACTGAATTGGTATTATATTAGACAAGTGAGATCAAAAGAGCGCAAGTATAGCACTGTGTGATGCGAAAAGGGACGTTTTAGTGTGAGTTAAAGCATCAGAAAATGGACAAAATTGCCTAATTAGGAACTGAAGTCGTGATAATGTTATGATCAAACTTTATACAAGTAAATAGTTTCGTGAACTTTTGGTGACTTGTATAAGTAACCAGTGAAGATGAAAAATGTATTCTCGACACAAGTGAAGTATACAATCTAATGAGGTATAAGATATAATTACTTGTTTTATCAGATTCCAGTACTGCACTAGCAATCGTCAGTCATGAAACGACAATCAGAAACGCAATTTATAAAGTGGCGTATCAATTTTATACCACACTGCTACCACATACACCAGTACAACAAGACAGCCAAACCTACAAGTTACACTTTTCACAAAATGTCCCCTTACTATCCAACACACTTCAGCTGTTAACAGACATACTTCGGGATCATGGTCAAACTGAAAGAAGACTACAAGATCATCAGACACGTAAACTTAGTAACATATAAACTATTTCATATTTAGTATTTTATATTAACCTTCATCCATTTTCAGTGTTGGTACATATTACTATAGAAGGGTCATGAAAATCTTCCTACAGTACTACTACGATCCATGACGATTTCTCTTAAGCTAAAATACAGGGTTATTCAAAATGATTGTCGGGGTTTTAACAACGTATCATACACAATAGATTGACATAGGAGTATATGTTTTATTTTATTTTATAGAATAACACTCCACGTTTTTGTTACGTACCTTACAAATGCTGTATACGTGAACCGTTTGTGATTCTACAAACATCAACACGATAATCGAGTTCGTTCCAAACTGTTTGTAGCATGTCAGCGATGATGGTTTCAATGGCGATTCTGATTCGTACCTTCATTTCCAGGATACACACGCACCATTTCTCTTGAAACTGTGAATGCAACCTTCGAATGGAATTGTCAGATGGTGGTTGTTTCCCGAATTTGGTGTGGAATTGCCGCTGGACAATTGTACCCTGACAATCATTTTGAATAAACATCAACGAACAGTGTCTCTTGTCGATTTTACTATTTCGTAATGAAGAAATATTTCATTTTACGAGCCTATGAGTGTCTCGTTTTAAATACAGACTAATGGCAGAAATGCTATTGGAAATTTGAATGAAGTCATCTCGTTGTGTATCTATATATTCACTTTATTACTATATATTACCGTCATGCGCACAACCAGCCTGTAAAGCATTAACGGTTCTTAGCTGAGCCTGAAGATGACTGTTGTAAGTCGAAACATGTTGTATTAGCATTAAATTCTATTTTAGTTGTGTTGACGATAATATACAGAAATAAATTATTATTGGTAAGCACAGTGGAAAAAACTTTCGAAGAAATCGTCTACAACCAACTTAAGATACTATGGCGAAATTTGCGCAGAACGACTGAGGAAAGCCATGAAACACTCAAGTCACGACGACCGCCATCTCGGCCGAGATTTAAACCGTATATTCACTGAATGTGAGTCAGAGCATTAGCGCCTGAAGCAACGTAATGCGTACTGACGTTTTATTATCATCAGACGGAGCATCAACCTGAACAAGTTCACCGTGTGGGAAGAGCAGCCCAGCCTGCGCCTACATCTGACGAAATTCTAAAATTAAAGGCCGGTGAAATCATGATCCACTCTCGAGTACTCAACTGCTTTCAAGCCGATAGAATTTCGTCTGCCATGAGCCAGCAGATGCAGTTTTACACAAAAAATTCCCAAAGCAATGCTGATGGCCAATTCAAAGTGCATTTCAATCTGTCATTGTGATAACAATGTAAATCTGGCCCACGTAATGAATACAGACGAACGTGTGGAATCACAGCTGTCCGAAGGTGGACACTGCTACAGCTAAATCATGGCGTCATAAATCAGCAGATTTGCAATGAGCAAAGAGATTACATTTTTCCGTTATTATTTTTAGGTACTAAATACGGTTGAATCACGGGACTTGAGGTTCACACAGCTTTGTTTGTGAGGACTCAAATCTGATGGGAAGTTACGCCGTGTCGACTGGTACAGTCACCGACATATAGAAGGACCGGTTGCCTTCTAAAGATCCGTAACTGTTTAACAGTCCAGAAGGGGTGGAATTCTAGAACACCTGAACGCTTGGAGTGGTATTGTTACTGTTATTAACATTACTGCTATCATTAATTCAAGCACGAAGAGAGACGCTACACAATATATCGAAAATGATAGAATACGAAACAGCAAATGCACGTTTCGGTTATGCGTGGCATCTTTCTGTTGTTTAGAACGTCAATGAACGTAGCGTCTTAAAAACCAGCGTACACCAAGTAATCAAAAGGACGACGCCAGAAAGTTGAACAACTCTTTCGACGGCGCATGCGTACCGCATATCTTCCGAAAGCAATGAAGCTTGTATGTGTAATTTATAAAATTTAGCATGCATACCTGTAACTTTAATTCGAGACGAAGTCCTTTAAGTTTAATAGTCTACTTAGCGAGATTAAAAAACAGTTTATAACCTAAATAGCATGACCTTAAAAACCATGGAATTGAGTAAAAATCACACAACGAAATATTCAGTATATAACCAAACTAGGAATGTCACATAACTGTTACGATACATGTGAAAGGTCCTCATGCGAAAGGTTAGTTGAAATAAAGATTACAGTATCCTGCAACGTGACGTCATGCAAAGTAAATTAGGCAATGGTGTTCCGCCTTGTATTGTGCTACTTTTCACATACGGTGGCCGGGAAAGGGCAGACGCCACAGAGACTCACTGCGGGTGGGATGGTCCGGTGATCGAATCCATGTGACGGTGAAATTTTCCGTGCCGTCCAGACCGGCCTCAAGGACACGCAGCTCCTCGTAAAATGGGTACCGGATTTTTCTTGGGGGGCAAAGTGGCCAGAGAGTGGTGCTGATCACCCACTTCCTTCTAGCGCCGGTTTGCAAATGGGTTGGAACTATACCTCTACTTCCGCCCTCCGCCTGCACAGCCGTGTCTTGGGGTGACCTTTACCTATGTTTTCACACAAACACTCGCAAACAGCAACAGGAGCTGTGTCCAACTTGCATGCCCAGTTAAGTACGGTGGGGTTTACAGTATCAACAAGTCCTTTATAGCAAACCGAACCTTGTTAACTCGCATTAATATAGCAGCTAAAGCAATCCCATTACAGGCCTGGAGTGGCCCTGAGGGTTCCAGGAAGTCAAAGTTCCTAGATTTCATGACAACGGCACAGGATAGTGGTAGGTTGTCAGCGTTACGTACCGGCCGCCTTTACCCCCAGAAAATGCTCCTGGTGCTCATTTCTGTTAGAGGCTGAGTCAACCCCAGGGCCATAATGCGATCGCAAGGATTTTATGTCAATGAAAAATCCAGTGACACCAGCTGGGATCGAACAAGCGACCACCCGATTTGTAGCACAACAGCTTAACCACTGTGCCACCGCGGTCCCCGACTCGCATTAATAAAAACTGCAAAGATAAGCGATACAGAATGTCTCGCAAATGTGTGGCGCAAGATGCCGCACATGAAAGTAAGTACTAAAAAAACATCCGTATTAAATAAAATTGCAATCAAGTAACGAAACGGTTTTCAAGGTTCTTAGACTGATCAAATGTCCAGATTCATGTCTGGGATAAAAAGTTTGCGGTGTTCACACAGCTACTTTCGACAGACCGAGCCTCATTCCAACTGCAGTCTTCTGTCGCTAGACAGCAACATTCCTTACATTCCTTACGGCAGTCGTCTTCCCCGTCTTGATCACGATTGCTGGAATGCGGGATCTAAACTCCTCTCTTGAAATTATTCTGCATACTGCTGGTTATTTTTCAATTTCTTTTTCTGGTTATTCTACGTAGTGAGTCACACAACATGGCTACTCCTATTTATTCTTGACGCCCCTGGATTTGATACATTTTGGTCTAGGAAAAACATCTATCAGAAATTTGGTTGGCCTTTCTTCCAGAAGAACTGGATGGGTGTTGATGGATGGATAAAAGAAAGAGGGCAGCTTATTTTCTCGAAGATTTAAGAAAAAAATTTTGAAGATGACAGGTTATAAAACAAAGGCAGAAAATCTTAGGCAGACGTTGGAGACTGCAACAGATCGGTTCATATATTCGCAAATGACAGAGGCAAGACCACCGAAGGAGACGTAAAATAGCGAGGCAGGATAACTGAATCGTGTGTTTATGTTGAAACAGCAGCGTCCAGATGCGTTCCAGTTGAATACATACACACATTGCCATCGGACAATGCTAATGCGAAGTTAGGAATGAAGATCTCATCTAGTGGACATATTTCGGTCACCTACATTTAACCTTTTAAAGCCTAGCGGTTTCTGTACGTACCAACAGGTTTAAAATTCAAAAATTCAACATGGCGCTCGCCTTGCGTTGAGTATTTTGTTCTGATATCAGAACAGGCAGCCACTTTTACGTTATACATCATTAGCTGGTTGGTTTTTACAACCGCGGTGGAAAGTGTTTACAGCGCGGTACGGACTGATTCCTTATACGAGTATAAAGCGGATCACGTATAGTCATAAAGAGGTTAAATTACGGGTTAGTTTTCACGCCTTTCAAAATACACAGAGATGGTACAAAATTCTGCAGTCCTTGCTGTACATTAATTAAAATGCAGCAGAATTTGATATCTGAATAAAAGTCAAACAAATGAGTTCAATTACCGATGAATCATCTTCACCCGTCATGACACTGCAGTAAATTTACCCATATGAGGAGCAAAGACACCCCGGTAAATTAAGTGGCCATGGCTTGATTGATGACAAGTTGTAACGGTGGAAAGAGTACACAAAACTGCACTTATTTCACATAGACCGTTTCTAAAATTACTGCACACATACACATACTGAAGATTATTGAACAACGGGAGTCCTTTACTTATACAAACTCACATATCGCGCTCCTAGCTCTAAAAACAATGTCAAAAACGTTGGGAAATAAACAAAGGCCACTGCTTGCACATTCCCAGATTCACTTCTGCAAGACCTTCCAGCAGTATTAGCGCGTGTTCCTCCCTAGAGCCAAATTTTCGAAAAAACCAGGATGGGGCGGAAGATCATCGCTTACCACGGTAGCAACTTCGTCCAGTTTACCCCAGATTGTTAGGTATTGCCTACCTACCAAACTGTACGACGTTATATCACAGACGACGACAATCGTCAAAGTCTGTGCTGTACGATTCCCAAACTGCACTATCAGTGTTAACATCCTGTGTATGAAGCCGAACACTCTATGGACTCTTCAAATAATCAATGTTTATACACGATGTTCAAATGATACCTGTACAAATGTGATTAAGTGTAGCTTCTAAATGGAGTCACATAAGAGAAGGAAGTTCGCGGCATACGTTAAGACAATTCATAAAATTTAATTTTATGTAGCGGTAATTATTACTATGATTGTTTATTTTATTTCTAATTATTTTTATTTATTGCAACAAAACTGATAACTTCGACACCCCAGGGGAATGCACAGGTGTGGCGCGGTTCTGTGAGACCAGGCTACCTTCCATGAACCGCCACAAGGTTAGGATCCGGTGCCCTAAAAAGCTTCACGTTTTGTCTACGCGTTCAGATCCTGTCCGCCGAAAGACACAGCCAATCTCCACGAACTTCTTACGCCATTCACTTACTTACGGTCTACTTGGTGTGCCCTTACGTTGCGTCCGATGGACTAATCTGGTCTACATTAATCTCGCCACAGAATGAACCTTCCGTTGGGGCGTCCACCTTGTAAATTCCACGGTAGTAAGTAAACAGGATAACATTGCAGAAAACAAAAATAACAAAAACAGTGCAAAAATTAAACTTTCTGAATTGTTCTACTATACGCAAAAAAAAACAACATTACGTCATGTGACCGCATTCGGAAGCTGTGCTTATTCAAAACCGGAAAGGCTCTTTAAGTAGACATCCTGCATGTACTGCTAATTAAGTCCTTATCAAAGTGGCCCTTAAAGAGAAGTTATCAATTTACTTATTACTCCCTGGTGCAGAGTCCTTCTTGAGAAACTAACTGGTTTGCAGCTAGTCAAGAAATTCTCCGCATTTCACGGAACCCGAAGGTTCATTACCGCACTCACAAGCGTCCCCCACCAGTCTCTATCCTGGGCCAGCCCAGTCCAGTCCATATACCCACATCCCACCTCCTGAAGATCCATTCTAATATTATCCACCCACCTACGCCTAGGTCTCCCCAGTGGACTCTTTCCCTCCGGTTTCCCCACCAAGATCCTATACACCCCCCTCTCCTCACCCATACGCGCCACATATCCAGCCCATCTTATCAATTAAAAGACTAAAATTAATCTGAACTCTACTTCAATTCTCAGTTCCTCCTTCTCCACTGCAAAGTGCGATGTTCAGTGTTGTTTATTGTAGGCACTGTAACCCGTATGTAAAACATGCACACACATTATGATGTAGTGCAGACAATTTTATTGTTCCATGAGGTTCAACACACAGGTGTTACCAAAAGTGTCACAATTATGTAACACACAGTAATCCATCGTTGTTCTTAAACAAAACGAATCTAAACGCAAAGTAGCTGAGCACGTTTCAGTGAATTCTACCTCACAGTGTCTTCAGTGTTTCGTGTTGCAAAAGAGCTTGATCCAAATTGGTCAGTGGACCACAAACATAGGAGCAGACATACAAAAACGTAAGAGGTGGATTTTCTGTTTACTACGTACAAAAAATAAAGCACATTTGTTGCAGCACAGCAGGAGCGTGTATTGCTGTGGATACAAGTGCAGTTGGAAGACGTAAATCTGATTGTAGAGTAATAAACCGTGGCGTTGTGGGCTGGGCTGAACTGACTTGGGAGAGGAAATGTTGCTGGGCGTCTGTGTTAGAGAATACACGGAGGTACAGGTTAAAAGGGTTCACAGAAGATGGCACTTTTAAATTCTTAGTGAAGACCGTGTGCGCTATATCTATTGTTATATGTGTACGCACGTAAACACTATGTATGTACGTACGTATGTATGTATGTATGTATGTATGTATGTATTTATGTATATGTATGTATGTATGCGTCTGTATGTGTGTATGTACGTAAGTATGTATTTATATATATGTAGTATGTATGTATGTATGTATGTATGTATGAATGTATGTATGTATGTCCGTATGTACGTACGTATGCATGTATGTACGTATGTATTTATGTATATGTATGTATGCGTCTGTATGTGTGTATGTATATATGTATGTACGTAAGTATGTATTTATATATATATATGTATATACGTATGTATGTATGTATATGTATGCACGTATGCATTTATGAATATGTATGTATGTATTACGTATGTATGTATGAATGAATGTATGTATGTAAGTATATATGTATGTATGTACGTAGGTATGTATATGTATGTACGTACGTATTTATTTATGTATATGTATGTATGCGTATGTATGTGTGTATGTATGTCCGTATGTACGTACGTATGTATGTATGTATGTACGTATGTATTTATGTATACGTATGTATGCGTCTGTATGTGTGTATGTATGTATGTACGTAAGTATGTATTTATATATATGTATGTACGTGTGTATGTATATGTATGCACTATGTATTTATGAATATGCATGTATGTATGTATGTATGTATGTAATCATCGAAATCAAAGCAATGTAGACAATTTAAACAATGTAAGAAATGAAGCTAGCTGACATTTCAAGAAAAAACGAAGGAATATCTGAAAGCTAAAATTTATGAACTTGAAACTCCTCGTAACAGTAAGATTAAAAGTATCAGACACTTGAAGGGTTGCCAACCTAGAAATAATATAGTGACGGATGAGAAGAGTGATTTGGTTACAGACTGCCACACTATTTTGGCTAGGTGGAGGAACAATTTCTCTCAGCCACTGCGTGTACATGGGGTTAATGATATTTGGCAGACATAAATACATACAGCAGAGCCACTAGTGCCTGAGCGGAGTGCCTTTGAGGTTGAGATGGCTATTGGAAAGCTAAGAAGACACAAGTCACCAGATATTGATCAAGTCCCAGCAGAATTAATTAAAGCAGGGGGTTGAACAATAAGCTCTGAGATCCTTGAACTTATTAATTCTATTTGGAATAAGGAGGATTTGCCTGAGGAGTGGAAGGAGTCGATCATTGTATCTACTTATAATAAAGGTGATAAAACTGTGTGTATCACTTACAGAGGCATATCACTTTTGCCAACTACGTACAAAATATTATCCAACATCCTGCACTCAAGGTTAATTCCATTCTGCATTTGTCAAATGCTTTAGAAAAATGGGAATATTTTGAAACAGTGCATCAATTATTTATAGAATTCAAGAAAGCTTGTGGTTCATTTAGGAGGGAGGTCTTGTATAATATTCTCATTGAGTTTGGGATTCCCATAAAACTGGTAAGGATAATAAATATGTGTCTGAATGAAACGTATAGCAGGATAGGCAAAACATTTGTCTGACATGTTTCCTATTAAGAACGGTTTGACACATGGAGATGCTACATCGCCGTTGCTTTTTAAACTTTTCTTTAGAGTACGCTATTAGGAGGGTTCAGGTAAATTAAAATTAAATTAAATGGTACACATCAGTTTCTAGTTCAAGATGATGATGATGATGCTAATAAATTGAGCGGAAGCCTAAGTACTATAGAGAAAAACACATAAGCTTTAACAGTAGCCAGTAAGGAGACTGGACTAGAAGCAAATGCTGATAAAACTAAGTACATGGTCATGCCTCGAGATCAAATGCAGATCAAAGTCAAAATATAAAGAGTAAAAATTGTTCATTTGAAAGGATGAAAGATTTCAAATATTTGGGAACAACCACAACGGATCCAAATTCTATTCAAGAAGAAATTAAGAGAAGATGTACTCGTATTATCAGGGAATGCTTGCTGCATTCGGTGCTGAACTTTATCTCTTTCAGTTTGTTATCCAAAAATAAAAAGATTGCGATATACAGAACTATAATTTGTCTGTTGTTTCGTACGCGTGTGAAACGTGGTCGCTCACATTGAGGTACGAACATAGGTTGAGGGTATTTGGGAATATGGTGCTGAGGAGAATATTTGGGCCTAAGATGGACGTGGTAACAGGGGAGTGGAGACAACTATATAATGAAGAGCTTAATGATCTGTACTCCTCACAAAATATTCTTCGGGTGATCAAATTGAGGAGAATAAGGCAGGAAGGGCATGTAGCACGTATGGGGACAGGAGAAATGCATACAGGATTATAGTCGGGAAACCTGACGAAAAGAGACCACTGGGAAGACCCAGACGTAAATGGGAGGATAATATTAATATGGAATTTCAGGAAGTGAGATTAGGGCATGGCCTGGATTTATCTGGTTCAGGACAGGGACAGGTGGTGGGCTCTTGTAAACAAGGGGTCTTGTAAAAGGGTGCTGACACTTCGGGTTCCATAAAATGCGGGGAATTTGTTGACTGGCTGAGAATGGGTCAGCTTCTCAAGAAGGACTCTGCTCTATGGAATATGTGTGTGTCTGTGTACTTGCGTGCATGTGTTTGTATGTATGTATGTACGTATGTATGGATGCATGGATGCATGTATGTATGTATATATGTATGTACGAGTATGTAGATAGGTAGGTAGGTTATGTATAATTTATTTTTCTAGACGCAAACTAATCAACTTAACATTCTTGATGGACATGCTTGAAGTGGTAGTTATTACAAGCATTTAATTAAACAAATACCTCAATAATAATAATAATAATAATAATAATAATAAACAAAGGTGATACCAGTAATAATAGGGGCGACTGGGACTATTTCAAAGTCATTCAGAAAATACGTGAGCAACATACCAGGAAAACATGAAGTCAAGGAACTACAGAAAACAGCCATATTGG
>Ga0123357_10005913_pt1 | contig 14772 bp, 11 predicted proteins | sample TergutEmb28metaG_FD_89873 | JGI IMG/M metagenome (GOLD analysis project Ga0123357, IMG submission 89873) | Embiratermes neotenicus P4 segment gut microbial communities from Petit-Saut dam, French Guiana - Emb289 P4 | ecosystem: Host-associated > Arthropoda: Insects > Digestive system > Gut ...
TCGGTTTTGGCGAACATTGCCTCGTTGCGAGCGGAAAGTCGGGGTCACGGTGTCCAAACCGCTTGCTGCTCATGATTCTGAGTGGCGACAAGCGGATCCTCCCACGGGTTTTTGACCGATTACCTTGCCGTTTCGATAGGGGCGGATATGCTGATCCAGTCCCTTGATGCGCCCCAAGCCCAACTGCGCCGCTTGCTCCGGGGTAACGGTAAAGCCGTCGCCATGAGGAATGACGCCTCGCGAAGCAATTTTTTCATTCCCTCGAAGCGGCTGTGCAGCAAGAATATCAGCGCCGATCGTCAAATTGGAATGAATGGTGCCCTGATGCTCTGAAAGCGTCACCGGCTGCTCGCTTTGCCCGGTTTTCCCCGCCGAAACCACTTTGGCAAGGGTTCCAGGCGTGTGATCGGCACTGCCTACCGTCATCGAAATCCGAACAGCCGCGCCGTCGGAAGCGTCGACCCAAGGATGATCGGGTATGGCAAAGGCCAGATGCAGTGGGTTTTTATCTTTGAGGTGCAATTCGACGACACGGCTGTTAAAGACCATCCTCAGGCTGTTGGTCGTGATGAAGCCAAAACGCTTCACCTTGCCGGACCGCACCAGTTCCGCCGCCTTATGCCACCAGTACATGACGAAATCGCAGGATTCGGGTAATTCGGTATATGTTGACCGCAAGGCCTTTACGTAACCATCGCCAAGCGAGAGCAGCATCCGCTTATTTCCAATGAACGGCGGATTCCCAACAATGAAATCAGCCGCCGGCCATTCGGCTTCCTTGACTCCTTCGTAAACTACGTCTTGAATTGTGGCTCCTTCATCTGGCACATTTTGCCCGGTGACTGGATCCGTCTTATAGGTTTCGGCGTCCCAGCGGGTGATCGGCTTCCCGTTTTTGCCGCGGGCGGCTTTCGAGCTTTTCCATATAATCAGCGCGTCCTGGTGCTTGATGTTGCGATAGTTGTGAATAATCGGCGGTTGCGGGAGGATGTTGCCGTGGGTGCGGTAATGCCATTGGAGGTAACCGATCCACAGCACCATCTCGGCAATATGCGCGGCGCGCGGGTTGATTTCGAGGCCGAGGAATTGGTGTGGGTCAACCTGGAGCAGCTTCTGCTGTCTGTCGCCGTAGCTTTCGAGGATCTGCAGAATTTCGTCTTCGAGCCGCTTGAAGTGTTCGAGGGTGACGTAAAGGAAGTTGCCTGAACCACAGGCGGGATCGAGTACTCTGACGCCGAGCAGGCGCTCGTGGAATTTGTCGACGGTCTTGCACGCCTCCTTTTTCTTACCTGCATTGAAGAGAAGGCTGGCGGCGGCCTGTACACCGTCCCATTCTTTCCGCAGCGGCTGCATGACGGTGGGTGTGACGAGGCGTTCGACATAGGCGCGCGGGGTGTAGTGCGCACCGAGTTTGTGCCGTTCCTTGGGATCCAGGGCGCGTTCGAGCAGGGTGCCGAATATGGCCGGCTCCACTTCCTTCCAGTCGTATTTTGAGGCTTCGAGCAGGATGTGAATGTGTTGGCGGTCAAGAGGCAGGACGTCGGGGGTGATAAAGATTTTGCCGTTGAACTCCGGGAGGTCTTCATGAACGGACGTGGAATAGCCGCCGGTGTTCATGACCGACCACAAGGTATGTAGCTCGGGTTTGAGGGTCTTCGGTTTCCGTGTGGCTCGGTTGAGAATATCGGTGAAACTGCCCGCCGGAATCAGGCGGACATCCTCGGCAAACATGGAGAAGATGCAGCGCATGAGGAATTGCGCGGTTATTTCCGGGTCATGGTCGTTGGCTTCGAGCAGCTTCGCGAGGTCCGCCAGATGTCTGGCGATTTCTTCGGTGACGCGGGCAGCGCGGCGTGAGGGGTCGAGGGCAAGAGGATCGGTCCAGAGATCCCGAAACAACTTCTGCACGTCCGGTTTCGCCAGATCGTCGAGCATAATGCGGCGGCTTCGGGCGTCGGGGAATGGCAGATAGAGGATAGAGGCCGCCGGTGCAGGAAAATTCGCTGTAGAGGTCGAAGCAATGGCCGACATCGCAGACGATGATAAAGGGCGGCCGCCCTTCGTTGGCGGGCAGGCGTTGGATGTATTTCTCGGCCTGTCGCCTGGCACCTCCCATGGCCTCGTCCCATTGGGGGGAACCGCGTTTGACGGCGCCGGAAAAGGTCAGGCCAGGGCGCTGAAACTGTCTGGGGGCCTTGTCCTGTCCCTGCTTGGATTCAAGAACAAAACAGCCTTTGCGGTAGAGGTCGATGCGCTTCAGTTCCTTGGTCCCGTCGTCGCACGGAACGGACAGCTTGCGCTCGAAACAATAGGTATTTTCTTCATTGACAGGGGCGGCGGGTTCGGGCCGGGGCAGGTCGAGGGCATCGCGCAACTCGGCGAGAAAAATCTGCGAATTCGCTTGCTCGGAGCCGCCAGATTTTTTCCAGCGGGCGATGAATTCGTCGATGGTCATGGCGTCCCTGCCGCAGGCTGATTCGGCGGCAATATTGCTTTACGCGCGTCTTTGACGCCAGCCGCTTTCCTGCGGTTCCGTGCCGCAGATGCCCGGTATCAGCGGCCTTATCCTGCCTCCAGGTGCGGTGATGGGTGATGGTCGCGGACGTGGTCGGGGCGTATCGCGAATCACCCCCCCGGTCCGGGGGGGCATCGAACGCGCCAGGCAGGTCGGTGGAATGGCGGCAAATTGAGTAAAAACTCAAAGATATCAATGCATCGGTTGCCGTTCACGCGGGAGAGGTCCACGGTTCGATCCCTTGTGCGTCCACCACAAATACCTGATAACGTTGAGAGAAATGAAATGCTGCGATGCGGTAAATGCGTTGTGGAAAGGTATTTGGATGCTTTTCAGTGTCGAAAAAGGATGGATGGTTGCTACAAAGTGGTGCAAAATCTGTACAGTTGATGGGGTTTTCGCTTTCTGTTTCCGGTTGCGGTGATTCGGTTTTAATTTGGATTTCGTTTGCCGTGGTTCGGTTGGCTGGATGGACGGACGGCATTTTGTGGATTGACGGTGCCGAGATGCACAAAGAGCAGGGAGCCGAAAGCGTGAGCCAGGCGATGCCGACTGCGCCGGACTGGTCGATGTGGAGCGGTGAGGCTGTCCGGATGATGGGAGAGCGAAACCGCAACTGGGTTGAGAGGTACGGGCTCACAGGAGTTCCCTATTCCTGGTGTCTGGAGTGCGCAGAATTGATGTTCCAACGTGAAGATGTGAGAGTCACCTGCGACATCTGCGTTATCGGCACGGTTTCCAGGTTGGAAGGTACGTTTTTGTGGGCCTGGGCCAACGAGGGGATTCCGTCCCCGTCACGACACGGTCTGGCGAAAGTCCGTGAATTCGGGGAGGTCTGGGGCCTTGGGCGTCTCCGTGAGTCGGAGTGGCCCGGCGGTCGTGCGGAAGGACTCGAAATGGTTGCGGTCGCGGGCAGGATCCTCGATGCGGACGGCATCTTCGTCGATGACACAGGCGACGTCACGATATTCTTCGCTCTCTCCAACTTCCGAAGCTGAGAGAATAGTTCGTAGTTGAACGGTACAGGTGCGCAATGCGCAATCATCCGATGTCCGCCGATCAGCCGGCCAATCGATCTGCAACAATGCGTGGTTGGATTTTGCCGGTTTTCATGGCAACGGTTGCAGCTATTTTCCTCAATGCAGCCTGTTCGAAAAACAAACACATCATCGGCAATGCGTTGTGCCGGAATTTCAGGGATATATGGCTTGAGAAAAGCGGAGGGATCGAGTGCTATCGCGCTCCATGACGCAGCAATGGCGGAAGAAAGGCATTCAATTCGGGAGCGAAGCGGCTTGCGGCACCGGCGGAAGACCATTATCCATCTCTATTACGAGTGGAGGCGGATGAATACGGAAAATCGATCGTTTCTTCCGTTCCCTCTGGCGTCAGGTTGGTCTGGCGCTCATCGGCAGGATCCGTCATGATGCGTCACACACCCTCTCTTTTTCTGGCTCTTGCTCTGCTGGTGACTGGATTTCCAACTCTCTCCGACGCAAGCTCTGCTCAACCTGAGCTGTACAGGATTCTTGAACAGCTCTTCCGGTATTCCGCCACGTCGATCAAAGAAATGCCGGACTGCAAGGGTTCGTTTGCGCATGTGGACGGAGATAACTACACGCTCGGCAGGTATCTGGGGGATTTGATTTCGAACATGGCTGAGGAAGGCGACAACAAGGTCAGGTTTTCGTGCGAACCGGCCAAAGAGAAGGGGTGGACCTGTGACGTTGAGTTCCAGCACAACGTCCCAAGGGGAGAGCCTTTGTTCTCTTACGGTGTGCGCGTATTTGTTGATCACAGCGGCGTCGTACAGATGAGGAGCCTCTCCTGCATCGGGACCGGATAACGACGAGGGGCAGGTGCCGTCCGGCATGTTCGCCGACCAGGGCCCCGCCGGTCCTGCTGGGTATGGGTGCGTCGCGGGTGTCGATTGCCGCGCGGGCTCCACCGGAAAGACATGCGGGAGGACGGCCATCGTGACAAGCTGGAATTTCCCGGGTGACAAGCTGGAATTTCCCGGCAGTAACTCTTGAATGATGCACGCGGCACGAGGGGCCTGGCGGCGGTAATTTTGGCGGACCATCGGCCGTGGGGCGCTGGGCGGTCATCGCCGGACAGGGGCTGACACGTCCAAACGGTACTTTCGTGGTGGATCCTGTGTTGGGCCATCCCTTTATCTTTCCGGGCGGTGGGGGCAATGGGCAATGCCGCGCCGCCCAGAGTGGACATGCGCGATGGCGCCCGCTTCGCCCAGGGTGCAGTTGCAGGTCGGCGCGGCCCCGGATTCTTCGCTTAAGCATTTGATGTTACAGACAGAATGTCAGAACATGGGATGTTGGCCGAGATTCTGGCGGGGCCCTATGTCCGGCCATCACTTGCGAAGGGGCGTCAAATGTGGCCTTTGGAGGGCAAGGGAACTTTAATTTCAGGAGTAAAACGATGGTCCGTGTTCTTGCCGTGCTCGTGCTGATGATGGCAGGCATCAGTAGCGCATCGGCGCAATTTTTCGACGATGGCCCCAATTTCTTTGACTTTCCGAATATCTTCAGCGGCCCCAGCAGCCGGGGCCCGATTCCGCGGGAATCCGTTTATTATCCGACACGTTATGCGCCGGGCACGATCGTGGTGAATACCCGCGAGAGGCGGCTCTATCTCGTGACGGGGGGAGGAGAGGCACTGCGCTACGGCATCGGCGTCGGCCGCGACGGTTTCCGCTGGGGCGGGGTCCATCGCATCAGCGCCAAGAAAGCCTGGCCGTCCTGGACGCCGCCGAGGCAGATGCTGGCACGGCGACCGGACCTGCCGCGCCACATGGCTGGCGGCATTGAGAACCCGCTCGGCGCACGGGCGCTCTATCTGGGCTCGACGCTCTATCGGATTCACGGGTCGAATGAGCCCGAGACCATCGGACATGCCGTGTCTTCAGGCTGTTTCCGCATGACCAACGAAGATGTTGCCGACCTCTATGACCGCGTCTCGGTGGGGACGACGGTGGTGGTCCTCAACAGGTAACGCCGAGGGGGTCGGCGGTTATCCGCCGACCCCCTCGCCATCTCCTGTTGCAGAAAGTCCTGCGGCGGAGGCGAGGAAGGTTCGGATCAGGGAAAGAACCTCCTCGGGCTTGTCGTGCTGGAGCCAGTGTCCCGCTCCAGCGATGGTTTCGATGGTGGCGTGCTGGAAATGCGGCGCCAGTTCGGCTTTGGACCCAGCCAGAAAACTTTCTCCTCCATTGATGAGCAGTGTCGGGCAACGGATGCGTGCCCAGAGTGCGACCAGATCGTCCGGCCACAGCCGGTGCGGTGCCATAACGTGCTGGTAGGGGTCGAATTTCCAGCTGTAGCTGCCGTCCTGATTATGCCGCACGCCATGGGTCGCAAGGTGAAGCGCAAGCTCTCCAGACAGGCGCCGGTTGTGGTAGGACATCTGTGCGGCGGCGTCTTGAATCGATTTGTAGCGCTGGGGTGTGCGCTCTTCCAGGGTGTCAAGCTGGCTGACCCATCTGGACATGCGCTCATGGGGGGCCGCACGTGTGGCGCCCGGCAGCACGGTGACACCGTCAAGAACCACCAGGGCGGTAACCTGGTCCGGAAATGCCCCTGAATAAACCAGGCTGACCATGCCGCCCATGGAATGGCCGATCAGAGTGACGTGCGGGGCGCCAATGACACGGGCGAGGCGGGTCAGATCGTAGACATATTCGGTGATGGCGTAGCTGCCGCCTCGGGTCCAGTCCGAGTCGCCATGTCCGCGAAGATCGGGAACCAGGACGTGAAACTGCGACCTCAGGGCGCGTGCGAGGGCATCAAAGCTGCGACAATGGTCGCGGCCGCCATGGATCAGCAACAGCGGTGGAGCCTTGTCGTTGCCCCAGTCGGCGTAATGCAGGCGCAGGCCCTGCGAGTGGTAGAAACGGCTTTCTGGTTCGTCCATCCTGTCGCACAATCCCTGAAAGTGAACGGTCCCGCATCAGAAGGCCGGGAAGTATCGCGCGGACAGTTGATCGGCAAGGGCGGCTCCGCCGTCGGCCAGCATCACCAGTTGCGCCGAACTCGCGGGAAGCCGTGGGCGGCATCAGGGCGATGATGCCCATTGCCGTGGCGACAAGGGTGTTAAAACGGGGTGGCCATTGTGCACGTTGCAAGATGAATCATATTCGTTGTTTTGAAGAAAGTGAAACCCTGCGGGTCGCACGGATTTTCTCCCCCACTTGAGGGCGGGTTTTGGCTGTTTTCTGGCCTCGAAAGGTGCCGGAACACCTCTTTGCCGATTCTTGCCATAACTGAAATTATACGATGAAATCAAGTCTATATCACAAAATCCTGAAACCTCCCGCAATCCCGTCAGGCCTCGCCGGAGGCGCCCTGTTTTCCCCGATCTGGCGATTTGGCGCGCCTTATGCTTGCGCAATCAGGGGGCTTATGGCAGAGATCGCGAGCGCGTTGGCCCTCTGGACGAGGTTATCCCCACCCGCATCTGCTGCCGTAGCTCAGTGGTAGAGCACTCCCTTGGTAAGGGAGAGGTCGACAGTTCAATCCTGTCTGGCAGCACCATTTTTCTCCCGCCATTTCAACTGGTTGCCGACGCAAAGCGGCCCGCTCCGAGCGGGCGCCGACTGGAGTTGAGCAGGGCGGCATGGACTTTGAGCGGAAATCGAGGGGAGGAAAGATCGGCCCCAGGAGAGGGGCCGACGGTTCAGGGCGGCGCGGCAGGGCAAGAACCAATATTAAACGCTTTGCGACCAAGCTGTGGCCCTGGGGCTGATTGCATGAGGGATGCCCCAGCTGCCGTTTGAAACAGTTCGGAGGCCACATGAGAACCTGTCTTGTCGCCGATGATTCCGCCGTCATCCGCAAGGTTGCCCGCCGCATCATCGAGGGGTTGGACTTTCAGGTTGTCGAGGCCGAGGATGGCGCGATGGCGCTGGACTTATGTCGCCGCCACATGCCCGATGTGGTGCTGCTTGATGGCGGGATGCCGGTGATGGACGGCTATGAGTTTCTCCGCCACATGCGCCATCTGATGGGCGGGAACAGGCCGGCAGTGATATTCTGCACCACCGAAAACGACATCGCGCAAATGGCACGTGCCAGGCATATCGGTGCCACCGGTCATCTGGTGAAGCCGTTCGACGGCGAGATCGTTACCGCGAAGTTCCGCGAATTGGGACTGGTTGCCTGACACCGGGATGGCATTGAGGGTGGGCTGGCGGAACAGGGGCCGGTCCGTGATCGCGCGGCTCGGGCTCCCGCCCGCTTTGGGCAAGCGATAAGGGATCGAGCCTGCCAGGCACGGGAAATCGCACAAACGACAGCAATTTCCGGGAGCTGCGGGCTCAGGAGCGGGTGGGATGCAAGCCCCGGGGGCGGGTCGGCTGATCTATTCCAATTGACCGGGGAGTATTTTTCTATAGACTTTTGGCGCAGAGTCAGATGGCGGGTAAGACATGGGTTCACAGAATGGTGTTGCGCCACCGGTGGAAAAAACCGTGGATGTGAACGATGCGCCGACCCAGCCGGTTCCTGCGGAAAAGGCACCAACGGGTGGGAAGCCACCACTGGTTGCCCAGGGCGACAGTGCCCGGATCATTACCAGGACCGCTGGCAGCATGGCGGTCCCTGCCCTCGAGGATGACAAGACACTCAAGCGTCAGGACCCCAAAGCCACGGATAAGCATCGCCGGCATGATCCGGAGGCGATCCGGCGCGCGTTTGAAACCGGTGAATATCCCTACGAAAGCCGTCTGACCAACAGCGTCTATCTTGATCACATGCTCCAGCTTCAGGTGGAGCTTCTCAAAGCGCAGAGCTGGATCAAGGAGGCCGGCGAACGGATCGTCGTCCTGTTCGAGGGGCGCGACGCGGCGGGCAAGGGCGGCACCATCAAGCGCTTCATGGAACACCTCAATCCACGCGGTGCGCGGGTGGTCGCGCTGGAGAAGCCGACGGAGCGCGAGCGCACGCAATGGTATTTCCAGCGTTACATCGAGCATCTGCCGGCTGGGGGTGAGATCGTGCTGTTTGACCGCTCGTGGTATAACCGCGCCGGTGTCGAACGGGTGATGGGTTTCTGCTCGGCGAGCGAATATCTCGAATTCATGCGCCAGTGTCCCCAGCTCGAGGTGATGCTGGTGCGATCGGGGATCCGGATCTACAAATACTGGTTCTCGGTCACCCGCGAGGAGCAGAAGCGGCGCTTCAAATCACGCGAGACCGATCCGCTCAAGCAGTGGAAACTGTCGCCGATTGATCGGGCATCGCTCGACAAGTGGGATGACTATACCGAAGCCAAGGAAGCGAAGTTTTTCTATACCGATACTGCGGATTGTCCCTGGATCATCGTCAAGTCGGACGACAAGCGGCGCGCCCGCCTCAACTGCATGCGTCATTTTCTCTCAACGCTGGATTATCCCAACAAGGATGAGCGCGTGGTCGGCCACGCCGACCCCCTTATCGTGGGGTCAACCTCGCATGTGATCGGGCGCTCGGCCCATATTCTGGGGAAAACCCTCCATCCGGAACTGAAGCGGGGACGCGGAAACTGATCGGCTGCGACGCCCGCGCCCGGGATGCCCGGGGATGGGCTGGTCCATCTTCACAATGTCCATGGCACCCGCACAGATGCGAAAAAGGTCCTGACCCACGACGGCTTTTCCCTTTTCCCGTACGGGCTGCGGAGGTGCCCTGACGGGCAGGTCAATGCCCGCGCATGCCGCCTGGAGCGGAGCGCGAGGGAACCGTTGGCGGAGTGCTGCGGGATCCACCGGGCCCTGGTGACACACAATATGGTGGTTTTCGCCGAGCGCCTGAAGATGGGATGACGGCTGCTGACCTCAAAGCCGCCGATTTTCCCCAGCCGCGATGGCGGATGTCAACCGGTGCGGGTTGGGAGGCGTTGGGAGGCTGGGAACCCGGTCCGAGCGGGAGGGATGCGCGAGGGGCGGAGTGGACTGCATCGCGCCCGAGGCAGGCGGTATCCGGATCCCCTGGTGCCGGCCAGCACCACGGCCGCCTGCGGGCGGAGGAGCCGGCCCGCTTTCCTGTACTTCGGAACAGAACGTCTGGCGTGCGCTTGCGGGCGTGTGAGAAGCATCTGACATCCCGGGAGATCAGGATAATCAGGCCGGGCGTTTGCATTCATCATTCATAGTTCCGGGTGAAGCAGGATCGTCCTGACATGCCAGTGGCGGATCTTTCTGCCCGGCGACATGTGTGTTGCAACATGGCCTGCGCGAAACGGGCGAAGGTCCGGGAGCCCGCTGCAGCCGTTCATGATGCAGATACGCCCAGACATCGCGGGCTGAGAAACCTGCAGCTTTGCGATTTAAATCGGACATTTTCCGAATGGTGCGGGCGAGGGCAGGGACTTTGATCGCAATGGAGGCGTTGCTCTTCGGCAACTCGCGTTTGCGGTCCGACCGGAGAATGTGGCCGATCGATGACAGTCCTGGCGGCAATCCTCGCCGTGGTGTTGGCGGGAAGAGAAATCGTGCCTCATCTGTCACAGCTTTGATCTGGTCGTGCCCTGCACTCACGAGGATCCTGTGAGCAGGAGATCGGGATCGGATTGAGGAACGGGTGCAAAGACAGGATGTCGGTTCAGGGCTTTCAGAAAGAAGCGCATGCCGATCTGATCGGGCGCGTGCGACAGGCACTGCATGGGGTGGCGACAGGGCTGCGAATGTGTGTCGCCCGCTCGGGTCTGATCACAAAGCGTGCGAAAGGGAAGTTGGAGCGGCAATCGAACAGGCATCGGCAGGCGCGGGCGGGAGGCAATATCGTGCATTCAGCCTGCATGTCCTCCACCTGAATCTGAGTTCGCAGCAACAGTCTGCACTAAAATGCATGGGGTGGCAGCGGTGCTTGTGGTGTCCTGTGGACCGATCCGTTTCGTCAGCCTTCTTGATCCAACGCAAAGTTGGCTATTGCCCTTCTTGATAGACGGATTCATCTGCAGGCAATATGGCTGCAGTACGCTTCTGGTGAGTCGGCCTGTTGGCGACCAAATCCAATAATTTTTCCATAATTTGTCTGCTTTCCTGGTCGACCTTGCCAATAAAGAAGCGTCAGGACGAAGATCAAGCTCATGTGCAGGAGCGCTAAATGAGATCGCTTTGGAAAGTATCTGTGGCCGCGGGGGCTCTGCTTTGTTTCGGAGGGACCGCAGTCTTTGCCGCCGAAAGTCTTGAAGACATCATGAAGGCGCGGCACCTTTCGCAGAAAGACGTGCTTGCGGCGGCCAAGACCTACGTGCCTACGGGTGGACGCGATGAGTTCATTGTGTTCTCCTCGGGCGGCCAGTCCGGGCAGATCATCGTCTACGGCGTGCCGTCGATGCGGATTCTGAAATATATCGGCGTGTTCACGCCGGAGCCCTGGCAGGGCTACGGTTACGACAACGAATCGAAGAGAGTGTTGGCGGAAGGCAGGATCGACGGGCGCGATCCCAACTGGGGCGACACCCATCACCCGGCTCTGTCCGAGACCGCGGGCAAGCCCGATGGCCAGTTCCTGTTCATCAACGACAAGGCCAATCCCCGCATCGCGGTGATTTCGCTCAAGGACTTCGAAACCAAGCAGATCGTGGTCAACCCGATCCTGCAGTCCGAGCACGGCGGTGCCTTTGTGACCCCGAATTCCGACTATGTGATCGAAGCCGCCCAGTATCCCGGCGTGCTCGGCCGTGGTTACGCGCCCCTGTCGGAGTTCAACGAGAAGTTCCGTGGCGCGGTCACCTACTGGAAATTCGATCGGGCCAAGGGCGAGATTGATGCCGCCAAGTCGTTCTCGATCGAGCTGCCGCCTTATTCGCAGGATCTGTCGGATGCCGGCAAGGGACCGTCGGATGGCTGGTCGTTCACCAACTCATTCTGCGCCGAACGTTATGTCGGCGGTATCGAGCAGGGCAGGCCGCCGTTTGAGGCCGGGTGCTCGGCCAATGACGCCGACTATCTCCATGTCATCAACTGGAAGAAGGCCGCCGAGGTTGCCGCTGCCGGCAAGACCACCAAGATCAACGGTCATGACGTGATCATGATGAAGACCGCGATCGAGGAAGGCCTGGTCTATCTGATCGCGGAGCCCAAGTCGCCGCACGGTGCCGACGTGTCTCCGGACGGCAAATACATCATCGTCGGTGGCAAGCTCGACACCAACGTCTCGGTCTACTCCTGGGAGAAGATCAAGAGCGCGATTGATGCCAAGCAGTTCGCCTCGAAGGATCCCTACGGGATTCCGATCCTGGATATGAAGCAGGTGCTTCACAACCAGATCCAGCTCGGCCTGGGCCCGCTGCATACGCAGTATGACTCCAAGCCCTGTATCGCCTACACCTCGCTCTATGTCGACAGCCAGGTCGCGAAGTATAATTACTGCGAAGGCAAGGTGCTCGACAAGATCTCGGTGCATTACAACATCGGGCATCTCAACGCGATGGAAGGCGAGAGCGTCGCACCCGCCGGCAAGTATCTGATCGCCCTCAACAAGCTGGCCATCGACCGCTTCAACCCGGTCGGCCCGCTGCATCCGCAGAACCATCAGCTCATCGATATCTCCGGTGACAAGATGGAGCTGCTGTATGACATGCCGGTGCCGCTCGGTGAGCCGCACTATGCAGCCTCGATTGCCGCTGACAAGCTGAAACCGGAAATTCGCTATGCTTACGGCACCGACAGCCGCAGGGACCAGAAGAGCGAGTTCCAGGTGCGTCCGGGCTCCGAGAAGATCGTGCGCGAGCCGGGCAAGGTCACCGTCTTTGGTACGGCGATCCGCTCGCACTTCACGCCTGAGATCGTCGAGGCCAACGAGGGTGACGAAATCACCTTCCACTGGACCAACGCCGAGCGCGCCGAAGACGAGACCCATGGTTTCGCGGTCTCGACCTATGTCGGCAATCTCAGCCTTGAGCCGGGCAAGACGGCTTCGGTGACCTTCAAGGCCGATCGTCCGGGTGCCTTCTCCTATTACTGCACCGAGTTCTGCTCGGCGCTGCATCTTGAGATGGAAGGCTACCTGATGATCAAGCCGAAGGGGCTTGCGGAACAGGCTTCGACCAAGATCGCCGAAGGCGTCGTCTACGGCAAGGCGGACTATGACAAGCAGCATGCCACCAACGTGGCGACCCAGGCCGTCATCGACGGCGTGGTGAAATACATCGTGTCGACGAACTTCAAGGACTTCCCGACTGTGCCGCCGCTGGTGGAAGACGCTACCGACCAGCTCAAGTTCATGAAGGAAGCCCAGACCAAGGCGGAAGAAGCCGCGAAGAAGGAAGATTGGCATAACGCGACGCTGTGGGCCAACCAGTGGTGGCAGTACCAGGTCAAGGCTGCCGACATCGGTCTTCGCGTCAAGACCTATCTCGACGAGCACGGAGCGAAGGTGATCGCGAAATAGGAAACATCAGGGATGGACTGTCTCACCGTTCTTTGTCCTGAGCGGTGAGCCGGCCACATTGGGGTTTGAGAATTGCCCGACCAGGCGCTGCGGGGTGCCTGGTCGGGATTGTTCTGCGCGGAAGGCTGATATGCTCCTCCTTCCTGAGAGGGAGGATAACGTGGACGCTGGAGGCGTTTTGTGGTAGTATATCTTGTGTGTGTGAAGCCGAAGACGGCATATGCCGCCACATGAGGTCTGTGGAGAGGCGGTCGGTGCCGATCCGGCGGTCTCTTGAACCTGCCTGAGATGAAGCAGGAATTTGAATTGATTGGCACTCGTTGGAAGGCGATGCGGCGTGCGGGAAGCCGTGCCAGCGAGCCGTGTGTGTTATTAATTCCCCTGCCCCTTGAATATGGGGAGGGGAGAATGTCAGGGAACCTCGCTTCGAGACAGGAAGCGACCGATCAGAGAGCCGGACAAGCTTAAATGAAACCCATTCATTGCATTGCAGCATCGACTTTCCTGGCGCTGTCGTCTTTGGCGCTGTCGTCACCTGTGGCGGCTCAGGATGCGGCCGCTCCGGCGGCGGCACCGGCCGCCGCTCCAGCCGCGCCCAGCGGCAAGGCGCTGTTCGCCTCCAAGACCTGTGTGGCCTGCCACGGGGTCAACGGGGCGAAACCCCGCCTAGTCTATCCGGTTCTTGCCGGTCAGGATGCAAAATATCTCCTGGAGCAGATGAACGCCATCGCCGACGGCAGCCGGGTTTCGGGGCTTGACGAGCGCGGCTATCCGCGGACCGAGGGCATGAAGGATGTCATGCATCTGGCAAGTGCCGAGGAGCGCGCGGCGATGGCGGATTTTCTCAGCGGCGTTCCGGCACCGAAGCCGGTGGCGCTGGATCCCCCGATGGATGAGGCTCGGCAGGCGGCTGGCAAAGAGGCCTATCTCAAGGGTGGCTGCGTGACCTGCCATGGCGTTGAGGGGCGAAAGCCGCTTTCGGCATATCCCTTGCTGGCGGGACAGAAGCGGGATTACCTGAAGCTGCAGATGACGGAAATTCGTGACGGCGTCCGCAAGGGTGCTAAGCTTGCCGCCATGATGCCTTTCGCCAGGAAACTCGATGAGGCCAAGATCAGCCTGATCGCGGATTACCTGTCGCAGATCGAGCGGCTGCCGAAATAGTAGCAGTGCTCAAGAGAAACGGAGACGTTTGATGATTAAGACACTTTCGACCGCTTTTTCCGCTGCTGTTGTGGCTGTGATTTTCGCCGGCTCGGTGCCGGCGGTCGCGGGTGACCCTGCGGCCAAAATTGATCCGAAGAAGATTGAAGAGAACCAGGGCAAGAAAGAGTGGATGAGCCAGGGCGGCGAGCGCGAGGAAGCGCTCAGCCTGAAACCCAACCGCGAAAAGGGCAAGGATGTCTATGAAGTCTGCTCGGCCTGCCATCAGCCGGAAGGCTGGGGCCTGTCCGACGGCACCTTCCCGCAGCTTGCCGGTCAGCACCGCACCGTGATCATCAAGCAGCTGGCGGATATTCGCGACGGGCACCGCGATAACCCCACCATGTATCCCTTCGCCCTGCCGTCGGAAATCGGCGGTCCGCAGGCGATCGCCGATGTCGCCGAATATATCTCGACGCTGAAGATGAACCCGGAAAACGGGGTCGGCAAGGGAGACGATCTGGAGCACGGCGCCAAGCTCTTCGCCGACAACTGCGTGCGCTGCCATGGCGAAAAGGGCGAGGGCAACGCCGAGAAATTCTATCCCCGTCTGGAGGGCCAGCATTACGAATATCTGCTGCGCCAGTATCGCTGGATCAAGGAAGGCAAGCGCCGCAACGCCAATCCGGACATGGTGGAGCAGATCAAGAATTTCACCGACAA
>Ga0123357_10005914_pt1 | contig 14772 bp, 8 predicted proteins | sample TergutEmb28metaG_FD_89873 | JGI IMG/M metagenome (GOLD analysis project Ga0123357, IMG submission 89873) | Embiratermes neotenicus P4 segment gut microbial communities from Petit-Saut dam, French Guiana - Emb289 P4 | ecosystem: Host-associated > Arthropoda: Insects > Digestive system > Gut ...
AAAAAGTACCTACTACTGTGACAACGACATACGAATTCCACTCTGTTGTTGACGTATACACAATACTATCAATGTGTGAACCATTGTGAGACCTGAATACAGTGTACGAAGATTTAGTTTTACATTTTACTATATTATTCTGCTGTTTTAATCATAAAAAAGAATTTACATATTTTATCAAGGTTAATGTGAACGAAATGGGATCCCACTGAGTATTGTTCTTTACTGTACCTTAACGTTGTTCTTAGTGGGCCTGAAGATGGCCGGTCACGGCCGAAACATGTAGCCAAATATAACCTAATTATAATTATTGCATCTTTTCTTGATATATGTTGTGTATTGACGGTGCACAATATATTATACAAACACCTTGTGTGTTTGATATTATTCTCCATTCTTGCAGCAATGCATTCTGCCTGTTTAGAGCTGGCGTGTATAAAACACTTAAATTCTGGCAACATGTTCTGCTGCCATTTGCTTCTCTAAAACCATTTTTGACCTTGTCTTGGAGGCCAATAATTTTGTGTTCCAACGTGACAGCTGAGTGGTGTAGTGTGTTATCAGCGCTTGTGGTCTTACTTGTATAACTGAATTGTGTCAGGAAATCCGTTTTTCATGTCGCTTCAGACAAGATGGGTCGGGATGCTTTCCCCAGTCTACTGATATTTGTGGCTACTGGCGTCGTGATTGTTTGTCACGGACACGCGTCGCCGGTCAGTTCCGTCTACCTGTCGCCATTCGTCTCGTTTCCTCAGAAATATTTCTATGCAGCAGATCGTAGGATATTGGTCTTAATTGCGTGTTATTACGAAATATTGCGTTTAGAGGGCCATTAGGTAATTCATGATATACAGGGACTAAAATGGCGCCGAAAATTTTCATTGTTGACTCGAAACAAATGACGACATTAATGTGCCGTTACAAATATGCAGTCACCGACTGTTTGCTCGGATTTTTGTGTTTAACCCTGAACAGATTTGGAAAGGTGGTGATCAAAAGATAGGTTTCACATTTCAGCCCAAATGGCGGTGTAAATTCTGGCTGGCTCCTATGCCGATAATGATGTCTGTTCTTTGGCGCCTTAGTGGTTAACTGACTCTTCTTCGTCTGGCTGTTGTAAGTCGTGTTGTCTGGAGGTACAGCGTGAATCCGAGCGTAAAATTTTATAATTTTGGGTCACTTTAAATGACGGATGAAACATAAAATGGTATTTTCTCTCGAAAATAGGCACGGGCAAAAGTGTCCATTATTCTTTTGAGACATGGTTGTTGCCAGCACTGTCGCGGTATACAAACATTGTGCAAATTCTGCTTGTCCTGAGGGTTTTGCTGCACCGCTACCAGAACATTTTGTTTCCCTCACCGTCATTCCCGTTCTGCCTTCGCGCCCAGGAAGGACCCGGTATCCCTGATAATTCTGCGTACTTTCACAAATGTTTCGCGTTTAAATTAAAGTTCATTGATGTAATTGCGAAATGTAAATACGGAGCGAGGATTCGAAACACATCCAAAAACACTGGTGACGCTGTAGCCTACTTGTATATGCTTCAGCAACTATGGCTGCCGGTACGTACTTTGTGCGTTTTGTGTATGTTTGTGGCCGGAAACTGAACTGTTACAGTTCTGTTAATATTAACGCTCTGTACAATGAAGTTTGTGAATTTGTGTGTACGTAATTACTGCAGTGCAATGCTTAATAAGTATTTCATGTACAGCCTGAAGATGGCCATTATCAAACGCCGAAACATGTAGTTGTGCCTTATGTAGAAAATACGTTATGTTCTACCAATAAATTTAGTTGTTTTAGACGAGTACACACATTCTGCATTAGTTATTTCATAGAACACAATGGGGATGACGAACCTCATGATTATACTGCAGTGCAGAACTTCTGTTATTTTCTGAACACAGTTCTTGTTTCTAGACCCGCGTGTTTACATAATCTTCACGTGTTGATTTGTCCCTTACAGCATGAGCGTCACGTCTATCTCTAGAGATGGTATTTATTATTTGAGATGCCCAGGGCGGTGAATTTTTTTTGTGGTTTCTAGGTTATGACATCGTGTAGTCTGGTAGGTTGTTACCAGCGTATCGGAGAGACATACCTTCTCCTTTTTCACCGTCAGTCTGAAGAAGGGAGCAATATATTTCGCAATGTTAATAACCTGGTACCATGTGAATAACGTTCCAGCGCTCAGCATTTCACCCGCACGTTCTATTGATGTGTTTCATGTGATTCTCGGAATAAACAACAATCAAGTTATACCGTTTCAGATTTACGAATTTTGTAAGAAATTATAGGAAACAATGTTAAAATAATTTCTTAAACAGGGCAGTGGATCGAACCCCGATATGCGTAAAATTCGAGTTACGTAAAGGCTTACGGAACGAACCATTCCATAAGTCAGGGAGGGGCTGTACGTTTTAACGTGTTTGTCTTTGTTATGGAGATTCGGGCTTTTGTGAGGTAGCAGCCGCGTCTTTATGCATTGTTCCTGTGAACTTAGGGCTCCAGAGGATTAATTACTACGTGTAAAAAAAGGTAAAGTGATCCCGTTACAGGCCCGGTGTGGCCCAGTGGGTGGGTAGAGGTATAGCTCTATTCTTCCATGACCGCGGCACTAGAAGGGGGTGAGTGGTCAGCAGCACCCCCCGGCTGCACTTTACCCCCGGGAAAGACCCGGTACCCATTTTACAGGAGGCTGGGTGGGCCCCAGGGCCGGTCTGGACGAGCGGAAAATCTCGCCCCCACCGGGATTCGATCCCGGACCGTCCAGCCCGTAGTCAGTCGCTATACCGACTGAGCTACCCGGCCCACAATTACTACGTGTAGCCCCACATAATTCGGATTTAAAAGCCACACGTGTATATACGTGTATATACGTATATATATATATATATACACACACGTATATATGTACACACATACATACATACATACATACACACACACATACATACATGCATACATACATACATACATACATACATACACACATATACATACATACACACATACATACATAGACACATACATACACACACACACACATACATAAAGAAGGGGGGAAGAATATCGAATATTGTTTCAAGAATCGTAGTTGAAATATGTGGAGATAAAAGAAGGATTCAGGGTTATTGACTTGATGAAGCCAGTATGAGAAGCACTGACTAGTTGGATACATGTGTGCAGTGCACGCACGTTCTACTGATAGCGTCTTTGGTGAGGTGTACAGCTTTGTCTTGTCCCACGGAAGTTACTTGACCTGTCGGAGTCACTGATTAATTCTTCCTGTGATGTAGAGTATTCCTTTGGCAGTTAATTCAGTTTGAGCTGATCAGGACATTTTCGGCGTTGATGGAATCCGAATGATCATCCTCATCCCATCTCCGGCATGTTTTCTATCCTGAAACAATTGCATTTAAGTGGACGACTTCGCAGATCATGCTTCCATTGGTTTCAGGGTCCCACAATTAGATCTTTTCCATATCTTCTTCTTCAGGCATTCAACTTCCTTTAGTGGTTGAAAGTTATGGCCTTCTCAACGACATCTTTCCATTTCCCTCGATCCTGGACGCAGGTTATCCAATTTTTCACCTTCATTTGGCAAATGTCCTGTTTGACGTTATCCTTCCATCGGTATTTGGGCCTTCCTTGTGTTCTTTTGGTTAGAGGATTCCATTTAAATATCTTCTTGTCTGCTCTGGTATCTGGCATTCTTTGTACGTGACCAAACCAGCTTAGTCTTTGAGCTTTAATATAATTGACTATATTTTTATGTTTTATCAATTTATCTAATTCTTCGTTAGTTTTGATCCTCCATATTTGATTTTCTTTCGTAGGCCCAAATATTCTTCTTAAAATTTTCCTCTCAAAGACCAACAATTTGCTCTTTTCCTTATGGCTTTACAAAACAAAATTGTATGTATTCATTATCTCCCCCGTGCGTGCTAGTATTGCTGTCATCTTCTGTTACTTCCTTGTCCCCCTTTTCCGGTCCAAACATTCTTCTCAGCTCCCTGTTATTAAATCTATGTTTGTGTCGCAGCATGAGAGCTTGTGTATTCACTGCCATACAAAAGTACAGGGAAAGTTATAAGTTCATGTATTTTAACCCCTACGTTTTTAGGTATGCGGGAAGACGATTGTTTTCCTGTTGCGTATAATGTACAGCGCAGAATCGTGAATAGAAGGGGTGTGGAAGGAAGCGATAATGACGTGTTTTAAGATACTACGTGTATAACAATACTTGTTTGGAGGGGTTAATTAAAGCCACGAAACTTGCATCCACAGTAACCGGTCTCTGGCCCGACGTTCATAACCTGACAAACTTGATTTAATTCGGTTTCGAATCCAGTAGTTTCACGAGGTTGTGATTCTTGCTTCATACCCAGAGACATCCTGGTGTAGGAAGGGCAGACGTACAAATATGTGTGTGTTTAAGCACCCCGATCACAGAGCCTGTTTTCGCTGGCCATCGAACACCGGATTTGCCAGCCATAGCGTGTCACTGTCGTGATCTGTTCGGGCCGTAGTGATGATGAGTACCTGTCGTGATGAAGTGCCTCTCTAGCTTAATATCTGTACGGTGTCGTGATAATTAACAGCAAGAGGGGGAAAGTGCGATATCTCGACGTTTACGAGATAAATACAAGAAAGAAGGCAGAACCAGAGAGGTCGGAGAAACAGTTGAACTGTCTGAATCAGTTAGCTGTGTAGAGCAGTGTTTCTCAACCGCCGGGCCGCGGCCCGGGACCGGGCCCTGGTATCAATTTTACCGGGCCGCGAGAGGTTCTGGAATTTGTCATTTTAGTTTTCTAATCAATATTCATGAATAGATGTTTTATAGTGGAAATATTCTGAGGAGAAAAATACTCGTGAATGTGTCGAAAAACTCAGACCCAGATGTTTGCCTGAGGAAACTACAATATGCTACAAGATTTCATTAGTCCAGTGATTGATAACTAATTTAAATGTAATTTTATATTTGTCAACATGCCACACTGTATACATAAGTGAACTAATACTCTTTATGATTATGCCATAATTAATTATTAATACTTATGCTAGTTTAATGTATGAACTTACAAAAATGGAAAGGTATTTACGAGTAAATTTGTTGGGGCCGGGCCCTCGTCTTATGAAAAAAGAATATACTGGGCCGCAGTCTCACAAAGGTTGAGAAACACTGGTTTAGAGGAGCCAAAGCGCAGTAATGGTTATGCTGTACGTACTCTTCCTAACTTGTACAGTGTTCATGCAGGTGGCACATAGTGTAGATTCGCCACTTTGCTTTCAGAGATTAGCTATTTAATTAGAGTCACTCGTTTTAGGCGCCCTAGCATAGTTGCGAAAAGCGCCTGTTAGCGTTATCATATCCGCCTGTCTATCTGCATGTATCAACGTGGCTCCTACTGGACAGATTTCCATGAAATTTGGTATTGAAGACTTTTATGAAAGTTCGTCAGACTCTAGATTTGTTTAAAATTTGGCAAACATATCGGGCACTTTGCATGGAGATCTAGGTTCGTTTTGTTATTCCCGGCGATATAAATCCTCCATAAAAGCATTTTTGTGCAACAATGAAAATTTTTATGTTATGGACAGTGACGCAGGCCAACAGTATACAAGGGTGTTGCAGTTGCAACAGTGGTACGCAAACGCCCCACAGTTATATCCATTGTACATTGCCTGTCTTGCCCCATGTTAATTTCATGCACAGTATTCACGTTTGGAGATCGGTCGCGAATATTCAGTTATGTTGTTATGCTGCTTTGTTCAGAAGCCTGCAGTTTGTGTCCTGTGATGCTGGAACGGAGCCCACAATTGATAAGTCACGCACACTACTGTAATCATTAATGTTTATTAAATTAAACGTAATAGATTGTGCTGTCTTGTATTCGTACCACACCCAAGGGTCGCTTTATATTCAGTCACGGCGTTTCAAGATGACATTGGCCTTGCCATAAACGAACAACCTTGGTCCGCAGTCTTCCTTAACCTGTTAAAACATGGTGGCAGTGTGTATGTGCCACAGGTGTTAACTTACGAAACTCCATTCTCTTCCCTAAAGACCGTGTTCAGGCTTCAAGAGGATATGTAACATTTTAATTAATGGCGTTTGATTTCACTTGGTACCGACAGATGGCTCAGTGGTAAAGGAGGGAGTGCGAGGAGAGAGGAGAGGTAATCTGCTGTCAGTTGTGCTCTTGACCGCCTAGGAGGTGGTGTGCATGTGTGTACTGCGTATCGCGAGATTGCCTGCGTTGCAAATTGGAACGTACGCAGTTTAATTTGGGAATTCCTTCCCACAGACATTTACATTTAATGACGTTTTGTCTTGATGTGCGGTATATTGTGTTAGTGTCGGTGAAGTAACAAAATGTGATATTTAGTGTTGCGATGTCCTGTGTTGATTAGGGAGGTTATAGGCCCGCTTAAAAGTTATAATTTAACTCATTGACCCGTAATACTGTGTTCGCGTAGATCAAATTGGTACATGGCGCAAGTGGTTTGATGATTACAGTTTGCTGTTGTATTTTCCAAAGTGGACTTTTGTCATCTATAGTAGACGGTTTTTCCTGGATATTTGTCGGTGAGTAAGCAGGACCAAATTCGCCTGTGCGATTTGATTATGTTGTTGCCATTACATTACGAAGGTAAATGTTTCTTCTGCTTTTAATTAAGAACCACGGCATGAAGTAGAGGTTAAGCTTAAACTCTTAACTTAGGCGCAAGATGGAAGTAATTGGTTTGTATGACGCTCCGGCCCCTTTAGACTCTGGGAAAGAACCCCACGAACCAACCGCATAGAAAGCGGAAGCTGGCTAGGCTCTGGGCCGTGAGGTATGTAAATAGAATGCATGTGGATGGAATAGAACCTTTGTACTCTTAACTGTAGGCGAGTTATACCAACTCATGTCATTTTATCATGCCACAGGGTCTTAACTGATGGGCACGTGCTGTATGAGGTTCCTTACAGCAAGTATTATTTAAATTGTTGGGTTTGAGGTACTGCAGCAATGCTGATGAGCATTGCAGTCTTTTGGGTGTGACGCCGTGTACCTTCGTAGATTGGTATATAGGTACCAAAGTTTTGAGCGAGCTTACTGTCACCGTCTTTGGAGGCATTCGAGAAGACACACTGCTCTGAAGATGGAGGCAGCAAACCCTCCGGAACGTTGGCGCCCATACACCTGTCTGCACTGCGTCGAATTAGAGTAACCCGGAATATTTTACGCCGATTAAATACTAAGGGCGTTTAATTGATTTTTCTTGTGGTGTCGTATTGCTGTTCAAACTTCTGCGTGTGTGAGGTGAGGTAGTCTGTTACGTCACAGTCTTTGGAACTGCATGTAGGTAATGGAATTTGAATTTTTTAAGACGATGAGGATTTTCGTTGTCGCCTTCTGTGTCACGGCATTGTGTAGTCCGGTCAGGAAGGTGCCGATGTTTCGAAGGAACCATTTTCGTAACCATGGAAAAGTCTTTGCCGTGCCTAAACGTCGCTCGTCGTGCTCTTTGAGAGGAACGAAATTTCTAGATGTGTTCGTTGTTTTTACGTACCTAGTTTGCCTTAATGCTCATTTGTTGCAATAACACATGGCGGCGGTGAGTGTTGAGTAGTGAGACAGGATGTGACGCCGTCTAGTTTGGTAGATAGGATCTTCCGAAACGTTTGAGCTGTCTGGTTACACAGGAAGTGTGATGTCAGCAGTGCGAGGGCGGATATTTTGTATTTGGGTAGGTCGGTTACGGTAGTAAGAGAAGTGCGGAAAGCAGCCATTCGCTTTCCGTATTCAGGCAGGCAGTACCTGTCCACCAAACTACGGATCCTCACACTACAGAACGTTGTAATTTTGAATTCGTACCTGTTGTCGTAAACCCAGAGAATAAACACGGTGTGGTTATTGGAGAACGTCGTATTTAATTCAGTGTGTGCCATACTGAAATGTTTTCAAATGAAAGTTGTGACGTGACGCGTATTTTGTGACTCATGGTGGACCATTTCTTAGAAGGACTTTCATTTACTTGATGTAAAATGGGGGCAGTGCCATCATACTTGGCTGATATGAGTTAAAATTCAATCAGCCTTACAATCTGTAACCCTTCTCCCACAAAAACTGCCTCTCACAAGTATTCGTTGGACAATTATGGAGATAACAAGGCCTCCCTAGCTGGAAATCTGAGGTAAGATTCACGCTCCGGCCTCTTTAACCACCGCGCAAGCATCTGTTATTAAATTATGTGCCGCCTAACGGGAGTACATGATTATCAGCCCGACGTGGATATCTGAAACTATCACATAACAGATGTTCACCATCTTTCGTACCTTCGAATTTTGCAGCTTGAGATGCATTGATTTCACTTTCAGTCCTTTGTGGACGAAGTATAAGTCACAGTCGGATGTTTCGTAGTTCAATCTCGGGGATTCGAACGAACGTACGATTAATCGGAAATGTTTCTCAACGTTGAGGTCGTAACGCACATAAACGCTCCGTGTCGAATAGAAAGAAACAAGCCAGTGCTGTACTTTGTAGCTAAATACGAATAGCCATGTGTTATAAGAACCGTACAAAACAGAGAAACACAGACCGTCTTGAGGAATGTATAATATTTGATGTTAATCCTGCTGATAGTCAAAAATTCAGTTACTATCTCGCACAGCAGACACTGCCTTCTGTTTAAAAGGACCAGTCTATTACTACTGTTAGGAAAGTAATGGTTGTTTATTCTGAGGATCACATAACACTCCGTGGGCAAACTCAGATTTTTTTTTTTTTTGGGGTAATGCTGAAGCAGGTCGCGCATGCAGTTACCACTGCGCTCTAAGGGGCTCACTCGCCCAGCCTTTTCACATATAGTTCTTGTGCTCCAAAAAAGGCAGCAAGAGCCATTGTATTCGGTTGGTGCTGTCATTTTGTGTTAACACGTGTGCAATTCAATTTTCTGGGGGATGGGATAATTTGAAAGGTAAATCTGCCCCACCCCAGTCATAGAGGCATACGGAGGGAGTAGAAGCATATTCACCCATTCTTAACCCCGGTACTGTATGGGGGTGAGTGGTCAGCTTCATGAAGGAACCGCGCTGTGTGGATCTGGAGCCGCTCTGGACGGTTTTTGGAGAGGAGAAAAAGTCTGTCGGGATTCGAACAACGGACCACCCAGCCCTTAGCCAGTCGCTGTACCAACTATGATATCCCGGCTCCTGCAGAGGATGGGGTGTATTGTAAAAAAATACGTAAACATGTGGCACAGTAGTAGAAATCATCTACAGTCTTGAAGAAATGACCCGTGGTTTATCTGCAGACATTCAACTAGCATAGTGTTGTAGCCGTTGAGGATTCAGTAAAATGTACGTATTTGAAATAGTTAATTTAGCATTTATCTGTGCCTTCCATTTCTCCCGTCATTCTTTCCCATACCTTCCTTGTGTGCATGCTGTTGTCATACCTCTGTCCCCATAATTCCTTCCCACTTCACCCATTTGCATTAAATATCGTTTCTTCAAATTTTCAAAACAAAGGTGCAAAAACTTTAGACGCCACGCTCCCAAAACGACTGAATTCTGTACGCCGGTTTTAATATTTGTGTGTGCTTAGTATAAAACTTGTTTCATGTCACCTATCTGGAGCCTAGAATTTTGAGTTGTTTCCTAAATTTTTTTCGAAAATTTGTGCACCACTTGGTTCAAAGCACGCCGTAAGAGAACAGTGAAAAATACCAATCTTGCTGCGTAGTGCATCATTTGAACGCTTACAGCGATGCTTGCTTCTGCTGCGAGCACACGTACGTGCGCGTATTGTATCATGGAAATCGTAGGGGAGGAATGAGTGCGGACCAATTTTTGCCGAACTTGCCCGCACCACATAAAAGTTTGACAAGCCTGCAATCGAATGTCGCTGGCGTTCGCTCAGTGGTGGGCGTGTAGCCGGATGTAATCAGGGCCACAGGAAACAATCTCACCCCCTGCTAAATCATAGATACAAGTTAGAGCTGGGACTAATCACGATGTTTCCTAACTATACTGATTACATTTTGTAACTATTTAAGTGGATGAGTGACGTGAATTCTTGGTTTCACGATAAATCTGGAGAAATAGCGATTCACAGTGTACATAAAACCATTTGTTACACTGTAGTGTGCGATCGTTGTTTTATTGAGATGATAGAGATCTTAACAGCAGCTACTTATACTTTTGGTGCTAGTGTGATTAGCTCTTGCTGTTTGTTTTAATGGCATGACAACCAAACTGCCACTAAGTACCGAAACACTTGTATCTGTACCCAGCTTCTATTGCATACAAAGTTTAGGTAACTTCCCGTCGGTTGCTAATTTTCTACAGCCGAACTAGTAGGTAATACCGAAAGATATAAAATTTAAATACTCCCCAATCTTGTATGTGCTGTAGCCCCTGTTGTCAAGGTGGGTATTATTTTGAAGATTTTAGACGCAAATCGAATTATTTCGAATCTTTTTTTTTTAATTACACCAGTAAACTTTTTTTTAGTCTTCAGTTTTTACCCCGTACGAAGTTTTATGTACTAAATCCAGTATTGTGTGTGCTTACAAGGAGCAACCGTATCTCGGCCGTAGAACAGATACTTCTGTTTGGGTGTTGCTTGAACTAATGACGCGGTACTCCCAGGTGAATGAATCAGGTGGCTTCGTAGTGAGCAATCGGGATTCCATTCCCGCCATGGGCTTAAGCTTGCTTACTCACGACCACCGCCATATCGGCTTTTGGCTTCAAATCAGGGCACTTCGCGAGGATAGACTAGCTTGAATGTACTGGATAAGATGGCCACATAACACGCATACTTTGAACTCCATAGAGCAGAATCTAGAATAGAAACTAATAGGTGCTAGACTTGTCAAGGTATTCCTCGCATTTTATGGAACCCCAAGTTCCATCACCGTGTTTTCAACAACCCCCCCATTGCCCGTTTTTGAACCAGATAAATCTAGTCAGCACCCTACCATCCTATTTCTGTAAGATTCGTGTTAATATTATCCTTTCAGCCTCTAAGAAGTACGTTTCCTGCAGGCTTTCATACCAAAACCCAGCATGCATTTCTGTTTTCGTCCGTGCGCGTTACATCGTTGAATCTGATCATCGTAATTTTTGACCAAACGTGCACACACATTTAAGATAAGACTGTCGCATCGTAAAGACGTATGGCGGAGTGGTGGTAAAGCTCGTCTGATTGTTAATCTCGGCACTAAATGTGGGTGAGTGGTCAGCTCCACGCTTCTTGCTTTACTCATGATGAGAGAGACCGTGATACTACTGGTGGCATAGAAGGATGGATTGGCAGCACATACGGTTGGTGGCAAAGAGAAATCCTTCCACTGCATGGAACGGAGTTCGTAGCCGATTGCTTTGCTGACTGACTTTAGCTACATTGAGAGGGCAGATACTGTACGATTGAATGATGAATTGACAGACTGTTTGGAACGACATTTCGAGGGCTAGCGCTTAAGAGACTTGGACAGATAGACCGGAACAGGCCAAAAGACGAAGCAGATCCCCTCGACTATTGCTTGTATTCATCCTTTGAGTCATTTAACGGCAGTTTCAATAGTACAGACTACATAGCGTCTAGTGGTAGGATGATAAGTGAATAATGAATTTGAGAGGGTGTGGCATGGAAAGAAGCGGTTGGTTTTCTAATTTGGTTACCATTCCGGCATTGTGCTGGAGGAAATATGAAAAATTTCTACAAAATCAGATCGGGTAGCCTTTTTCCAGATTACTGTTTAAAGGCAGGACTTCCCGAATACGGAGAAAGAATGCTACCCAAGGTGTTCGCTCTTCTGGGATGTTACGCAGCGTAGATCGGTAGTTACCGAAGTTCCGGAACAACCTATCCTTCCTTGCTTCAAGCATTCCAAAAAGAATTCTTCGACCGCGTGGCCCTTGAAGATGGTACCGATACGTTTTCCCGAAACGTCGGTAACTAACCACAATTCGTAACATCTCCGAAGATTGACGGTCTCATTTAAACCGCGGCGGAAACCTGAAATCACGCAGTGCTACCTAAATTTGGGTGACTTCCCAGTGGAACACTGATGCAGGTGTGCATATAAATTTAAAAAAAAAATCACGAGCCATCACAGAATTGTAGGCGCCAGAAGGGTGATATGAAACAAGGTCCGTGCTGAGGATCGACAAATGTTAGTCGCCGCTGTACAATATCCCGTCGCCACGGATACGTGTCGGCCGGGATTTGCTCACTTCCTTGCCAATTTAAAGTTCAGTTTCGCAGCTGAGTAACGTTCACCGTTCGATCCGCACTTTCAGGTTTGAAGCTGACTTCTGCGGACTCCTGCTGGATTAATGAAGGGAAAGGGGGACACTGTGCATAAAGGACCTTGAGGATGGTATCAGTAGGAGAGAAGTTATGTAGGAGACGGCGTTTGATTGTTTGGAAAGTGACGTCAGCGAAGGCACTTGGCATGATGATGTGGGTGGTGGTGGGGACTTGGCCCTTGAGACTGGTGCCAAGTGGTGTGAGGGATATATTGGTTTCGTCATTCCTTAAGTGGCTTCATAAGAAGAGCTGACTGCAGTGCTGTGTGTAGTTCATTCAGTTCGATTGTGGCTTACGCTGTCAAGTTAGTGCTCAGTGTTTATCTACCAAACTTCAGTCGGTTTTTAACAGGAATTGCGGAATTCTGATCCACTTTGGGTTTGACGAGTGGATTCTCCTTTTTGTTGTTTGTTTCACTTATTTTCTGTTTTAACGGGTGTGAATTGCATGTGAGAACTTAAAAAAGTGAAATTTGTTCCGGTTTTGTGATATGGTATTTGCTCTTGTTAAAGGAAACACGAAGGGCTTGAGGCCGGGTTATTGAAATTTATCGTAGGCGGTACACATATTTCGCTATTCTGTGAGGAGCTAACTCGAGGAGTTACTCCAAATTGAGACTGTAATCCTGTTATAATTCGTGAAATATCTCCTGCCGTGCATATAATTAGAAATTCCCTCTCTTAAGTTTGTGTTTTGCATTGAATTTTATTTTTCTGGCTTCTGTCTTTGCGTAATCGTAACATACTTTTTTTTTTGTGAGAACTGGAAGTAATCGTGTTCCTAAATAAATTTATGTTAGAATGAAGTGACGTGTTTCCAGTACTTACGTCAGTGCAAACAGGTTAAAAGCAAAGTCATTGTCACCAGAAGTGTGCGTCCCGAAGAGTGGCGTTATCGGAAGTGCGCAGTATCCGCCATCTTCTAAGAGTGTTTACTTGCTAATGTATTTCCCATTGTAAATTAACAAGTAGTGTTTTGACTGAAGATATTTCTGAATCCCGAAGTGTCTGCGTGAGTTACTGCTTTATAAACCAATCTTACGTTCGAAGTTCGTTTTAGATCACTTTATACAGTCTTTTTTATGAACGTGGTAGAGGAAAGTATAATGAAAATTTTAATTTTTAAAATTTGAATATTGAACTTTCTGAAAGGTGCCGAATCAGTGTACGTGTTTGAAGAATATTTTCAAATGGTGATTATTCGTATACGTAACTGACACTGGTGACTTGAACGCATGGATAGACAAAGAACCCCTTCCCGTATTGAATGAAGCACAGCCAATGATGTCTCAGATGTGGGTGTACATAGACGGGCACATCACGGATCATGTAGCCACGGACAGCAGCAGGGCTCCTGAGTCATGTGACGTCTGCAGTTCGGAGCGAACACGTTTTCTCCGTCCCTTCCGGCCGGACGAGGTAGAGATATCTCATTACTAAAGCAACCATCGGAAGCTGGTTTCTTCGGTACTAATACATCTAAGTAACGTATTTTATGCTGTAACATACATAATACATTGGAGCGGCATTTGTTAATATTTATGATGCATGTTACTGAGAGCATCTGGATAGAAAGCGGGGGGTTCGTGGTAGATATTAACATGTAAATAGCAGTAGGTGTCTGCCTGCTTCTATCACAGGCGTGGTTGCTTTCCCCTGTCTTCAGGCAAATTCTACAGTGGTTCCCAAATTCCAGTGAGGAGAGTTTTAAATGAGTCAAAACACAACTGAGTTTTAGATGTTATTTTAAACTGACGACATGTTTAGGCCCCTACTCTGGGCCATCTTCAGGTCACAAAAGTATTTATTCGAGGAAACTATACAGTATAACTCACAAAATATATCAGTCTAAAACTCAACGAGATCTCGTTTTTGTTCAGTATTCTAATGCTGTTCATGACTAGGTTAAGATCTGGATGTCATAAACCTAACAATATAACAATACATATTTTTGTGACCTGAAGATGGCCCAGAGTAGGGGCCGAAACATGTCGTCAGTTTAAAATAACATCTAAAAACTTAGTTATGTCTTGACTCATTTAAAACCCTCTCCTTATTGTATTACTAAACACAATGGGGCTGACGCATTTAAAGATCCCACATTCCAAGTTGCTGCAGCGGTTCTCATGCAAGCTTCCCGATTTAAAATCTTCGTAATTAAATCCCTTGATGTGAAGGGCAACAGCTTATGTGTCAAAACTATACAATTCACCCAGAATTAGAAAATCATCATACCTCGGCCCTTGTCTTAAGCCGTTACTTGAATGTGTAAAACTGATGCTGTTCCTTTCCTTCAAAATGGTTTCTCACTCGTCCACGACTTTGCTATCGCTTGCTCTACACTCCTCCCTTAACAGTAATTTTCAAAACTATACGGCCGAACGTGAATTGACAGGTCTTTCCGCGGACGCCCATTCTAGCGAGTAGTGCTCCGGCGCTTGATGGAATCCAAGTACAGA
>Ga0123357_10005915_pt1 | contig 14771 bp, 10 predicted proteins | sample TergutEmb28metaG_FD_89873 | JGI IMG/M metagenome (GOLD analysis project Ga0123357, IMG submission 89873) | Embiratermes neotenicus P4 segment gut microbial communities from Petit-Saut dam, French Guiana - Emb289 P4 | ecosystem: Host-associated > Arthropoda: Insects > Digestive system > Gut ...
CTTGCTTATTATTGATAAATTGTACACACTTGTATATTTTTATACTGACATGTTCTATATCCTGTGGGCTACAACCCCTTTGGATCTAACGAACACGAAATAAATTGAATTGAAAAAAAAAAAGGAGGTGGGATGTGGGTATATGGACTGGATTGGGCTGGCCCAGGATAGAGACAGGTGGCGGACGCTTGTGAGTGCGGTAATGAACCTTCGGGTTCTGTGAAATGTGGGGAGTTTCTTGACTAGCTGCAAACCAGTTAGCTTCTCAAGAAGGACTCTGCACCGTGGAGTAAGTAAGTAACAAGTAATATAGCACCTAAACCAGCCCTTAAATATGGAAGGTGTAACAAATCATATAGCATCCAAAAACCGGCCCTTAAATATGGAAGGTTTAATGGGTAGTATAGCATTTAAACCAGTTCTTCAATGTGGTAGGCATAACAAATAGTATAGCATCTAAACAAGCCCTGGAATATGGAAGCAATATACAGATTCTAAGATCACAAGGTAGGAAGTGTTATGGATGGAGGTATGGAGCAGCAGAGCAGCCCACATAGAACAGTATGCTACATGGTCTGTTGCTGCATACCTCCATCCATGTAATGGCAGCACACATTACATGTAGTGGTGACAGAGATAATTAGAAATGAAGAAATTCTTGTGCTATCAGGAGATGCTTTTTTATGAAATGCATAGTTTAGCTCTTGTGCAATATTACAGCTGTATTTGTATTTGCTGGCCTATTCTGCAGGACAGGTGAACAGTATTAATGTAAGAGCTAACTGTAATAATAGGATCCGAACTACTAACGCTGAGACCTAAACCTACCATTTGACATGGGTCCCTTCTGTTCACAGTCTGTCTGTTTCCCTGGTGCTGTTTTTTTTTTTAATGTTGTCCATCCTTCTTTCTGTCTACCTGTAGCATATATTCAACCAGCTCTAACTTCTTCTGTTTAGCTTTTCTGATAATAGGTAATAGTTTTGCTGGAATGTGATGCTGCATCCCTGGGTAATTGGTTTTTGACGTTTTGAGACAGCATAGTGGTCTCGTCTAAGAAATACTGATATGTCTTCTACGCCACTGCAAAATCCTATAAAGTTGCATATCCTAAGAATGAATTATTTTTGTATGAACTGTGAAATTTGTTATGTAATGTACATTTATACTCTGCTTCTTTCACCTTTCTTACATCCATATATTTTCTTGACCACTTTTCATTCTACTTTCAAATGTAAGAACCCATATTTCATTACAATACAGAAAAGCTGGTAAAATTATAGTTCTGTTGTTGCAGGATAATTGACAGTTTCTGAATGCAGTAACAGAATTCTAAATACTACGATTCTGTAATAGAAGAATTTTGCTCTTGTCTGCAGATACGTGAATGGCAGTGGTGTGAATGTGTTCTACTCAACACCATCATGTTATGTCAAGGCAGTGCATGATGCTGGCCAGACATGGACAACCAAGCAAGATGACTTCTTTCCCTATGCAAGTGATCCTCATAGCTACTGGACAGGGTTCTATACATCACGGCCAACTCTTAAACGCTTTGAAAGGCTAGGCAACAACTTTCTACAGGTACTTCACATTCACTTGAAAACAGTCTAACACTGTTAAGACGAGTGTGTTGGGTTGTACAGCCATCTCCCCACCATGTGGTCAGTGTATGTGGTACAAAATTTGTTTGGCATAATCCAAGAGTGCTCAACAGTAAAGTTGTGAAGAAAATATTCAGGTCTGGAGAGAGAAAGTAACAGGGAAATGGAGAAAAATACATAGTTATATCTTTCTTGTTTATATCCTTAACGACTTATTTTTAAGGTAGTCAAATCCAGCGAGGTGGGCTGGGTGGGACAGGTACAGCGTTCATATTGTATCTGGCAACTCATGTTTCACTGAGTGCCCCACTTGTGCCATGCATTTGGGTGGTTATTTCAGTTAACATGATAAATGAGCTACAGGAACTGGCAACTGATATCTGTCAGATAAAATAATGACCCTATATCATGCATAGCAGAGGTAAAAACTGTACACAGAATGTTGGTCACAGAACAGAAAGTGAAGAGGCTTCTCAGGAGATCTCATCATAGGTCAAAGATGGTATTAAAATGGATGTTAAAGAAATCTAGTTTGACAATATAAATAGACAGATACATCTGGCTTAGGACAGAGTGCAGGGGTGGGGTTTTTTTTAACATCATTTCCTATGTATGACGTGTAGTTACAACACTATGACCCAGTTGCTTCAGTCTCTGCAATAATAATAAAATATTGTGTGTTGCCAGGTAAGACTGTCTAAGGCAGAAGAGATTTTATGTTGCACATTGTATCCTGTTCACACTGGACAGTTATATAGATTCAGTGTAACAAAACTGATTTTACCTGATTTTAAGGTGTGTAAGCAGCTGTATGCACTGACAGACCTGGGCCCAGAAGACTGGGTGGATCTCAACAAAATGCGGGAAGCAATGGGCATCATGCAGCACCATGATGCTGTCACAGGCACTGAGCGCCAGGAAGTGGCATATGACTACGCTAGGATCCTGTATGAAGGTTTTGAGGAGTGTGGCATTATTGGAGAGACAGCCATCAAGTAAGAACTTTCAGCATTAACAAAACAGCGCCTGTCATAATGAATAAGTCTTCGGTTGCATATCTGTCCAAGTGTACTCATTCAAAACAAATTTTTCTGTGGAAGTATCATCTATTACATTGACTCCCAAAGCTGAAGGACTCCTTAGATTGTTTCTGCAGCTGTCTGCTCTGATGACAGATTTTGATTTTATGGAATACTTCAATAAGCACTGTGTTCTTAAGAGAGAGTGTAAAATTGTGCCTGTACATGTTCTGAAAGGCATATGGGGGAGTGGAGATGTAACTCCAGTCATTCTTAACCTTAGCACTAGATTGACATAGGTGGTCAGCTTCATACCCCAGTCACGTTACCACCGGGGAAAATTCCCTTGGCACGCTTTGAATAAGATGCTGGGTGCGCCCCAGAGTTGATCTGGAGGCTTTGGAGAAGAGAATAATTTTACATCTCATGGAACTTTTTCCTCACACTGGGGGAGGCTTGTGTGTAGTGGCACAATTGTGCATGTCTGTGGTACAAACAGATGTTTATGTCAGAGGCACTGGCTACATCAAAATGAATGATCTAGATTTCAGTGTTATGAACATCATGATGATTCTGTTCTCTATAATGTGAATGAAAGTGACCGGATATTTTCAGAATGCCATTCTTATTGCTGGAATGTGGGAAATCTAACACTGAGTCTGTGAGCTACTGCAAGTAAAGAAATATAGTCAAACATGGTTACAATGACATTGGTTCATACGACACCTCACCTACAGAGTCAGACGTTCTGTGGTACCAATTAATTTGTCACTGTTAATCATTACATTATACTCCTCAGCTGTAGAAGGTAAAAGGTAAAGTACACCCTATAACAAGTCATGAAGGCCCAGAGGTGGAGTAGAGGTATAGTTGTACTCTTTCTTTAACCTCATCACTAGATGGGGGTAGGTGCTCAATGCCACGCCCCTTCCGCTTTACCCCTGGGAGAGACCTGGTACCCATTGTATAGGAGGCTGAGTGGGCTCCAGGGCTGGTCAAGACAGGTGCAGAAAATCTCGCCCCCACCGGGATTTGATCCCCAGTCCGCCCAGCCCATAGTGAGTCACTATACTGACTGCGCTCTCCCAACCCACACTCCTCAGTTATAACGACACAAAATATTCAGTCCCTTTCATGGTGTTATAACTGAATTTGACTGTACTCATTTTGAAAAATATTGAGCAGTCTCTGACATTTAACAAATCTGCTGATGAATGAAAGTAATAGAAGTATGTATATATACTGGGATATACCAATAATTTGTGGGTTTTATATTTAGTTTTCATTGGCCAGAAATTGTTCATGAAATTATCAAATTCCATGAAACAACATCCTCCATATTCTGGTCTTAGTTATGATTGACTTGAACTTTTGTCATTATCATAGGTTCCTGTTATTGGACAGGGGTCATGGAAGCCTCATATCTACTCCTAGAATGAAAGTAGCCAGGAGTTTCTGTCCAAGGACAAGACAGTTGTGCCCTTTGAGGCAAACTCCTTTACCTCTTCCCTCATAACAGGGCTTGTGACTTACACTGTCTATCCTGTGGTACCCTGAATAGGGTTGTATGCAGTAAACTACCCAAACTTGTGAACTCAGAATTATGAACTTGGTTATTTGCTCTAAAATATTGGTAACCATTTATGGAAGTAATCACAACTGGGCAGTTTGGAACAAGTATTGTTGCTATTTCTGTGGGATTGGAGCCTAGGTCTTGTTTGATGGGTCTCATATCTGGCAGCATTACATTTTGTATCAGTCTTCAGTTGCTGTTGCTCTGCTACAAATCGGAAGGTTGTTGGTTCGATTCCAGATGGTGTCATTGGAATTTTTCATTGGCATAATCCTTCTGTTCGCACTGTGGCCCTGGGGTCAACTCAGTCTCTAACAGAAATGAATACCAGGAGTTTTTCCTGGGGGTAAAAAGCAGCCAGTGCATAAGGCTGACAACCTTACCACCATCCTGGGCCATTGTCACGTAATCTGGGAATCTTAACTTCCTGGAACCCTCTGGGCACCTTGGGCTTGTAATGGGACTGATTTACCTTCAGTTGCTGTGGCCGTGACTGTATTTTATAGATATGATGTCAGTTAACACATGATTGTTCCTTTCCAGTAAGCTTATTGCACACCAAGTGCCGTCTGAGACTCCTAAAGCACCTGCTGTCCCTCTGAAGTCGTGCCTGTTGTTGAACATCAGCCAGTGTGATGTCTCAGAGCACTCCAGTCAGTTCGTTGTGACACTGTACAATCCACTGAGTCACCCCATCTCACATCATGTGCGCATTCCTGTATCGGGTGCCTCCTACACAGTCCAGGACCCAACAGGGAAGTCACTTACAGTTCAGATGGTTCCTATTCCACAGCCTGTCATAGAAATGCCAGGTCGTGTAAGTCCTGCAACCATGGTGCTAGTGTTCCATGCTAGCGACCTCCCTCCACTTGGATTCCGGTCTTATTATATTAGCCAGAACAACCACACAGACCATCTCACACAGCACATGCAACATGGGGAAGATGTCACCCTTGGTAACTCTGTAAGTGCAACAGCTACACAGTGTAGTTGACCTTTAAACAACCTGTGTTTGCATGCATGAACACACATAAGAGAAACCCCTAGAAATCAATTTTACATATTTAGGCAACAAGGAAATTTACTGCATTTTTAAGACTTGCTACAAAATCTCTGTTTTATTTTCTACAATGTGTTGTTTATTTCATAATTTTATATGTTTCTGTTCAGATAATACATTTTGCTTAAACCATGCACAAAAATTTAAATACCCACCTTTATTTTTCAAAGGTTAATGAGCTAGAGAAGAATATAAATACTGTAATAACAGTCAAGACATTGATGTAGGAACTAAAGACAGAATCAAAATTTTAAACTGAAAAAGACATTGATTCGTCATTGAAATTGTCATCTGTTTTTTGTGGCACCATGTTTCTTGGTTGCCAGCATTTTTGAGAAACTTGTTGTCACTGTCTTCATCATAGACATCTATGCTCTACCTTGAGGGTACTTTTGTGCTCTCAGTTTGAAGGGTGGAAGTCATCCAGAAGATAGGTAACTACTTACAAGACTGCATAATGTCATAGCCCAGAGGACCACAACATGAAAATTCACTGTTGTGAAAACCTGAAATCCCATCAGTAATGTTATCATAATCATACACTGCTAAAAGACAGACGCTTCTTTGTACAGTCTAACTGGAACACAGAACTGCAAGACTGTTGGACCATTAAGAAATGTGCTTTCTGTGCCAGCACTGATACTATTCCCTCCTGGCCATAATCTCATCTGTTTAAATGGAGCATGCTACAAAAGGGTTGAGGGTTACATCTGAATAGCAGAAGTTAGGTAACATATACAATAATACCCTTGGTTTGTGTTTGAGTGATTGAGTCACATTCAATTTTTTATGGTTACAATTAATGTAACCACAATAACCACGCAGCATGGTTTGTGTGTGACCTCATTCCAGTTTTTCCACCATGGTTGTGCTAAAGTCGGGTTTATAAGAGACTTCGCTCCCAGGTTTTCATGGTTACAGTGGACCTTGGTTGGTGGGTGATGTGACTGCCTGAAACCAAGGGATAGGACAAATAGCTGACTTGCACAAGCACACATTGGCATACCGTCTGTGATGTTGGCTTTCAGCTTTTTGTTTGGTTAGTGATTGAGTAATTGAGTCACACCCAAATTATCAGGGTTACAGTTTTCGTGGTTATAATAGAGCTTCATTTTTGAGTTAAGTCACATCTATTTGTACACATTGTCCATGATGGCAGCACAAGTACTGTTTCGACTTCAGCCTCAACTCAGCCATCCCACCATGTAAATCCCAGTACATTATATGTAAAGTGCTTGGTTTGTGAGTGACATCACATCCATATTAGGGCTAGGTGTTTAGTTGTAATATTATGTAACATGTCTACAGAAAAAGTAAACATTGTTGTTGATTTGGTCAAAAGTCATGAATCAAGAAGTGCTTGATGAAAGGCAGTGTGGGTAATTGTGTTAATATCCTGTTAACCTCTTCATCTGATGGAACCATTTCTGGTAAGAAGTTCTTCCTTTGCCTTATGCCTCAATAATGATGGTTTTACTAACAAGCTCAAGTATTAGATTTAATGTGGCTGACATTTATTTTGGTAAGGACCAAAATAAATGTCATGATAAACCATGTAGCCAGGCAGAAGTACTTCAGTGTTGTTAGATTGACGGTAACGGCAGAATTTTTTTCTTTGAACTTGTATTATAAAACATTATCCTTGAGGTAACCCTCATTTTCTAAGAGTGAACATTACAAGTTTTTTGTAAAAAATTTTCCATGATAAAACTTGAGTAAGGAGCAACGAGTTAAACATTTTCCTTGATTTGATTCATTGCTTTCCCAGCTGAAATTCAACACTGTGTTCGATGGGAAGACTGGCTTATTGAAGTCAGTAATCATGGATGAAGTTGAGCTTCCTGTCTCCCAGAACTTCTACTATTACAAAGGTTACATCGGAGACAACGAAGAGTCTGCAAACAGGTCATCTGGTGCCTATATCTTTCGGCCAAATGGATCTCAGGCACTCTTGGTGAGCTCAACACCAAAAACGATTAGTTACAAAGGTAAATCATTATGTACTGCAGAATGTTAAAAGGCTGCTTAGGTAATGCAACATTTCAAAAATAGACTTGTTTAATGTAACCAGATTCATGAAATTCAGTGTAATATTTCACAGTCATCTCAAAACACCACATTTATGCATGGCATACATTGTTTGTGTAAACTAGTCTTCAGGCTTTTACATACATCATTTAGGGAAAATATGCTCAAAATGTTACATACCAAGGATGGTCAAGTCATTTTAATATAATGTTGTGTGTTGCTCATTACAGGTGATCTTGTGGAAGAGTTGCACGTTAAGTGGACGGACTGGTTGAGTCAGGCAATACGTTTTTATGACCATGATCCTTATCATGTGGAGTATGAGTGGCTGGTTGGACCAATCCCCATTGAGTGAGTACAATTCAATCACATTCTTGAAAATACACATAGCTGTACCTGACAGACTGATGGACACTAAGATTGCATTTGAACTGGAACTGATTCTTCATTGACTTCTGACACCTGTGATCCCCTCCCTTATCCAACTCACTGTGAACTTGCATTGAAAACTCTCTTGATTGTAGCAACTCTCCTTTGACACTAACATGCTGTGACTCTTCCTTCAGTTTTATCCAACTGACCTTTATCCTTCCTTACAGTGTCTGGCTGCTGTGACCCTCTCTTGAACTGCTGGGCCAGTAATGTCTCGCCCTCTGATTCTTCCTTAAGCTGTTGTCTGAATGGCTTTGGCCCTTCCTTAGACTAAATCTGATTTACTTTGATCCTAAGAGGCTTTGATGCACCATTCAATCCTGTTGAGTAATGACACTCTGCTTTTTAATCCGACTCACTGATTCCCTCCCTTAGACCCCATATGACTGAATTCAGCCCTTTCTAGGACTGCCTAACTGGCTTTACTCTTCATTGGATTCTAGTGGAACTTAGTCTCTTTTTGACGGTGTCTTTTGACACTCTTCTTTACTACTGGATGGCTCTGATACTGCCATACACTTGAATGTCACTGGGTGTAACCCTCTCAAAGACTGTATGTGTGACTGGCAGCAACTCTCTGTTAAACTGTATGTGACTAATTCTAACCTTCCCGTATGCTCTATTGCATGACTGTAACCAACCTTTAGACTCATATTTGGCTGTCTCTAACTGTCCCTTAGACACCTATTTAACTGGCTCTGATTTTGCCTCAGAAATTATAAGACAGATTGTCTTGGAAATTAGATGGTCTTTAACCCTCCCTTGAGAACACATACGTCTTACTCAGGGTGTCTCCTGGGTACTGTAATACTCTGGCTTAGTCTTGAAGTCAGAGTACTGAATGAATGTGTGATTAAGTAAATGAGTACTCTTAGTAGTTAGTAAGTTGATCAAACAGACACAATACTCAGCAATGTAGAATGCATAAGAAAAATTGTGAAATGGTACAAGGAACTTCTTTCACTGGCTGGTCCAACCTTGTCAAACACATGTGCTTTGTAAAAATGGAAATGTGGATCATTCCCATGATACTGATTTAATGGCCCAGTAGCACTTGCAAAGTCATCAGGTGGGAAAATGCCAAATGGTAGGGAGGCCACCCGACTGTAGTCAGGCACACCAAGTTGAAAGACGTGCATTTGTGGTTGAAAACAGGGCCAAAGAAGGAAGAATCCAATTATGGGACAGTCTTCTGCGCTTCTGTGATAAGAAAGAAGGCCAGACACATGAGTGCAGGTTATATCATGTGGGAGTATGAGTGCACCCATGTTTTTGGCAATGCCACACGCTCAAACATGATTAGAAAGAACTGTAGCTCCAGAAAATGTGTATATAGGGTATACAGTGTCAGATATGTGGAAAGTATGTTTTTGTATTGTCCCAACCAGATTAATAAACAAAAGGTGAGGAAAATACTTGCCGTGCATTATAAAATTAGTAATACAGAAGGCTTAATAGGTAGGAAGAAATGCTCAGCACTGGGTAGTAGACAGCCTTTTGAAATATAGCATTTAAATCATTACGAGAGGAACTTCAAACTCTGGAAACTAAAGGAATCTTATCATCCAGCACGAATTTCTTATATGATTTCAGTGATAATGTGGGCAAGGAAGTAATAAGTCGATTCTCATTCGACTTGCCAACACATGGCCTATTCTATACTGATTCTAATGGACGTGAGATGCTGGAACGGAAACTCAATTTCCGCCCGACATGGTCTGTGGATATTCAGGAGCCTGTGTCAGCTAATTATTACCCTGTAACATCTAGAATTACACTGAGGGATGGCGATACAGAGATTTCCATACTTACAGACAGAGCTCAGGGTGGTACGAGTCTTCATGATGGGGAGGTGGAACTTATGGCAAGTACCCTCATTTTACATTGTAGTGGGAGTAACTGACAATTTATATATGTTTTTTTAATACCTTATGACAACATTCCATGCTTAAACTTCAAAAGGAACCTTTGGGAGTTGCTTTTGTATGTCCATGTGTTAGAGACCCATTTTGATACAGTAATATGAGTAGAATCTTGTAGACATTATGTAACAGATTCATCTGAAATATGAACATATGCCATTTGATAGTCCTCATCTTGTGACATCAGGACGGAGTGAGTTTTCAAGGTCCGTATGATATGGATATTTGGAAAATATTATCTTCTCTTGAGCTAATTTTTGGGAAAAAATGTGAACAATCAGAAGCAGTCAAATTTGATGTGTATTGGACCTTGCATCATCTTAATAACCTAAGAATAAAATCCAACTAGATGCCACTTATTACTTTATTATACTTATGTTAGGCTCAACATGTTATGGGCACCATTATGCCCGTCATCAGGAGCTCACGATAGCGTTGGTCACCACATAGGCTGTCTGGTTCTCGAGTTGCTGCTGAATGGAGGGTAAGTGCAGGCAGGATGGATGAGTTTCTGGCTGTAACACGTTGTGTTACAGCCTTCCGTCTGGAAATTCATCCATCATGCCTGCACTTAACCTCCATTCAGCAGCAACGCGAGAACCAGACGGCCTTTGTGGTAACCAACGCTATCATCATGAGCTCCTGATGATGGGCATAATGGTGCCCAAAACATGTTGAGCCTAACATAAGCATAATAAAGTAATAAGTGGCATCTAGTTGGATTTTATTCTTCAGATGTAGTAAAGTCTTTAAAAACTAATTCTTTGGAACCCTGAAATACACCGAACCACTTGTAAGCACAGTCAGTAACTGTGTAAGAATTACTTGCGTGTGACATGTTTCAGGTCCACCGGCGACTGTTGCATGACGATGCATTTGGTGTAGGGGAGGCCCTCAATGAGACTGCATTTTGGTATGGCCTGGTTGCAATTGGAAAGCACTGGCTTACTGCTGGGAATATTTCGACTGGCACTGCAGCACAGAGAGCACGCAGTCTGCAGCAGAGGCTGCTGCTGTCACCGTGGCTCTTCTTTTCTCCAGCTGACAACATCAGCTATGCAGAATGGGTCAAGAACCATAAGATGGAGGTACAGTGATTTTTAATCTCTACACTACTGGTTCTGAGCTTGTATCACTCCATGTAACCCTTCTGTACTAATCATGTTATCCTTTATTTTACACCATGGGTGGATTTTGATTAAAACTGGTATCTGGGGGGGCTGCACTTAAGTTCATATTTCATTCAGCACCATATAATCTGGTGGTACTTTGAAGGCACATACTGCCTTCATCTTCAGGGTATGACCTGTTTTTTTGTATGTAACAGATTACATGTGTGCCACAGGAGAAGGCAAATTTGCAGAAGATGGATATTGCAAATGGTGGGGGTGCACCTCTCCTTCTGATTTTATCATTCTTTTCATGGAGTTTCACAGTTAATTTTCTCTGTGAAATAAAATACACTTTTTCTTGTGATTTTTGTGCTTAGAAAATTGGCATGACACATACCTGCAGTGAGCCCCTGTAATGCTCCACATATCTCCCACGCTATCCCCATAGATCTGTAAGCCATTCTGGGGACCATTGCCTTAAGCTGAAGGAAATGTTTAAGATGTCTTTTTGACTCCAACTTTAAAATAATTTTTCCCTGAATATTCTTATTTGATTTATGTAATCCACATCTCATGATCAAGTGTGTAGTATGGTCAAGGGGGCAGTACTCCTGCTTTTTGTATGGACATTCCATGTTCAAACCATAAACCAGCTGTCATGACTGTGATTCTTCCCGTTTTTCTTCAGTCCCTCCATACTAATGCTCGGATACTGTCTCAGAGCAGGCCAGGCATTATTCTGAATAATAAAGCACATCACAGTGAAAATGGAAATTCCTAACATAACATAATTATTTTAAATCACCTTTTATGGCTTATCCTTGTGAGATTTCCTGCCTAATCACTGGCAGTAGGAGGGTTAATTTCAAACAGAAAATATTGAAGTTGCCATTAGTAAGGTGCGTACATGAGTAGCTTCTTCTGTTTGTTCACAGTTCTCGGGTCTGAACCATGGACTGCCCGAGAATGTGCATATTTTGACACTCGAACCATGGAAGGGTCACACTTTCCTTCTTCGTCTTGAGCACATTTATGAGAAGAATGAGCATCCTGTGTTTTCCAAGCCAGCAACAGTTAACCTTCAGGTATGGTACCAAGTCTAAGTATAATGGACTGCACCTATAACTGTATATACAAAAGAGAGAAGTGGGTTCCACAACTCTTGCGCACCTTCACAGACACATGCTGCAGATGCTTGAAAAGAAAGCTCTGAGAAAAATAATTTGACCTAACAATGGTTAAATGTGGAAAAAATTGTTAGCTGTAACCTTAAGGAACATAGGTGCTTGGTATTATTGAAGTAGTCAGGTTCATTGTGTTGAACATGTATTTCATATGAAGGGGAAAAAACATACATTGAACCACTGATGGTATAGGAACTGTCACTTGTTAGATGAGATCTGGAAAGTGTGCTAAAATAGGCTATGTAGCCTTGAAGTCAAGAAATGATAAGAGACTGTTTCTTTCAGGATTTATTCAAGCCCTTCTCCATTGTGTCAGCACGAGAGACTACATTGGGAGGTAACCAGTGGTTGTCTGAATCACACAGGTTTGAGTGGGAATCAGAATCAAATGACGTTGATTCTACTTGGGATGATGAAGAGTTGCCATTACCATCAGAAAATGATGAGGATGCATTGAGCATTACCCTGGTCCCCATGCAGATTCGCACCTTTGTCATTGATATTCAGATCTTGCAGGAGTAGGATGTTTGCAGTTATTACATATTGTCTTGTATGTTCAGGGAAATGTGTTAACATTCCAAACAAATTTTATTCACATGTGCTGTGACAGTCGTATTTCTTATAACAGCTTTTTGTCCATTTGGAAGGGACATTGGGTATAAAACTGTATGAGAGTCTGATTCATTGGTAACTTTGAAACCTCATATATATCCTGTATTTTGTAAACAGTTTCAGAAAAATGTTGTACCAACTTGACAGCCACTGCTTTTGGACAATATGTAGTCAGCACTCTTTAGAAATATTCAGTAAAAATCAGTGTAAGTAATTTAGCCAAACAATTTCCGAGATAATAACCTTTAGAAAGCCTAATGAAAACTCACCGCTAGTGCTACAGCACATGCTGAAGTTGTTGCCCTCCTGACCAAGTGCATTCAGTGTACCTGCAGAATAAGTTGTTAACTCTGGAGTTCTTCCCTGACAGTTGTTTAAATCTTATTGCTTCCTTCATCAAATGTTAAGCCCCCTGAGAAGCAGCTTACTTGTGTACACATTTTCTTTTCAGATACATTAAATTCGGAAATATATAGCAAATAGTTGTCATACTGTTTTGAAAATGTAAGGCATGAGGCAAAACAAGACAGTTGCTTCTAGAAAAACAGTTCAATTACCCACACAACAGTCAATTCAGTGGCCATCCTACACACTATTTTGGGCAACTGAATCATTAACCATCCTCTTTGGCCTGCTCATTCACCTTATTTGTTATATCATTATTCTGTGTGGGAATGATTTTTCAAGACAGGGTGTATAAAAACAATCCACACACAGAGGGTGACCTTCAAGAAATTATCATGTTGCATTATCAGCAATTTCTAGACAAGAAACAGTTGTAACAGTAAGTTCACCAGGTGTCAAGAATGAGTGGGAGGTAATTTCCAACACCTGCCCTACCATGTGGTAATTTATGTAATATAGATTGTGATATTCTGTGTGTGGGTTAAATTAAGAGGGACATGCTGTGTATATGAGATTTCTTTTTATTACTTTTGTATGTTTTGTATAATAGCACAGGCTGTTGAATAATGTAAAATACACGAATGTTTTAAAAATTTAATACTGTACATCCTTTAACTACACTGTCTATATAATATTTAATACCACCTTGTTTCACAATGTTTTTATTAATTATTACTCCAACATATTTTGGCCTCAGTTCTTGGCCATCTTCAGGGAGCTCGTAAGTTTGTGTAGCTTACGTGTGTATGTTAGCTTATTTGGCAAAAGTAAGTAGACTACAAATGAATATGCTGTGCAGTGTATTCATTCAAGGTATCTGGAATTTGATTCTGGGAAAATTTCACTTGTAGAAAGGATAATCACATGTTTAGACACAAAATATTATATCACTTGTCTACTTAAAATAATTTTAATCATATATGTCAAAACTTATGCCAAATAAGTTGACATGTAAGGTGCACCAACCTATGAGCTACCTGAAGATGGCCACGAACTCAGGCTGAAACATGTCAGAGCAATAATTAATAACACACTGTAACAAGCTGGTATTAAATATTTTATTTATATATATATATATATATATATATATATATATATATGCTATTTTTATACATGTAAGGTTTCTTTTGCATAACCTAACAATATTTGGTACATGATATGCTATTAGTAATAAGCACTTATTAAAAGTGACAAAACAAGCAAAAAATTTTGTGTATCAGTCCATATGGACCAAGTGCTAGGGTGTGAGCATTGACTGATTGGTGTTAATGTCATGTCACTGAGGGCCCATAGGTCACATTTTTTCACTTACAGTGTGCCAGACTAATGACTGTGTGAGATGGAAAAGATACTAGCTCCACTTACTTTAGGTTCAAACAAGATGCTTCAAATTCCAAACCCCCCCCCCAAAGAAAGTATAGGGTCAGTACACAGTAAAGAATGTCCAATCATCATACTTATGACTGACCTAAAATTACTTTATAAAACATCAGAAATAATTTCTTAACACTTTCATATTGACATATATATACTAATAAACTGAATTTTTAAGCAGTCTGAAAATGTATTTTTAAAATAAATGCATGAATTTAGAAGCTAATTAACCTGCAAATAGGCAAGAGAGTTTTTACACTATGCAATAAACCAACCAATGCAAATGTGCATGTGTTGATTCACTACATAGTGTAAGTATTCTGTAATGCATGGATAAAGCAGTCCCGTTACAGGCCTGGAGTGGCCCAGAGGGTTCCAGGAAGTTAAGGTTCCCAGATTTTGTGACAACGGCACAGGATAGTGGTAAGGTTGTCAGCCTTACGCAC
>Ga0123357_10005916_pt1 | contig 14770 bp, 12 predicted proteins | sample TergutEmb28metaG_FD_89873 | JGI IMG/M metagenome (GOLD analysis project Ga0123357, IMG submission 89873) | Embiratermes neotenicus P4 segment gut microbial communities from Petit-Saut dam, French Guiana - Emb289 P4 | ecosystem: Host-associated > Arthropoda: Insects > Digestive system > Gut ...
ATACAAGAATTTTGTAAAATGTATCATTGTTATTTTTTAATAAATTATATTGGCCCGCCTAAAGTTTTTTTCCTTTCCTTTGGCCCCCTCTTTAAAAAGTTTGCCCATCACTGATCTAGACTAATGTGATGGGAGGAAGTCGATGGGTGATGGTGATCATGAAGCTTGAGCTTTTCCCTCTTTGCCTAGCACTGTCTCTGGCCTGTAGCAACCAGCCATTCAGTTCTTGTCACCATCAAGGTGGTGACATGATCTGTACCATCATTTGTGTGAACAGAATGGCTAGAAGACTAGATTGTAAACATTATCAAAGGCCTTATATGAAGGATTCAAATGTTGTGTTCTCCAGAAGGAAAGCTGACCTACTCCTTGGAAGTAACAACAGGCATCAGACAGGGTTGTAGATTATGTCTGACCCTATTTCTTTTAGTGTGGGACAGTGTCATGAACAGTCATAAGAAGCAGGAAGAGAGTAATACAGTCACGAATGATTGAAAGGTTAGATGATGATTTTCCTGACGATTTATGTTTACTTGCACAAAGATGGAGTGATATAAAAGCCAAGTTGAAGAAATTAGAAAATGAAGCAACAGAGGTGGGACTTAAAATAAATTAATTTAAAACTAACGAAATGAAAGCCAGCCCTAGTACAAATCTGGTATTGACAATAAATGGTAGAGAGGACGAAGAGGTTAAATCTCTTGCATATCTCGGCAGTATAGTTACTATAAATGTTGGAGCCTTAGAGGATATCCGCAGTCATATCAAGAAAGCAATGGGGCCTTCATGGAGTTGTACCCAGTTTGGAGAAATAAAATAGTTAAAACTAACTTACAGTTATTTAATACAAATGTTAAGTTCGTCCTATTGTATGGGTGTGAAACATGGAAAATAACTAAACTTGCAAGTAATTCACTCCAAATGTTTGTAAACTGATGCCAAAGTACTTTAAATGTCAAATGGCAGGAAAAAATTCCAAATGAGAAGTTATGGCATAGAACACCTACTGAACGACAAATGAAGGAAAGAAAATGGTATTGGATTGGCCATACACTATGGAAGCCACACGGCACAGTAGAGACACATTGGACTAGAACCCTCAGGGTACAAGGAAGAGGGGTAGACCAAGAACAACCTGAAAAAAGCACCATAGAGTGGGAAATGCAGAAGGCTGGAAAAAGCTTGAAAGAGACAAAAGGATTAGCCTTAGATAGAACCAAAAGGAAGAGCTCCATGAGAATATTTCACTACTCTTTGCATATCTGCATGAAGTTAATGGCAGTTCAGTGACAACTGAATGATCACAATAAAATCTGGTGGATTATTTTCATAGTACACTTCAAATATATTAGATGCTATTTATAGTATTATCTTGCTTCTTCACACATAAGAAGTATGCCATGACAGCACACAGGGCAGTAGAAGTATAGATCCACTCATTTCTAAACGTGGCATTAGATAAGGAATGAGTGGTCAGCTTCATGCCTTGGCTGCTTCACACCACTGGAACAGTGACCAGTACCCATTCAGTGTGAGGGTGAATGGGCCCCGGTACCATTCTGGATGGTTTTGAGAAAAGAAAAACTTTTTGTCACTGCTGTTAATGGAACCATGATTCCTAGGCTGTATGGACTATAGCTAGTTACTCTACCACCTGTGCTGTCCCAGCTCCTTCACTTCTGTCTGGTAACTAATTCATTGAAAAATTCAGTTTTGTGAAGTCATAATTGAATAAGAAGCAGAATACAGAGGCGTTTCTTAAAGCAACTATTAGCAATGTAGCGTACAGGTGATGTTAGGGAATGGATGGGTTGTGGCAGAATTACTGGTTGAGGTCATGAAAAGATGTTTACAAGAAAGTACAACCTTACTGTGTGCTGTGAAATAATTTTTTGTTGTTGTACTATATTACTATCAGCTCATAAACTGTTGTCAGTTTGCATACCTCTGAAGCTTATGTAATATCCCTTCTTCAAAATGATGTGATTTTTCAATTTTCATGCAGCTGAGCAAGGAGGCACGCTCTGGATCGAACCTGTGTGTCAAAAGGATTCAGGAACTCTTGTGTATATAGCATCATGTGGTTACATCTCATTGGAATTATTATTATTGAGCCAGAAATAAAGATACTTGTATATTTCACAGCTTGTGAATGTATGACATAGCATGTGATATGTCCATGTGTTGTTGCTGGAGTTCTGTTTTATTTGATCTCAGAGGTGGTGTAAAAGTCATTTTAAACATGCTCTTCATAATGGGATTCTTGTTGCCAGCTATTGAAAAATGTCTAAACTTACAGTTTCATAACTTATTCTGCATAACTAACGTATGACTAAAATCCTGCATTTTTTATGGACCCTGCAGGTAGGCCTGTAGTTCATGAGGTCTGTGGCTCCAGTTCTCCAGCCTCTAGGGCTGCAAAGCTGAGCTCGAAACTATACATTGTTGTGTTGTTTTGTTCTAACTAATATGTTAAATCAGAGACAAGAAATAAACTTTCTCTATTTCTTTCTTAGTCTGACCTTGTCTGTTTACTCATTTTAGGTGTAGAGGGTTCTTGTTGCACTTGACAACACTCAGTGACACACACATACACATGGTAGAACCACCCTGGATGAAGGATTGGCCCATTGCAGACAGTTCTACATGACAACACATAACATTCACAAAAGACAGCCCCCCCCCCGAAACATTCATCCTCGCCATCTGAGAAAGTGAGGGGTCAGAGTCCTATGGCTAAAACCACATGGCCACCTGGATTGGCAAAATAAACTTGACCAATAAAATAGTCTTAATTAAATTGTAGGAACTAATCTACTTCAACTGAAAACAAGCAATGGAATCACATGATGTACTTTTTATATTGGATGAGGCATTGTTAAGCAGCTTTAAAAATCAGCAGTCTGCATAAATCCACAATTAAATGAAGCTGTTTATATTTAGTTTAGCAGTTTGTCACAATTTATAGACATGTGCATGTGTGTATCACTGCAGTACTTCAAAACTTGGCCATTTGGTAGAAGGGAAGAACAGAAATTGAGAATATTTGACTCCAAGGGAACAGTTAATCACTAAAAAAGGAAGAAAATCATGCTATATACTGCAAGATTTGAGGTTCTTACAGTGGTGGTGTTAAAAATTAAAATTTGTCAGATGTTACACTGGGCTGATTGGAAAACACTGACATTTCAAAGGATTAGACTGGCTTTCTTTCATCTTCTACTTGCCCCTTGGAAATTACTGCAGCTGTTCAGGATGATGTTCACAGGGATTCATGAAAATACTACTGAAACTTGCAACATACCTGTGTATTTCCATAAATTACAAAATGTACTTCAGCCAGGAAATTTTACACAACTCTAGATATAAGAAATATAAGACTGAAATAGAGTTGAGTCCATATTAAAACCCATTTGTGCACATAAATAAACAAAATGATGCAGTGTTCATAGTAGAATGAGAATTCTCTTCATGTTCGGGTATAATTTAGTCCACTATAATTTTGTCATGAACGGAACCAGAGTGAATGAAAACAAGGAATTACACTCAGTAACAGCAACGACGAGTTTGTATAATAATTTAAAGTTGGAACTTTGTGTTTCACATTATTTCTCAGTGTCTTTCTTTTCTTCACCTGTCTTTACATCACCATTTGCTATTTTAGGCCGGAGAGTCTTCTGCAATACATGTGCATCAGCTGGTTCAATCCTCTTATAGTAGTGTTCCTTAGTATCTACAATTTCAAAGCCAAATTTTTTGTAGAAGTCTATTGCTCCCTCATTGTTCACTTGGACATGCCTAAAAAATAAAATATGTTCGAAAGTTTATTTAACTTCCAATGAACACCTTATCATTATTGACTTGTGGTTAAAACAGACACTAAAAGTATGACTTTACCAAATCATTTTATGAAATAACAGGATGTTACTTTTGAAATAGGGCATCCTACTCTACATCACTATAACTGCACAGACAGAGCAGTTCAAAATAACAACTAAAATATATGTACTTACATATAAATTATAAACTTATGTACAAGGATTACCATTTGTGATGCTGCAATCACACTTGTAAAAGCAAGCTTAGCAAAGACTAGTTCAATACAGGTGTGAATGTTGCACTCTGTTCTGGTGAGTCACACACAATATCAGTCAGTTGTCTTCTCCTTGTGATGAACTGACACTGAGAATATGGTGCATAGTGCTTAAGGTGTATCAAAATGCAGCTGCAAATTTCACTGATCATTTCCTGGCAGTGATGCAGATAGCAAGTTGATGACACTAGTTTTTTTGTATATTACAACACTCATAGTATGTTATCAGTGGTGGACACAGAGAAGAGCAAATGACAAAGTGTACTGAAAGAAGAAAAATTAAATGAAACCAGGTCTTCAGAGTAAGTCCAAGAAAATCTTTACACCCTGACCCACACAATCTGGTATGTCACTGGGATATGGCCGCAAAGCAGGGAGACTGAATTGCAGTCATCTAAAATAACACTACTTCTGTACTGCTGCTATGATTTGTTCCTACAAATGGTTCTATCTGTGCATGATGGAACTGTTAACCCTGAGGTGTTATTATCCAGTGACATAGGATGGCTGTATTTAAGCAGATACGTGCAACACTCAGAAAAATCAGTAGTGTTGTGTAGAAAATCTTTGTCAGTTGCAGGGACACCAGCTGTATAAAATTTACAATGGAATCTGCATTTACCTCCAAAGCAATACTAAGGCCACTTTTTATGAAACTACTTTCAAAATATTACATAAATTTTATATTTGGACCCTTTTTCCAAAGAGATGACATGAAGAAATAATGGCTACTTCATGCAAGATGTTGCTATAGCTAATAAATCACTGCTAGCATTAAGATAAGAGTTTGGTGAGACAGTTACCAAGAGTGGCCCCTATGTTTGCCACATATCCTCTGTTAATTTTGCCTGTCAGCATGCTTAAAGACTAATTTTGTGTCAACAGTCTGCATGCAACAGAGATAAAAATGTGTCATTTTGACTGTTTCTCAGGAAGTTAGATTACTGTATTTCAATACGTAAAGCTTGCCTGTACATAGAGTGGCATCATTTTGAAAATATATTGTGATTCTAGGTGAGAATAATCAATATAATATCTACCAGGAAGAAAGGCTTGCAATTTCTGAAGTACTGTGCTGGGTTGGTGGGCTGGGTAGCTCAGTTGGTATAGCGACTGAGCTACGGGCTGGATGGTCCGGGGATTGAATCCCAGTGGGGATAAGATTTTCCGCCTGTCCAGACCGGCCCTGGGGCCCACCCAGCCTCCTATAAAATGGGTACCGGGTCTTTCCCGGGGGTAGAGTACAGTCGGGGCGGGCTGCTGACCACTCACCCCATTCTAGTGCCGCGGTCATGGAAGAGTACAGCTATACCTCTACCAACCCTCTGGGCCACACCGGGCCTGTAACAGGATCACTTTTACTATGCTGGGTTGAAAAGGGGCTACTTCCTCCAGGCTTACACAGCATCATATAATGACAACCCTCTACTACTGATTGTATTATGTATTATATGTTTGTACTTACAGGAAAATGCTATCAAAGTTACCATCTGAATGAACATACTTGAGGACATGTTCCACCATCTTTGAGCCAATGCCTAGCCTTCGATAAGGGTACAGGCACCCTAGAGTCATTATGTACAGGCGTCTTGAGTTCTCAGAAGTATCAATCCTACAGCACACTGCTCCCACAACTATGTCATTATAGTATGCTGCCAAAATTGAGAATACATTACAGAAACCTGATCATCAGTAATAACACAATCAAATCCACACTTTGTTGGTTATTAAAACTTCAATACAATACCCAATTTTGCTAACTCTCCAGCTTCCAAAACATCTTTGTAGAATTTATCATTGTAAGAGACTGGGAATACAACCTGATTAAGGCGTTTAAGCTGCTTTATATTATGTGGAGTTACATCTCCCAATTCGATTTTTGATCTGAAAGTGGAAAATTAAGAATGAATGCCACCAATCAAAACCAGACCTGGAACATTAGTCAGTGCCATTCTTGTTACTCATTAGGCAGTTGGTGTATTCCACAGAACCTTGTGTTCATAACATGCAGCAAGTCAAATGATTAAAATATTACAAGAACAATGTACACTAACAGACCTCACACTCAGGACCGTCTGATTGAGTGCTGAAGGAGGATGGCGGGTTCTCCCATTTTGCCAACAACTTACTGTAACCAGAACACAATTCCGTTACCCACTCTCTGCCAACAGTACTCAATCACACAGCACATAGGTCCTATAAACACACTCCATATACATTACACATACTGATACACTGCTTAAGACCTCATTCTCAATGTACACAAGGCACTGGTAATCGAAATATTCACATGAAAGCTACCTTGTCATTATACCAGCGCCTTTTATTAGTGTCTACACGCACTTCTTCTTCAAGAGGACTCGTAATAATAAACTTTCGAGTAAAATTGTTGAACAAATGTATCATTCAAACAGTCCAGCCGCACAATAACCTATCATCCGTCCCCTACTATCACACCGTGGCGCCAGTTGTGGACAGTGCGACCAACATGCACAAATTGCCAACATGTTTTACTTCTTCATTTTCTCTTCACCTTCACAGTGGAATTGATTTTCTGAACGAGATACCGGAAATAGTCAGTGGTAGGTACTTGTCTACACAAGTATTTATATTAGCAAAGATATGAACTTTGTAGAAACGCAGTTCAAATAGAATAATATGCAATGTTAATAGGTCTTTAAGTGATAACGGATGATATGCTTACTGCTAAAATGTGTCGAAATGAAAAATGAAGTGTCACTGACTTTAACAGCACCCATAGTGTCAGCTGACAAGTCTCGTGATTTTAGTCGGGAGGTGTGGAGCGTTAATATGTAAGTATTGTATGGTCTTTTGGGGTGGAAAAAAAAACTTATGCGTATACTATTAAGAGGTTCACAGTACGGCATAAACGATTTTGTTTTTAAGGAACTGAAATAAGTATTGTTCGTTGTTTTGTACTGTCTTTACTGAGAATACCGAATCTTCGCTTCTGCCCAAATGTATTTGGGCGAACTGTACATGGTTGTTGAGTTCATATGTTCTTAAATAACGTACAGTTATTAACAGTAAAGTTTTAATATATAAATGACTTATTAAGTAAAACAGTATGTAAAAATTGAGAGTGAGTTATGGAAAATAGTAGTTGCACCGTTGGAATATTTGTTCGCGTTAATTGTAAGTTTTCCAGTTGAATTCTTAATTTTTCTTGAAGATGTAAATTGTTCGCTTCATGCGCAGAGGTGGAGAACGGTCCAAACAATCCTAGTGGTCTTTCTGTACTACTGACCCAAATCTAGCACGTAAGCAAATTAGCTGCATAGTTCACCATTCTTGCATTACCGTTTGGATTATTATTTGCAGTAAGAAGCGTTCTTTCATCCAGGAATAATTTTAAACTTTATTGAGATATATGCAAGGTAAGGGTAAAAGGCAGAGAGAGAGAGAGAGAGAGAGAGAGAGAGAGAGAGAGAGAGAGAGAGAAAGCAAGCAATTGAACGTTTTTGAAAGGAAAGCGTATAGAAGAACTGTGGGCCCAGTATATGACAATGAAAAAGAAAATTGGAGGGTATTAACCAATAAAGAAATTTATGCAAGAATTAAAAAACCTACTATAATAGAGGTAATAAGGTTAAATAGATTATGTTGGTTTGGGCATGTACAGAGAATGGAAGAAAATAGAATTCCCAAAAGAGTATTATATATGAATTTGGAAACAACAAATTTGAGAGGCAGACCAAAAAATAGATGGCAAGATGAGGTGAGAGAGGATGGTCGAATAGTTGGTGGAGAAGGGTGGTAGGAAAAAGTACATAACAGAGAGGAATGGAAGAAGCTCCTGAGAACGGCAAGGAATCGTCACATTCTGCACATGCCAAAATAATGAATGAAAGGGTAAAGGTGCAGAATACATGTATATTGTCCATGTCCATGCATTAAAGAATGTTGTTAATGTACTTGATAAATCAACAAATGCACATTTATAAATATGTTTATATATTGTTGGTTTATCATATAAGCAAACAACGTGCAGATACAGTTTGGTTCTTCTAGAGGAAAGATGACCTCTCTTAATGTTACTTAGCAAACTAGGTACTACAGGGCTTACGACAACCATGGGGCATAGGTTGACACTTGAACCATATTCTGCACTTCACAGTGTGAGTCAGGTCCTGTAGTCTGGTTTAGTGGAGTGTGATTTGTACATACCAGAAATGTGAATGTTCAGTTACAGATTAGTCATAATTACAGACAGAAGATGTCACCAAGCCTTCCGAAGATACAAGATGAGGACCGAGAGTCCAAATATGGTTATGTATTTGCTGTATCTGGACCAGGTGAGTTAGAATGCCATTTGTAGTTTGTACTAATTTTTTTTTTTTCTGGGGGCGTGTGGGGGGTGTCATTTGAATATCCTTCAAGAAGTGGCAAGTCTACAGAGGTTTAAAAAATCATATTCTGAACTTGATAGGTCATGTAATTGTACAGTTTTCAAACAGAATGCTGGCTTGGTGGTGTGACGTACAGAATGGGTACACATTACAATGTCTTCATATTATGGCTTTAGAACCTGTCATACCTACAGCCATTAATCTTGTAGTTCTCTTCAGCACCAGCTAGTGTCAGCTCCCAAAAGTATGCAAGCAATAAAACTTTAAGAAGAGGACAAACAGAGTCTGCAGTGGTTGGCATGGGGTGTGCATGTAGTTGGTGAACAGAGGTGCTGTTTCTGACAGCATGACCACAGCAAGCTAAGAAACCCAAACTAAATTGTTTCCAAGGAAGGTTCTGGCTGATAACTTCAGTAGAGTAGCTAGTTGGGATAAGAAGTAAAGATATTCAGTACAGCTGGGACCTGGAAATTTTCCAGCTTTTGCAGACAAGACAGAGGACAGTTTCTGAACATGTAAGGCCAATTGGTCACCATGTCATAAAGGCATGAGAGGTATGGAATAAAAAAAAATTACTGTACCTCATGCTTTTATGGCTTCACTTTACTGTAAGGTACAGCTTGATTATGATGCACTAAAGAATAAGAGGATTTGTGCAAGTGAAACGGGCATTGTTATCGGGTGGTGGTATTTTATGACACCTTTCATCTCAGACATGTACTGTTTATTTCCTATGATAAATAGATAATACATAGAAAACAGATGTAGCTGTTGTGTTTGTGTGTGAGGACTAAAGGAAAAATATGTGCCTTTGAAGGTATCTGTTCCATATTATATATGTCATGGCTTATACTTGCTGCCAAATATTTGTAAATAAAAACCAAGTGCATTGATTTCAGTGATCCTCTGTACTTGTGCTTGAAATATTCCCTGTTGTGATTGAGATTTTTTGTGGTTTTATTGTTATATGTAAGCAACTTTTGGAACTCACAAGTAGGACACGTCACCCACCTTCCAGATCATGTCCACTGTCCATTTATGGTAAATTTGAAAATGATATGCCAAAGCATGTGTGTGTGTGTGTGATGCTCTTCCCTCCCTTCCCACCCTGGTGGCTGATATATATATATATATATGCGTGCCCCTTTTCTCATTCCTAATTGTTGCTGACAACAGTCGACAAAGTTCTGCAATTCAGTAATCAGAAGTTTAATACACCTTTGCTGGAGTCTTTTAGAATTGATTGTTGTTGCTTATGGAATTTTTTTATTTGCCTGTGTGAGTTACAGTTCCATTATTCGGTTTGTTGGGAGTAAGGTATTAAATTTTGATTCATCAGAATGTGAATGTGGAAACATTCACGGTGTGATGTGTAATGAATTGTGTGGACAAATGCCTTAACTTTATGAGTGTTGGTCAAACTGTTTGTAATATGTGACTGTAGCTGTAAGTAATTTACAGAAGACTTAAAAGCTGAAAGTTATATTTATTTATTGGTGCCATATGCTTGATTTTTGTAGGGTATTAAAAGATTGTATGCATTCAGACATTTTTCAGCATGTGTGGTTGGATTTTGAAGACCTTGTCTATTTAACAGGGTATTTTATGTTTATGATAGTCAGGAACATGTAGCAGGTTGCTTTCTTTTTTTCTTGCTTTCATTACAGTTGTTTTGACTAGTAAGAAGTAAGTGCTTATACAAAGTTACCTTTGATCATATTATAAGTTGTGACTTATGTTGGCAGTGGTTACGGCAGAGCGTATGGCTGGCTCTGCTATGTATGAGTTGGTTCGAGTGGGCTACTTTGAGCTTGTGGGTGAAATCATTCGACTGGAGGGTGATATGGCGACTATTCAGGTTTGTAGTTTTCCTGGACATTTTTAAATAATTTCTGTTTTTCACACTGCTTGGGACACTTGATGTGCTTGTTATTTTATGTTGTGTGAAGTTATGTGATTTTCTCTAGTTGTTCAGTTTGGCAGTTTATTTTATTAAGATTCTGTATTGTATATATGGGAGAGTAGTTTGTGACTGAACCTTTTTGTGAGCCATAATATAATTTGTAGGGAAGCAACAGATCACGTTCAGGCCAGTGGTATTCTTGCATGTAATATCCTTGGTAAAGTAACTGTGTTAACATTACTGCTGTACACATTTGGGTCTTCCATGTAAATTTGGTTGTAACCTTAAAAGACAAAAAGTAAGAAAGTATGTGGTTGTCTGAAAGTATGACAGTATATCTGACCTATACATTGAATGCCACCCAGTATTGTTTATCAGCATATAACATTTGGACTAATCAGTGATCATCAGCAAATACTCTTGAACACCAGTTCAGCATTTGAAAGTGCTGTTCAGAACACAAACTTGATTAGTACTGTAAAATTAGAGGGAGGGTTCACAACAGTGATGTGGAACAGCCTATTGTTGTTGACTGTATAAAGGTGCCAGGGTTTTTTTGTAAACTATGTATAGGTTATGTAATGATGCTGGGTCTGCTACTGTGGCTGTGTGGAATCGTAATGAATTGTGTTAGTTATGTATTGTGAACTGGAAATGATTGGATATGGGGTTCCTCGAAGTTTCTGCCCCAGCTCATATGTAACTAAAGTATCGGGTAATCCCAAGAAATTGAGTTAAGTTAACTGGTTCCCCATGTAAGACGGTCGGTGGATGCTATTGAAATTCATGTTTGTCCGTGTCACAGAAGCATGACTGCAGTCTACCAGCTGTGTATGAATATAAGATAACCACCTGGTGATAAATTAATGTATATTCTTATAATAAAAGCCAATGAGATGCACTGTTTCTCAAATTTGTTTTGGTAAAGAACTCAACATGTTTCAGGCAGATTTACTGTCCATCATCAAGAGTCTTATAATACTGTATTCACAGCAATAGGTATTTGTCATACTAGTTATGTTGACTGTCTGCTAGCGAGGTCCATCCTGACCTCACTAAAAGACAGTCAACATGACTAGTATGACAAATACCTATTGCTGTGAAAACAGTACTAAGACTCCTGATGATGGACAGTAAATCTGCCTGAAACATGTAGAGTTCTTTACCAAAATAAATTTGTGAAATAGTGCATTTCATTGGCTTTTACTATAAGAATATATCATGATGCATGGTCATGTGAATGTCAGATTAATGTATGTTCAGGTATTGACATGGCAGACTTAGTAATAAAGCTGTAAGTATATTATTGCAGGTATATGAGGAAACATCAGGTGTGACTGTTGGCGATCCTGTGCTCCGCACAGGTAAACCATTGTCTGTAGAACTGGGACCAGGGATCTTGGGGAGCATTTTTGATGGTATCCAGCGTCCCTTGAAGGACATCAATGAGCTGACAAAGAGCATATACATCCCAAAGGGTGTGAATGTGCCAGCCCTGAGCAGGTCAATGCAATGGGACTTTGCTCCTGCAAACATCAAGGTAACATCTTGCATTGACCCAAACTGAAGCATGTTGTCCCATCTAAAAGGTGCATTTAAACCCAATTGCATCTGTTTTTGTTGAAATTCTTTGCATTTACATGTTTTTTGTTTCAAAAACCTTCGTCTGTGTCTATAACATTTATGCCATATCAGGTGCTTCCAGATGGAGTTAAGATCGAAAACTCCTGTGGGATACCTTGGGTTGTTCAAAGAGACCACCACAGCATAACACATATATAACAATATTTATTTGTAGTCTTAGGTAGACGAACAGTCAGGCCTTGTAAGATTTATGGCTTAATGGCCGTGATACAGTTTCTGGTCTGCTTCTGGGTTCTCTCCAGCGATGATGGTTGCGGCACTGGACAGGGCTGCTGTGTGGAGAAGAGGCTTCTAGTTGGCAGCAAGGTGCATAGCAGTGAGGCCTCCTGCTGGATGGCGAGGGACTGGTCCACTCGGTAGATGTCTCTGCGGTGCTAGCCTCAATGACTTTACCCCTCTTGATATTGATGTCAAATGACACCTTTCTGTAGAGTCACTGACAAGATTACTCCTTTCGATGTCCTACAAGATTACTCCTTTTGAGGTGCAACAAGATTACTCCTTGACTAATGAAGCTGGTATCTTCTTGGATTGCCGGTCTGGCTATTTCTTCTCCTGTCCCAGAGTTCGCTGCTCTTGATGTGTTATCTTCTTGGATTGAGTGCGGAATGACGCAACGCTTAAGATTTTTGCCCCTTTTATACAGGTGACTGCTGGTCAGCCTGTTCTGCTATTGGTTGATTGGCAGAGCTGATGGGCGTGGCTTCTTGAGTGGAGTCCCACTTACTGGGGCCCTGAAATGGGCCGTTTTTCCTCGTGGAGTTAGACAGAGGAGGAGGGAGCAAGAGGGTACTGTGCTGTGATGGGAAATGGTGGTTGGTTGAGAATCTCGGTACAGATACTGAAGTGAGAGAGAGGGAGAGAGTTTCTCTGAAGTAAAATGGAGAACTGAATATGCTGTGACGGTTAAGTGACCGTTGTCTGGGTTGGTGCGTGGATTGGTGATGGGACAGAGGAAGGAGAGCTGTGAGATGAAACAGAGGATTGGACAGAGGAAAGAGGTGTGACGACGTGGGTGTTCCCACACTCCATATATCTCGAAATTTCCTGAGTTAAGCATTCATAGAAAGGAAATAATCTTGAAGTTGAGAACCTCAGATGCTGTAGAATGGAGCTATATTGTAATTACGTGTATACTTTATCTTCATGCCCCCTACCATTCGTTGTATTGACCTACAAGCTAAGAACCACTGTTTGAAACTAGTATATGAAGAGCATGATGGCAGAGACTTGATATGCAGATTTGGGATACTTGTCATTAAAAAGTAACCGCATTTTACTTGAATTAGTTCGCCAACTTGTGAGCAGGGATACATTGTTTTTTCTTAACTGTTGCAGATGGGAAGCCATATCACTGGAGGTGACTTGTATGGAATTGTGCATGAAAATACCCTTGTGAAACACAAGTTGTTATTGCCCCCACGTGCGAAAGGCACTGTCACCTACATTGCGACTCCTGGCAACTACACTGTGGATGTGAGTGTCTAGCAGCTTGTCTGTGATTCAGTTCAAAGTCTGACTTATGGTTTTTTCAGTCTGAAATGGGCTCGTAGTAAGCGTATGTTAACACAGATTTCAGGTTTTCTGCTTATTACTATGTCTATGAGCTACATGGGTAACTTGGTACTAATTTTAACTATTTGTTGCATGATGTTAAATCTATGCATCACACAGTGTAATGCTCAAAATGCCCAGTGTCAGGTATAGGTGATAACCATTTACAAGTTCTTATGCAGTTCTTATTTAATTGTTGGTCTCCTGTACATCATACCAGGCATTTAATTATGGCAGCAAAAGGTTAATTGGTGTATGTGAACCTCGTTGTTGGAGTGGGTTTCAGATTGTAACTTCTGGTTTTACTTTTGATGACACAACATCTGTATGTGAATCTGTATTTAGAATGTGTTTTCTTTTGCCCAACGAAAGGTGATGGTTCTGCAAACATTGCTTTTTGTTATTCTGTATAAACATGAGTGACAAGGTTCAGTATGTTTTTTGAACTGGAGATGGGAAAAATATATTAAAATATGGAAGATGATAAAGTTTGTGCAGAGGAATCATGCTTAAGAGTTTTAACAGGATGTTTTAGTGTTTCTTAAAGTTTGCTACTGCTTAGTAGTGGTGATCTTACAGTTGGATAAATGGAGTGTGCCTGCTTGCTTCATGGGTGATAATTTATTGCACAGTGTGGCATGCTCTTCAAATCTTTGAGGTTGCTGGTAAACAGCATTTGTGATCCTTGGTTCTGCAGTTCTTCCTCAGCCAGCAGCACAAGGTCATTTGCCTGTATCATAGTGTGAATTACTTGTCCTCCTCTTTTGAAGTCTCAAAACCCTTCAAGAGCTCCCTTGATAAGGTACTTTGTGTATAAGTTGAATAAACTTGGGGACAGACAGCATCCTTTTCCAACTTATGTTCCAGTCTTCACACTTCTTTGTTTCCTTGTTCCATTCATACTTTAACATTCTGATCCATGTACAGTTTGCTGATCAGTTTCACACCAGTTGAAACCAGCGTTTTTTGGGATTTGAATTTGGTCCAGTTTACACAGTCAGATGCCTTTTGTGTGTGTGTGTATATATATATATGGGGTGTCCCAGTAGGAATGTGCGAGACTTCGGGAGTGTGTTCCTTACGTATGTTAAACTATACCGATATAACCCAAAACACCTATGTCCAAAGTAGAACGGTTACGGAGATAATGGCCAGAGAAAAGTGTGGGCGTCATAAGTGTCGACATACTGTAGGCCGTCCGTGACG
>Ga0123357_10005917_pt1 | contig 14769 bp, 11 predicted proteins | sample TergutEmb28metaG_FD_89873 | JGI IMG/M metagenome (GOLD analysis project Ga0123357, IMG submission 89873) | Embiratermes neotenicus P4 segment gut microbial communities from Petit-Saut dam, French Guiana - Emb289 P4 | ecosystem: Host-associated > Arthropoda: Insects > Digestive system > Gut ...
TCAATCAAGACCACATTATCAGATTACAGGAAACCAAACTCCTTTCCACAAAAACCAGCTACATGGATCGTCTCATCAGAGAAGCCATAGAAATAGAGATGCATCCAAATAACATGAACAGAGATGGGGGCTTCAATCACAGCAAATCATGGAAGCCACTGCTTCATAAACTCAAAGAGAGGAGACAGCCATCCAACACACAAAAGTAATCCCACCTGCACACGCACCTATATACACCCTCCCCCTTCCACTACCTGCTGGACTTCTAACCGCCCGCACGGGCACACTACTTCCTATTGCCTCTGCCACTTCCCCACTCCAACCCAACCAGGCATAAATACCCCGCACAATCCTGCCACTGACATACTTCATTCACCTGCCTATGAAGATGGAACCGATAGTAAGTTCCGAAACGTCGGCAATTAGAACTCAGACGCCGGGGAATTACTCAAAAAGGAACAAATTACATTTAGAACATGGCGAAAGCTTAAAAACAAGAACAATATTAATAACATACCTACCATCTTCATTACAAGCTCCTGTCCTTGGCAATACCTCAACCGAAACTGTTGTACGTGAAGCTTCTATTCCCTTCACCTTGTCTGCCCAGCTTCGGGCACCGGATGAAGTAGAACTTGTCAAGGATGAGTTAGAACTGTTTCTTTTATCCAAAGAAGCTCCAATCCCTGAAGGGCTTTCTACTTTGCTTGGCACTGAAGTTGCTGTGACTCCACTCTGTTGCCCTCCATGACCAGGCTAAACAAAGATCACAGTGTACTTGAAGAGATCTTCAGTTTAGAAAAGCAAAAACTGCCTTACTTCATAATATGATACACCAAGTGCAAGGGAAAAATGAAGGAGGAAGAGATCAATAATATTCAATCTATATCTAAGATAAACTTCTTAATATATTTTGTGGAATTTTTCAAAACAAACAAGAAACATTACAACACCCTGTCTACTTGACAGAGTACCTACGTCCCTAACACAATGCATGTTTCTCCATGCACAGGAGCTATGACCATCTGCAGCAGTAAAAGAGTAAAACAGTAATTTAGTAAATATTAAAAAGTCTAATAAAAAGTATAATTTTTTAATTAAAAGATAAACATCAAGCATAAGTACAGGACTGTATTTTCAAGTGATTCTGTTGTATCAGAAGATTCAAAGAAAATAAAAAGTGCAACACAAAAAATGACAAAGAAAAGCACTAAATGAAACAGGAGTTGTTACTTTACCTACTGGTTGTTAGATTCATAAACACTACTTCCAATGCAGATGTTAAAAAGGAACTATCAAGAGAATATGATAATGACAGATAAGAATACGGAAAGAAGTATTTGTAAGGTCTCAGAATTCTCACTGAGAGACAAAAAGCACACAAATTCTCATCCAGAATAACTAGCGGCTTAGTCCAAATTTGAAATGGGTACCTTCTAAATACCTGTTGAGTTTGTTAGGCATGAAAATCTGGTACAGTAAAAATAAGCAAACTGAGTGAAAAAGAAGGCATTCTTAATAGTAAAAGGACCTAGGCCTATGAATTTCCTTATTTGCAACATGCACTGTCACAGACAGGTAGCCACAGGTCTTTCATGTTCCTTTCCTTTCTACACTATGAACGTTTTACATAGACATGGGTTTAAATACACACAAGAGTATTATTAGCCCTGTAATACTCTCATTTTCCAAGCCCATAAAAAATGACAAAATTTCATCTAACAACACATGTACCAAATTTGGACATTCTACTTGCCAATCTAATTTGATTCAAAACCTACACATTTTAATATTTTCAGAACATGAGGAATGATTTACTGTCCTAGTTTTCTTTTTCATTAAAGATTCAATTATTGGTTTACTTACAATGATCTGTTATGGTACTGGTCACACAGTACCAGCTTGTAAATGTCAAGACACATGACAAATTCATAAACTCTTAAGAACTGGGCCCCATAAAATGCATTAAATTTCTTGGCTAGCTGAAGACCTAATAGTTGCTCAAGAATATTTCTGCTCCATTAACTTCATTTGCTGAAAGCAGCCGTTGTGACCGAATTTATAGAATTCTGTTTGAGACTGGGGTAGACACAGAAATCTCTCAGAATTGTCATTATTCTGGCCACAGACTAAAACACACAGCTCCCACATATAACAATGGAGTCATAACAACTACACTGATATGCTTGGTGGTTTCTCCAAGGAGCTACACAAGTTATATAATACACCATTCAGGAAACTCTACTTATCAACTAAGTTAAAGTTGTTAAGCATGTTGAACTGCTCACATTCATATTGTATGAGTAAAGCATATGTCACAGGATCACAAGCGAAGCAAAGCAACATCTGGACATATTAAGTCTTATCAAGTAACACTGAGACTGAAAATTTATGGGTAAAACTAAAAGTCAAAATAGTTCATCCACTTAATCTCCTTCACAGCAGACTCTGACTTTGCACAGTGATTTCAGCTACTCTTACAATTTTTCAGGTATTTCCACTTTTCTAACAGGACAAACAATCCTCATATTGCATTTTATACAGTTACATGAACTTCCAGAAATATCTTTCCATTTACAATACTTTTTAAGTTTGGGAAACACATACAGATTGTTCACGACCAAATACAGTGAACAAGTGGGTGGTGAGCCAGTAGAATTTGATCTTCACAACAATTCCATAGGGATCAAGATCCTGTTCTTAGGTGATAGCATTTTGTGGAAGTGATCTACACAATGTTATCATATAAAAAGACAATATACTGCAGGGTTGTGCTTGGTCAAGAATTCCTTCATGGTGCCAACTGCCTGCAAAAACATTGGTGTGAACCACACATTTGCTGGAGCTTCTCCTCAATCCCATGTCCTGAGTTACGCTCAGCTGCCATTTTTTTTAATGAGATGCAAATCTGAACAGCCATTTGACAAATCTTCTGTCTTCAGAATCTTGCCAAACAAGTAGGCAATGGATTCATCGCTTATAAGGATGTCTCGATTACATAATCTTTCATGGGAAAACAAGACAAATGTTTTGAATGGCTGGCAGTTTCAATCCCTCATATACTTTCAACCTTTTGGTGCATTTACTTAGCCATTATCCCAAATTTAAAGAAGGATTTGAAGAATAAACAAAGTTCCATATCAGCCAGTTCACAAAGCAATTACCTACTGAAATACTTCTATACAAAATGGCATCATTCCATTGAAAAATGAAGTTACAGAGTGTTTCTAACAATGTCATTTGCTTGAAATTCCCACTGTGCAAACTACATTCTTGCCATGAAAAGTTCTCAGATGTTCAGATCAGTCCTCAGCTTAACATTTTTGTTAGCTACAAACTAGTTTTGCTAAACAGGATCTAAATTAAAGTATCGATGTAGCCACACAAATCACAAGACAAAAACAAAGTACCTGAACTGTGGTACTGCTCTGAAATTGCATATTCCTGTCCTTATCAATGCTAGGCCTGTTCCTCATAACCTGTCAAAAATTACAATTTTCCTTAATAAGTAACATCACTAAATGCTACTTTCAACTGACACTTAAGACACATGATGTGAAAGAACATAAAATCTGTGAGAAATGCAATTATAATAGACAAAAAATATTTATGATGCTTTCAATTCAATTATATACCTAGTGAATGGTGCAATTACAGTCCCTTATAACCAGTAAAATAGCTCTCTATTATCAGCAGGTTTCTGCACTAAAAGAAAAATCAACTGTAAACAAGAATGAACCAACTGAAACAAATATGACAGAAATGCTGCTTAGAACATACAACTGACAAACACTAACAACATGTTCAGAATTTACTAATACCATCCATCCTTATCTCAGAAAACACACTTTCCTGTATGGAATGTTCCACCACTGACAAGGAATTACATCACACTATTTAAAGTAGGTACAGTTAGACCTCTGCCTAACAATCCAAAGTCGTGTAGATGGTGCAAGTAGCACATACTGTAGATCATGACATCAGCTGTTAGCAAACAGTCAATTTCACTTTCCAGCCACTTCACCCCTGGGGAAATAACCTCCTAGCACAAACTGGAGAGGAAGCCGTGTGGCCACTAGAGCCAGGGAAATAGTGGTTAAAAGGAAAACCCATGTCCCTGCCAGAAACTAAACCCCAGTAATCCAACCCATAACAAGTCACTTTGGTTACCAAGTTATTCCACCCCATTCAAATACATAAGACTTCACAATACACGGTACATACATGAAATGAGCACAGTAGCCCTTCAGTGCATGCAGGTATGTCAAATGTCATCCTGAATATATGTAGCCAACAAACTATACACATTTTTTACCACATATTTTATCCACTTTTGAGGCTACCATCTTTCTGTGTGGGTAACATATAAACATTGGTGACTGTGGCAGTAAGTAACCACCGTGCTCGGCATTATCTGAGTCATATGCTGATAATCAAAACATCACCAATAAATGGTGAAGAACTCCTCACTTCTTTACAACCGTCATTACCCATTACACCACACATTGCTGTTGTACCACTCTCTCCTTTTTGTACCTCTATGTAATTAACATGTTTTAACAACATAACTAACAAGTAACTAACAAGAAATGTAAATAAACTAACTGGTTAGATGCATGCCCTTACAATTGCAAAGTTACTCTGCCTTTCCTCTGCACAAAGATACAGACAACTAAATTTCTTTACCTGTCTTGACAATAATGTTGGTCTTTGTGACTTCAAGACTGCTGCACTTGACTCTAATGGAAACTTCCTCATTGCAGTTCCTCTCCCAGCAGATATCACATCTGCAGAAGTCCGGCTGCGAGCAAGTCGAGGACTATTGGATGGTCTGGGTGCTAACAGGCTCGTATGTGACAATGCTTGATTTCTCGAATTGGCTGGACTACTAAGCCTTGAAACAGTTGCATAAGCAGGTCTCACAGAAGCCTGTGGCCTCATAGTAGTGCCACCAAGAGACATGCGGACTCCAGCACGTGGTAGAGCTACCGGTGACCTGCCAGCAGTAACTGTTTTATGCACAGCACTGATTACTGGTGTAGGTTTGCTAACAGCTGCAGAGGTTGTAACCACTGGCTTTTGTGGGATTAAAAGAAATCTTAAACCATCAGAATCCTCAATGCACTCTTCTAGATCTGTCTGAGAGGCTTGACTAACCATCACAGGAACCTCAGGTATGACAAATTCACATTTTTTCCCACTCTGTGCATCATCCTCATCACTATTTTTCCTATTGTCATTTATATCAGACCTATCTTTAAGGCTATCAAGACAAAGCTCTGTTGGTTTCTCTGCGTCATCTTCATCAGCATTCTCAGAGTCTTCACTTGTGTAATCACATCCATTTCCTTCTTTCTTTGCAGCTCCACAAGTTTCATGAATTGCACTATTTTTCCCCACAGTATTAGCAACCACTTCTCCGTCATTTATGCCATCATTTATCTTGACATCAACAATCAGCTCTCCCACACCACTTGTGCTGTGACTACATCCTTCAACAGCTGAATCTACAATCACACTACCTAAAGTAAATAAAGAACTTGATTCTGATTGTTCTCCACTCATTTCCAAATTAACTGCAATTTCCATCCTATTACTCGCATCATTATTTATAGTACCTGTACCCTCTGTTATATCATATGGTGCTTTTATGTTAACAACTGTCTCATCATGCCTACTGCTCTCATTTGCATTGTTGAAAGGCACTGTGTTCTGTACATCCATAATATCACTATTGATATCACAAACATTATCTGTTATTGCATTAATGCATGTTGCAGCACTGTTAGGCTGTAATGAACTGCACTCCATTTCCTGTGTGGTAACACTCATATCCATTTTGTCAGTACTTGTTTCAAGTGGTATTACATAATCCTGTGCAAATGAACCTGGTGACTCTGTGCCTGCACATACAGGGACACCTTCCTCCCTCATCTCCAACTTTTGCACAGTTAAATTTTGTGCATCTTCGCTATTCACGTTCAAAACACTGCTAGGGTGAACACCTGCAGATACCATGCCTGACACAGGGCGAATCTGAAACAAGTAACGAAGAAACATCATAAATAGTTTCTCATCTGCATGTGACATAATATAAAATAAAGAGAAACCTGACCAGTTTCAAACTACAGCATGATTTATGGCTTTTTCAGCTGTTCATAATCACAACTGAAATTACTATACACATAAAAAAACAAGGTTTGTAGGCCTTTAGCACTATCTCAAACATCCAGGCTATAGGAGAACACAGGAATCATGAATAAGGACAGAAGATATCCAAAATTACAACATTTTTAAGCCTGGTATTTAATGAATTATGAACTCAAAACTAATATCACTAATGCCATTTCAATTCATTAGAAGGAATGAGCTCTACATTTCCTGCTACCTTACTACCTGTCTTCCAGAAAGGTTACTGAATATGAGAGTCCATACAACAAACAACAAAATAACACCCAAGAACAACAGATAATAGCCTGCTTCAAAACTTGTCTGTGTACATAAGAATGTATAGTTTATGGGGGTACTGTAGGGTTGTGTTATAAACCTTTGACATATTTAACAAACAACAAACAAGTTCTCGATACAGTTTCTACAGTCAAACCCCATACTGTGTCAGTGTTTGTTCACCAAAATTTGTGGTGGTGGCAATAAATCAAAATACTGTAATTTTTCAAGCTTGTAGAATTTACTTAAAACGACACACACTGTATATATAAAATAATACTGTGGTGCATTCAGATCTTCATTTAAACAAAATGACCCAACTGAAATGTGCATTAAGGACAGGAAAGATCCAAATATAAGTACACTGTCTATCATGTCAGGTGTTTTTCATGACTTTACAAATGTGCCTAACAATTCCACTACGAATAGTGGAAGTTATATCAAGAATTCAAACAAAACATTTTAGTGAAACTCAAAATTTCTATTGTTAATCACATGATCATTAATAATTCAAAACGCGACCACTAGTTCTACTCATTCCACTTACATTGTGAGCTGTGTTCAGTGTACCCTTCAGCCACTCTACGAGCCCAGTGCCTCTTAATGCATACAAACCCATTTTATTGAGATAAAACACATAGCAGGCTGGTAGTTACTAAAGGTCTTAATTCTATGGCATCTGACAAGTGTCTGCATTATATGTAAGTGTTCAGCTCTTCCTCACAGAAAACACCTTGAGTCCACTTCCAAATAGTGGGAAAGAGAAATATGACAACTGTATTAATAGTTGTTATGTTATTCTTGTTATCAATGATTATGAAAACAAATAGCAATTTTCATGAAAATGCAGTCAGTAAAAGTCATACTTTACTGAAGACCATAAGATGATTTTAAAATTTCTTGACACACACAGCTGATATTTGGTATTGGAGATCTACCATATTGGTGTTATGAAAATGTGAGTTTCATTGAATCCCATGCAGTAAAGGCCACACTTCCACACAAGGCCCTAAAAGAATTTCTACTCATAACTTTCACATTTATTCTCAGATTTGGGTGATATTCAGTACAGAAGATCAACACATAATACTGTTAAGCAATTATGAGTCTGACAGAAATCCATATAGTGACAACTGGATTTTACTCATGACTGAAAGTAAATTCCTACTCATAAATCTTGACCAGTTGTTTTTAAACGCAATAACACAGTTCCACATAGAATGTTGTTTAATAATTGTGAGTTTCATCAAGATCTGTAAGTGTCACGCTTTTTATAGGAGCACATATGAATCTCTGCCCACAACTTCGGCATGTCTTGACCAATTTAGGCCACATTCAGTATTGAGATCTACACCTTAAACCTGCTGGAAAATTATGGGTTTTACAGAAATCCATTCAGTGCAAATGGCACTTTACTCTAGTGCATAAAAAAATTTCAACCTGCATTTTTCACACTACTTCATGAAGTCGAAATTTGGAATGGAGATCTCTGTGTCAGACATTATTTACTGCTTATGGGTACATATGTACAACCAAAGACTGCTAGTGGGAGTAATTCCACACCAGGGGCTCCTCGGTGTTCATAAGAAATTTCTGTTCACAGACTTCTGTAGGTATTAAGGGAGGATGACATTGTAAACAGGGATGCTATACCCAGGGTTTGACTATACATCTTAAATACATTCAACATATAATTAATGAGTTCCAGATACAGTGCATAAATACATTCCTACTATAGATTTTACAGTCTTAAATTGTGTAGCGTTAATATTTTCCCTCAGATAGTATAAATTTACAATCCAGTGACAAAATTCAATTCAGATTATGAACTAGCACTTGGGACACATGTATATATGTCCATGTGATCAAATTATAGTCAAGCCAAAATTCTTTTGTTTGCAATAGCAAATACATATAATTCTCACCACCACCACCACCACCACCACCACCTGCATTATTGTCATCATAATTATCATCACCAACACCACCGTCACCATCATCAATAAGCATCATCATCATCGTCGTTTTATTGTGTTCGCTTGTGAAGAATTTATTTCTTAAGTACAACTGATGTGTACAACACATTCCATGGGTGTACCCTCAAAATTTCACAGACATACCATGTTTGAAAATGTTCACTCATTAATAATATTTCAGAATGTGTATGTATGTTTATGATCTCCAAACCAAAAGCTATGTATACAGCTACAGTAATGTAGCAGTTATCAAATGAAAGCTAAATACACATTTACATTTTTAAAAAATTAATTTTATCAAATATTGCATTCTTTTCTGATTTTTATTACCATGCACAATTTTACAACTCTAAATTCAGTGATCCAGAAACACTCCCACCTCACAAACTCATACACCCACCATGTTTTCATGCATTACTCTAGGAAGCAAAACAGAACAAGACTGGGATGACCTACAACAGTAAAAATGTCACACCAAATTTCATAGCAACCAATCTGAATTCAGAATTAAATGGGAAACACAAGCACAAACAAGGTTATGACTACTTCTTTCCTTAAGATCATGAAAGATGGTACATGCAGTAATGCTTCTGACTTGAGTTCAGTAAGTGCCTGGTTCACATCTTGGCCATACTGCAATTCCAAACAAAAAAAATAGTCATAATCCCCCCCCCCCGGATAGTTGCTGTCTACCAGCATTTTGGGTATCTATGACCAAATTTTATCATGTAAGATCATCACCATCTTTCCATCACTCAGGTCTCTTGCATGCTGCCTTCACTCCTGGGCAAGGAAAACATGCAGATATGCTGATGTGCTAACCACCAAGCATTCCATGTCAGTTTCATAAAAACAGGATCCTTTATAACCATGGCATAGCACATCTCCAGTCTGTAGAAGCCTTCATGTATGGAAGGCAGGTACAGCCATGTTAAACACAGTCACATACATCCAAGAACAAATGATCCTGCAACTTCAGAGTTAACAACCTTTTATTCCAGACATACTAATCTGTTACAAAATGTAACAGAATGCTTCTGGCTAAATGTCTTTCTATAAGATTACAGACTGCCACAGGAAGAACACATATCATGAAGATACTTGGAATATGAACAATGCAGTATGCTATTGTGTATATTTCATTTTGAAATTCTCCTACTTTATAGAACACTTACCTTCCCTGGGCAGGATTTTCTAACTTCCCATGCCAGTGACGTTGGTCGCTGTGGCGGAGGAGTGTTCTCATATTCCCACTTCACTTTGAACCACTCAATGAGACTGTGAAAATCACGGGTGTAATTTTCAAGCACGAGAATCACCTCCTGTACAAATGACACATAACAAAACAGAATAAAGTCTCTGTTTTAATGAGCAAGCATGACTCTGTGGTTCTCATTTATACCCTCATTCTTACTGAACTCCTTAAACAGCTTGTTACACAACAGATCCCAGAGCCAGTGTACAAGTGGTGGTGCCTGCTATAATTGGAAGTCCTGGGCAGCTAACCCACAGTTAGCCACTATGCACACTCAGCTACCCCAAGATCCAACCCATTATGAACTGCAGAACATTCACATCTATAAATCATTTAAATCACATGAATAAACACACACATACCACCCCTACCAAAATGACATCTTGGTAACATAGTTACCAATTGCTTTACTGTAGAACACCAAGTAATATCATTTGGTGCCTAACACTTTACCTTGCACTACACAGTGACACTGTATGTATCAAGTCTGTGACATGGCAATCTTGTGTTGCTTCTAGGATTCTCCTATGTGCCTTAAAAATTATGGTTAAACTTAGATACGAGAGTGTTGCACTCTATAATTTGGGCAACTTCAGACATGGTGAAGTGGGATATTCCTCAAGAACAGTAATATCAAATTTAATATTCATTCAGGCACAGCAGAGTTAGCCCTGTGTGAAATTGAGCACCACACCATGAAATAAGATGGGGGACAGGAAGTATAACTGCATGCCTTCTTAACCTTGCCACACTACTCACAGAGGGGCAGGCAATATCAGAACTGTACAGAGCACAGCAAATGAAACACCTTCCAACATGGCTTTATCCAGTCAATTAATGGGAACTGTTCTCATTAACCTTTTATCATTCCTTCTCTTCTCTTTGCTGCCTATTCTTAGTCATCTGCTCTCCTGTGGCAGACCAGTCGTGAGAACCCTTAACACACATCCAATTCACACCATACCAGCAACACCACCACACATTCTGCTCCTCCCACTACTTCTTGATTGGCCTGGTAACCTTTCTAGACAACCAATCACTGTATACACTATACTGACACATTCATACACAGCAGTCTGTTCTTGATATTTTTCTTGGACTTTTTCAATACTATGTTTCCTCAAAACATCAGGCTCCAATTAATCATGGATGCTGCCTCATATTCCAGGAGAAAGAAACCCTCAGTTGTAATTAAAACCCACCCCCTCCAGGATGGTTAACATGCTCATGATCCTCTTCAGGATCAAAATACTTTCCTGTATCTTTCCCGCAACCTTCTGCCAGTCCCCCAAATGCTCTCACGTATGTTTCATTATGTCCAACAAGCCCAACAATCCATTTCTTCTACACCTCATCAAACCTGATTCTAGTCCCCATCCTTGAAGGGACCCTAGATCTTATTCCTTTTGCAAGGAAAGAGTCTTCTATGTCAAAATATAACCTAAATATTACAAAGCATGCAAGAGTATAATGAACAACTGCAGCATAGCAGCAGAGGAAAATACACTGATATCACTGTCTCTCAAAGGGGTGTATCAGCACAGTGTAACAGCTCACAACACACAGTCTATTCTAAAGAATGACAAGAAAGAATATAACAATAACATGTACACCACAGGGAGCACAGTCCAAACACTTGCGATTACTCTACAATCTAGCTGATGTCAACTCAATTTACTTCAAGTTTTGCACATATCTGAAGAACAGACTGGGGCCATGTTTAACTAAAATACACCTCTAATGCAACCACAAGGATTTACTAGCCCATTATTGTTTAATGCTTTAATGCTTCCATTGGTATGTAAGCACAAACAATTTATCAAGCTCAGTCTAGTATAAATATATTCCATTTATGATACACAACTAACCTTGCATTCTGAAACACTTTCATCTGTTTCACATGTCTGGTATATTTCATCCACTGCCCTCTGCAAGTTGCCAAACAGGAAAGCCCAGTATCTTGCTTGCAGTTCTAAAATAAAACACAATAATATACAGCTCCATCAAGTAAATTATATCAAGATATGCATCAATACAGTTTAGAGACAAATTGTATATAATGTCACAATAAATCACAAATATAAGACAAAAACAAGAAGTTTACAGAAACAACATCTTAAAAACTTTCACAGTTAATGTCAACACTAAGAGATACAATATTTGAGTCTCAAAGTAATAAAAATTCAGCCTGTGATATTGTGAGTTATGACAACGTGTAGGCAGGTGCAGAGTTACCAACATTCTTCAGAAACTTACTGCCTCAAGAACTTACACACTGAAGACATAGGTAGCATTTTCCTCCAAACAGCTGTTAACTATCTACCAAACTACAGAGTGTCATAACTCAAAAGGCCATAACCCATAACATCATCATCTTCATAGATCAGACACTTCAGTCTGTTCCGCTTCCAAATAAATCTTTAGGAAAAAAGAAGCAGACTCCCCCACAACACTAGTACAACCTTTTTACCATACAGCACCATACTTCATTATACATTTCTTCAAATACAACAATGAAATTCAATATATTAACCAACAAATGCACTCAATATAATACAATAAAAGTTACTTACTTACTTACTTGCTACATGGAGCAGAGTCCTTCTTGAGAAGCTAACTGGTTTTCAGCTAATCAAGAAACTCCCCACATTTTATGGAACCCGAAGGTTCATTACTGCATTCACAAGTGCCCGCCACCTGTCCCTGTCCTGAGCCAGCTTGATCCAGTCCATACATCCACATTCTACTTCCTGAAGATCCATCTTAATATTATCTTCCTGTCTATGCCTGGGTCTCCCATGTGATCTCTTTCCCTCAGGTTTCCTCACGAAAACCCTGTATAAGCCTCTACTCTCCACCACACGCTACATGACCCGCCCATCTCATTCTTCTCGATTTTATCACCCAAACAATATTGGGTGAGGAGTATAGATCATTCAGCTCCTCTTTATACAGGTTCCTCCACTCCCCTGTTACCTTGTCCCTCCTAGGTCCAAATATTCTCCTCAGCACCATATTCTCACACACTCTCAGCCTGCATTCCTCCTTCAATGACAGTGACCAAGTTTTACACCCATACAAAACAATATGCAGAATTATAGTTCAATACTATAAAAAAGAAATCATAAAATAATATTCATGACAAGTATCAAACTCCTACATGTTTTGGCACCGGAGTCTACTAGAACAAAGGAATACAAGTCCAAAACGGTAATCTAAGTATTGATCGTCCTCACTAGTATCATTAACATATTAAAATTCTACAATACATAAAGCTGACAAGCATAAAATTACAATGTTGGTATATTAAAATGATGTAACAGTAAGCCTCTTCAAGTACAAGTTTGCAGCCACTTATATATTTGTCTGGAATACTTAAACAAAAAACAGTCTCGATTTCTGTGATCCCAAGAGACCTTGTCCAGAGGGAGTGTGTGAAATATATACTGTGTCAGGCAATGCAGTGTACTACACCACATATCCTGACACAATATACCAGCACAAACACAACAAACTTCAGAACTAACAACACATCCCTTAGAAGTTAAACTTAATGATTTTGTACAATGGCAAATAATAGTGTATATACTTGTCACTCATCCTGAGGCTTACTGTAGCCTTTCAAATACTTCATTTTGTTCCATTTTATTCAATTATCTTAATGTTTATATCCATTTTTCATGCGTGCACCCAGAATTTTTCACTGGGAGCCTGACATCAATGATGTTTGATTTTAAGAATTATGTTATAAAAGTCATGTTGTAAGTACAACCCTAACATAATACTGTTTGTGACAGTATTTATATACATACAAATAAAACTAGAAGTTCCATGTCTCAGCCACCTAATTTAAATTACAGGGTCTAATCTTATTGTTTTCAATGTCAACTAAGACACCCAAAGTTTTCTATCCTATTTTTAAAAATTCTACTGTACTAGTCATCAGCAGATTTCAATGGCTGATTTAGACTGAAGGGTACAAAATGTAAAAAGTTTGATATCATCTCGTCTATGAAATCTCTATTTTTTTTAATTTTGATTTAGAGGGTGGCTGCAACCCTTCAGCCCCCCCCCCCCCCCCCCCCCCAACAGGATGAATGCTGATATACATACATATATATATATATATAATTCTTGCATATATCACATCATATTTATTCACCTTCCATTAGATCTTTACAGATCTGGAAACAGTTACAATAATACATAATACATAAAAGTGTGCAGTGCATTTGTCATAACACAATTAATAAGTAAAATACAAGTAAGACAGACAAGAAGGTAATAGTAATAATAAGTTAAGTTACACACTAAATAAGATCTTATAGCTATCAATAGTCAAGTAAAAAAAAACAAAGAACCATAATCATTAGGATGCTGATTGATAAAATTCATCTAGACTATAGAACATATGTTCAATAAGGTAACTCTTTAATGTGGATTTGAAAAGCTTAGTATCGTTCGACAAAACTTTAATATTTGATGGTAAGTGATCATATGTCTTACTTCCAGAATACAGTACTGCTTTCTGAACTAATGTTAGGTTTGTAGAAGGTAAATGTAAGTTGCTGTTGAAACGTGTGTTCAAATCATGAATTTCAGAATTGGATTGAAATAGACCTGTATTCTTTTTAACAAAAACAAGTAATGAGAAAATGTATTGAGATGGAAGTGAAAGTATTTGTAACTGTTTGAATAGTTTATGGCATGAATCATGACTACCGGTATTTGCAATGATTCTTATTATTCTTTTTTAATTTTAAAAATGCTGTTGCTATGATGTGAATTACCCCAAAAAATACCATATGACATGACTGAATGTACATAAGAAAATGAGATCATTCTCAATATATCCAGACCGTAAAAGGTTTTATTGACCTAATGGCATAACAAGCCTTATTCAATTTTGATGTTAATGCAGCAATGTGATCTTTCCATGACTGTATTATTGATGATCAAACCTAGAAATTAGTGCTATTGATATTATTAGTCTTTATTGAATTGGGAGCAATTATTTGATTTTTTTTTTTTCATTTTGTTTTTTAGTCAAGAATTGCATAAAGTGTGTTTTATTACAGTTCAGTGTTAAAA
>Ga0123357_10005919_pt1 | contig 14769 bp, 12 predicted proteins | sample TergutEmb28metaG_FD_89873 | JGI IMG/M metagenome (GOLD analysis project Ga0123357, IMG submission 89873) | Embiratermes neotenicus P4 segment gut microbial communities from Petit-Saut dam, French Guiana - Emb289 P4 | ecosystem: Host-associated > Arthropoda: Insects > Digestive system > Gut ...
CAGTATTATGACCTGTACCGGAGGCTGCGGTTACAGTTTTTAGTACTCCTGATGATGGGTGCTGTGACACCTGAAACATGTAGAGTAGCTTTGCAGTAAATAAATATCTGCATACTGTTGCATGTGGTTGGATTTTTATTAACATTCAATATATATGTTTCAGCAACAAGGAAGTTTGCCGCACTGTCAGACATGCCAAATAATCTCTTGTTTTATTTTCCACACAATGCCATTTATTTCAAAATTTTGATCTTATTATGTTCAGATAATACTCATGTTTTTTATAAACCATGTGCTAAAAATTTAAATACCAACCCAGTTGGATAAAGGTTAATCTATCGCATTTTCATCAGAACCCATTTAGGCGTCTTTTCAGGGTTCACGAAAGACCATTCAAGGTACCAGTCACCAGGATGTATGCCATCACATTACTTCATTTTCTGCCATTTGCCTCAATCGACATAGGACTGGAAATTGAGGGCATAAAATCTGAAACCATTATATTACACAAAATTTGAAAGTTGAAAGACTGCAAGAAAATTGCTTTCTTCTTGGATACAATGCCAGTGTTTCACAGCAACATAGTGCCTGCTTCCACCAACATCAGGGTAACGTACAGCATCACATCCCACAAGATGATCTTCAAGGTCACCACCATGAGAACCCCAAATCTTACTCAAAGAAAGTTGATCGCATTGTGGGTGTGGGAATAGGGAGATGAGTGACATATGGATGCCTTTCAGAATTTTCTAATTAAAATATTGTATAATTGACCATTGGGTGAACGAGGAGACAGAGGGTATACAAAATAGTATGGGTGGACACAGGTGCAAAGAGCATGATTACAGAGGACAGAAAATAATGTAGAAGGTTTTGGCATGCAGTGATTCTTCCCAGCAAAGATTAACTGGGATTAAGGCGTGACAATTTCATAACAGTACAAAAATTTAATCATTTACAAGTATCAGTTACAACAGTTCTGATATTGTATCAATTATAAGAATAGGCCCCTCTTTATTACAGTATACATGTGTACAATTGGTCCCTCTTCATTACAGTAATTGAGTGTAAAATTGGTTAAGCACTTTGGTATATCTTCAAGCCACTTTTCAAAACAAATAATTGCTACAACTCTTATACATTTATATATTGTGTACCTTCTTTATAGTCAACTCAAAGCATCTCTAGCTCTAAGATAGTTATATCTACCTAATTTTGTTTCAACAAGATGGGTTTTTGAATTACATATAGGTAATTATGAAAATAAATATGGCATATAAAAATTCTACACCACATTGGTGTAACTGGTATTTGTCATACGCACTGTGGGGAAGATTCTAAAGTTGCAGTCAGGATTATGTACACTAAATAGGACACTTTGTACAATTCCCAGTGTGATAATAGTTTCAGCAGTCGTCAATCACAAAGTTTATGCAGAACTTTCTTCGTTGTTTCATACAGCAGGAACAGTGTTGCAGTTGCTGGAATTGTTCTAACTAATGTAGGCTGTAATCCACTGTAGAGGGCTTGATAGCCTAAAAAAATACAAGAATGTAAAAATGCAAATAAACAAAAAGACAGTTCAGGCATACTCAAAACATGCCTATGATTTTTGGCAGTTTCCTTTCTTTTGCCACCACATATAGCCCAGCATTACTAATGTACAGGATTGTCACATATATATTTCTATGGCAAGTTCTTAAGAACAGGAGGTAAAAAGGGTAGAGTTGTCTCTGTCCCTGTGACAAAGGCATGTATGGGGACCGGAGGTAGAGCTCTAGTCATTCTTTAGCTCAGTGTTAGGTGGAGATGAGTGGTCAATATCACACCCCAGTCACTTTGTCCCCAGGAAAATCCCTCAGTGCCCATTCAATAGGAGGCTGGGTGGGCCCCAAAGGTGGTCAGACTAGGAGGTACTTAACCTGTATTAGCACTTTTTAAAGTCATAAAGTTCTTATGAAATGAAGATGCAAAATGTAACAATGATACAGGAGTGAGCTATGGGTCATGTTGTCAAAGTTTGATGCTGTGCTTGTTCTTCAGTTTTGATTACATGTTCTTTGCTTAAAAATCTTTACCTTCCTGTCTGATTATCTGCACCATAATGGATAAGAGAGTACCGTTGAGACTGGACACTTGTATCCGTGACTTGACAACATCAGCAGGGAAGATTACAATCCAGAACACAATACCACCAACAGCACCAGATATCATTGTGCGCAGTGGACCTGTGGGAGATACCATTTCCAAAATATGTAAAGGATACAACTTTTCATCAAAAACCAATTACATGATATCTTAAAGTGAGAGAACCAACTGTTTGAAAATAATTTTATAAAGATAACACCTCAGAAGGATGTAGTTTAAGGTACAAGGGAGAATCAAAAAGTAAAGGCAAAATACATTTAATGGCTTTAATAGAAGTAACTGTGAGCAATTTTACGTATCATTTTTCTACATGGTCCCCGTGCAACACAATGCATTTGTTATATCGTTCAACCAGTTTCTGTATTCCTGCGGAGAAGAAGGTTTTCGGCTGCTCTTGTGGTCTTGCGTGCGTGATGTTGATGGCCGACCAGAATGACCTTCATCAGTAACATGTGTTCGACCCAATTTAAACCTTTCCACACACTCATAAACCTTTCTTTGACTCATGGTGCTCTGTCCATACTGAGCCAACATATGACAGTGAATTTCCACAGGTTTCGCTACTTCTGCCCAAAGAAACTGCACTATGCCGCGTTGTTCTTCGATGGTGCAATCTTGCAGAGGAGGGTCCATGTTTTCGCCCTCGTTGCTGCCACTTGACTGAACGCAGAGTGCTGTACTGCACATGGCTGAACTCTTCAACAGGCATTGTCAATACTGCGCAATGCGCCAGCTCCTCTCTGTCCTGGTTACTGCGTAATTTAAAATTTGCCTTTACTTTTTGATTCACCCTCGTATTACGCAATGAGAAGCTTCACGATTCATACATGTCATTTGCTGTTGTTTGATATATTATTAGGTCACTTCTGATGCTTTTTGTTTGAATGGATTCTGTAGCACCAATGGCACGATGATTGTGTGAATGAAGAGTAACAGGAGACAACTGGAAAAATGTGACCATCATCTGTACTGTCCCAGCATTTGTTTGGCAGGACGGATGAGAACAATAAAAACCACTGAATTTGAATTAATGACATCCATAATATGCAGCAGGGGTGCTAATTACTCAACTGTAATTATTAGCTTGGATACAGTGGTGAAATGTAGAAGGTAAATAGGTCATAATGTAGTGGGAATGCCATTTGGAGCAATGAGGAGATGGAAGGATAACACTAAATAGGTTATGAAGATGACAGGCCCAGAAATTGGCCTGATCCTGAAGATGTAGGCACTGTGAGCCTTCAAAAGAACTGGGACTTGCCCAGCAACACAGCATCATATCACGGATTTATATCTTCAACTCTTTGTAATGTGATCATGCTCTTTTTGCAGTTTTTTTATTCACATCTTCACACCAAATAGTTCAGAAGATGTGGGACTTTTCTTGATATCTATATAGTCAAAAATTAAAAGGGTTGAAACAACTGCAACAACTCTGGTAGGTGCGTGCTACCTTTTAATTCAGACTTCAGGGTCTACAAATGATTTTAAAGTGCTTACAATATATAATGTTCAACAAGAAGACTTTTTTTAATTAGCAAATTGGGCTTAAATATAAGGAAGAAACTAGTGAAATGCTACATTCAGAGCATAGCTGTGTATGGTGCTGAAACTTGGACACTCCAGAAATTAGATCAGAAATACCTTGATAGTTCTGAAATGTGGTGCTGGAGAAGGATGGAGAGGATAAATTGGACTGTTCGTGTGAAGAATGAAGAACTGTTACAAACAGTCAATGAGGAAAGGAACATCCTAAATACAATAAAATGAAGCAAAGCTAACTGGATTGGGCACATCTTGCATAGGAACTGCCTTATAAAACACAATACTGAAAGATAGAAGGGAAAGGAAGACTAGGAAGAAGGCATAAGCAGCTAGCGGATGACCTTTAGGAAATGAGAAGATACTGGCAACTGAATGAGGAAGTATCGACTTCCTTTGTTTGGAGAACTCACTTTGGAACATGGACTACATGGAGGTGACATTATATACTACCAGTGAGATGGCTAATTTAAGTAGATATGTAGAGGAATGGTGGGACAGCAGTGATTCATAAGAATTACAGCAACTGCATCAGTTGTTACTTAAAAACTCAATGAATGCTTATCTGAACCAGCAACCTAAACCTATAGAGTGACCTGTTCACTTTTACACAAAGATCATACAAGAAATTATAAAGGTTAGGTTACTATTTATCTCAGTAATTAACCAACTTGATGCACAAAATTTTTGTTTTACAATAAGTTTATTTCATGCCTCTACATGTTTTGAGCACGTGCTCGAAACATGTAGAGGGATAAAATAAACTTATTGTAAAACAAAAATTTTGTGCATCAAGTTGGTTAATTACTGAGATGCACGGTCAGCAAAACGTCAAAATTAGGTTACTATGTTCACAAATTTTGAGCATTTCTGAACTCCTGTCTAACAAACAGAAGTTGTTGTCAACTATCAGCTACCCCATACACAGGACTGAATTTAGTAAAATGAGTTTGTTACTACCAAGGATTACAATTATCAACATTTACAGCTTTCTTTCGACATACTGAACTGCACTGGGTTGCCACAATATTCAATTCTGCAAAGTATGACATCTTCCACTTTCATTCAAAACTTGTACATATTTCTGGAACATGGAACTGACAACCCACTCCACAACTATGCTTCTTATAGTTGCAACAAAGTATGCTTTGGCTTGGGACACCTTTCTTATCACAAGTTGAACTAAAATCCCTCCAAATGTCTTATGCCACCAATAACTCCCCCCCCACTCAACATCAGTAGTGCCATTATAATTTCGAAGCAGGAACCATTCCATTCCTATTGAGTATTGAAATGGAGTGTAAATGGAATGCTGAACCTTGAAAGATCTATGGTTTGGAGCAGCAGCTTTGCAGCTCAACATACTGCTGCAGATACATAAAGTTAAGTTTCTGGACTACAAAGTTGGAACTGTGGGAATTGCTACTCCATCGTGTTAAGGTCTTGAGCAATGTAATTAATAGTCTCAATTTCCTCTTCCGAATGATTAAAAAAAAAGATGATTCATTCAGAAATAGACAGTTCTATACCAATTTCATCCTTCGTTTTCCCTGCTGGTGTAAGGAGACCACGAGTGGCTTCATAACCACCAAAAAAGAAAAAGTAGCCTGGCATTTCACGAGCTATTGTTGAGCCTAACCCTCGGAACAAGCCTAGGACTCCTTCCTGCTGTATTATATTCTGCGTGAGTTTCCAAGGTCCAATCTGTAATTGAAATGAAAAATCATTTAGTATTCACAATAAAATATGTACATGTTGCGCCTCCCTTGTCCAGCTTCCTTGGAACCTGCCTGGTGGTGGGTGGATGAAGGAATTTTCCAAACCATGGGTGGTGGTGTATCAGTAACATTTTACATAGGACTTCGGAAAATAAAATGTTAAGTGTTGTACGCAACTGAATAAGTTCATTCATAGCACAAAAAAGTGAAATCTACACCTGCTCTGCATCAGGACTGCTGAATTGTAAAATCTTCCACCGTGATGCCAACTCACTCACCTCAAAATGAACTATGCAATACCGAAAATATTTTTAAAAATATTAAATTCAAAGGCTATGTGAAGTCCAATAAAAAAAGATTAAAAAGAGCAAAATTCTCACATAAACTGATACAAAAATGCATGACTTGATCCATGATGTTTTTTTTTTGTTTGTTTGTTTTTTTTTGTTTTGTTTTGTGATAAAATGTGCCAGACTATGACAGGCACCAGAGCATGGAATTCCACATTAAGGAGGTGTGAACCGTAGTGAGAAGTAAATCTGAAATAAAAATTTGTGACACTGTTGAACTGCTACAATGTGCAAAACTATTCTCAAAGCATTAATGACTTACCCGGAGCCAGTTTCAAGCCATGTCCCACCACCACAACCTGTTTTCTGTAATATCCATTATCTTAACCTTTTGGCGCCGGAATTATTTTTTTTAAATTTTAGCACACACTGCATATAAAATGTGAATAAAACATGAACCAAATATGTTAGAATTATGAAACAAACTGCATTTTGAAGAGAAAAAAAAACGGAGAGTATATATCACGTTTAAAATATTCAGCACCTATATTTGTTGAATAAATATATAAATTGCAAAGTTTGGAGGTTAGCCGTGCGGTACAACCACTATAGGAGTCGTTAGGCGTCAAAGCGTTAATATTATCCTACAATCTCCTTAATGTTATAAGGTTCCCCACCACGGTTACTCTGCATTTTTCTCCCCCATCCTAGCCACATTCATAGCCCATTGTAGCCACCCAGACTGCACTATCTCAACTATACTAGATGGCCTTAGCTATAAATTATGAACTGCCTCCTGTAATATTTTACTCCAGTCAGGTCCATATATTCTTCAAGCATGTTCTGTCCATGCTGTTCCATTAAAGTAAGGTGTCCAATTCATAGCTGTACAAACTAACTAACAAAATTGTTTTATTTAGCTGTAGATATATATACAGGATAATGTAGTCAGTAGAGCAACTTGCTACAGACCAGATGGTCTCAGGTTTGAACCCCTGTTAGAGAAAGAGATTTTCTCATTTCCATACCAGTTCAGGGGCCCTGAAGCCCACCCAGCTTCCTCTGCAATGGGTACTGGGGCTTTTTCCCAGGGGTAAAGTGGCTTAGGTGTGGCATTCACCACCCACCCACATCTAGAGCCAAAATGAAAGAAATAGTACAGCTATACCTCTTCTTCCTGTCTGTGACTTCATGGCACATTATTGGGTGAACTCTATATATGTAGGGGTGTGTGTATTAAGTTATATTAATTTTATTCATTTATGTATCAACGCACACAATGCACATGATCTTAACATGTTGGAAGGTGAGTGGGATAAGTTTCTCAGTTGAATATAATAAGCATTGCACAGATTCATACATGTATGATTTTGATCATAAGCCTCAGTTCTGTTTTTATAAGTATAAAAATCAAACTGGGCTCAGCATGAAGTGCGCTCTGAAATGAGTAGAAAATACTGACGAATTCACACACACCATTTGATGAGGGCCATTCTTAGTGACAGACTGCGTGTGCACCTCTCTCATGGCCTGCAGGCGGCACTTGATGAGTTCTGTAGGGCAAAGGGTAAATGAAGAAAAGAATGCTGCAAAGAAACCTGCTGATGCATTGGCCAAGGCACTCAAGTCTTCCGCTTTCTGAAAATTAGCAATTTCCATTACTTGGATAGTAAGACTATGTAGAGCTCAATATCATTGTAAATGTACAACATATTCACTGCCAGAAATGTGCACCTGTCTCTCAGCTGAGAATGCTCTTAACGTTACAAATTACAACTCATGTCATGGATGGACATATTTCGTTTTTCTCTAAGATCAAGATATTTGGAAGTGTTATAGACCATCAAACAATGGATCAAGATGTGTGTTAATTTGGAACTATGCATAAACTACGAACGAGAGTTTTCCACATTGAAACTGGTTGTGCCAAGTCCGCATAACCGTGACTCCTCGGCCCATAACTGTAAACTGGCATTTAATCACTACGCATGTCACCAGAGATGATCAGATCATTCTTAATGTGTCAATGTGGGGTCTGGTTGGAGTGTCAGAATATATATATACAAATACCCAAAATAAAAGAGTTCTTCCAGAGAGACAAAGTGTTCCTTGACAGTAGTGAAGATGGGTACAATGCACGAAGTAAATTAACACATTTTGTGTTATTTGTATGTATGGACCTCCTTTTTTGTCAGCATCATCATTGCTTTCTGACATGTTCCGTATGCAGCGAACAATACGGAATTCTCGGCCACGTTAGCAACGACAGCTGGAATTGTTCCGGCATAGAGTCCCTTGCTGATCCCTTCTTTCATTAGAGTCTGTCGAAAGCAGTCAACCATCCCCCGGTACAGATGCGGAAATGTCTGCATCTTCACTTTAATGGTGTCTAAGGGCTGGCCAACATACACTAGTCCCACACCACCTGAAATTGCAAGTGACATATTATAAACTGGACCTGAAATGTCTGTATCCCTACAAATTACAGACGAGTGACTTTTACTGGATATTAAGCAGTAATATGGCAAACTTCCAACACCAGTCTCTTATGTTTATTGGACCGTGCATCATCTTGATAGTTGAGTAAAGAGAGACCAACTTGATGTCACTTGCTTTATTATTTCTTTATTTAATGCTCAACATGTTTCGGATGTATCAACATCCGAAACATGTTGAGCATTAAATAAAGAAATAATAAAGCAAGTGACATCAAGTTGGTCTCTCTTTACTCAACTACCAGTCTCTTAGTTTCACGGGTCCCCTCCCATGACTTCAGAACATGCTCTGTCATTATTAAGGTTGGTGTCTTTGTACTATTCCAGTGTTGTTATAAGTGACTGTGATACAGCGATCCTTTTGGACAGCTGGTAGGTACTGGTTGGTCAAGAAACTCCCTGCTATGATGGAACTTGAATTATCAGTGTGTTCACAAAACTCCCCACTGTTGTACCTTTCCCTGAGTCAGTTTACACCCTCACAACATATTATACTAAGCTAAGTATGAATTGCCTCCCATATGTAGCTAAGGAACAAAGACAGCTCAATTAGAACTGAACAGGAGCATTTGTCTGAAGCTAGTGCGAAGACTCCAAATATGTTGAGCTTTATCTTCACTCTCCAACATGTCTTTATGGCATGGTACTTGGGCAGAGAAAATTGTAATGTTAATTTTGCTTTATCAGTCTACAGCTAGGCCTGCATGGTGATGTATCCATTTCTTGAGAGATCAAAGGTTTCTGCAGCTGTGTTGCTGAAGAAGCAAGTCTTCTGGACTGTTCAGCTGTGTTGTTGGGTAAACAGTTCCTGACATTTCAAACAAAGGTATTGCCTTCATTTGCAGGGTCAAGCACTGTGAAGGTACGGTGGGTTTCACATATTTCTATTGTACAGGTAACACATGTTGTTTCAAGATTATCAACATACCCACAGATCCTGCAGAAAAATCAATTGCTGCATCCTTCATACTACCAGAGCTTCCTTTAGGACTCATATTTCAATTTATATATGATTCTGAAATGGACACAAATCTTAATTAAGGTAATGATGCAATAAAGATCACAGCAAAATATAGGCAAGGCCTCTGATATAGGAAAAGAGAAAATTTTTCTCTGCCACAAACTGAAAACTGTCATTTTTGACCTCTGAAATGTTGCTTATTTTTCTGGTTAATGTACTGATGGCAATGTACATTCATTTCTCATCACAGATCAATACTATCTAGTTTGAATCTCAAGGGCCCTTGGTATCTTTATACATGCTTATGGTGTTTTAAAGCCCTCCATGCACCTGCCAGTTCAAACCACATAATAAACTACCTTTCATATTTTATTGATCTCAGTGTTCATTATTTATTATGCAGCACAGTGGGCATTAAGTTTACATTACATTGTTACATATAATCACTTATCACATAGATATGCAACATATGACTGTTATGAACTGGTTATGAATCGATCCCTCATGAACTAATTGAATAAAGGTACTATATTGAGTCTGGATACCAGGTAATGGATTCAATCACAGTTCAAAATCTCATTATTGGAATACCTGATAATAGGTAGCTTTGTGAAAAATGAAGACTTAAGGTTTCACCATATGTTGAACAGTTATGTTTACTGTCCAGTGAAGAAGCTATAAAATACATGAAGACGGGTGGAAATTAAATGTTGCCAAACAGTACGTAGTTATCAACACTAGTAGTTTTAGCACTCACACTGGTTATATATGCCTGACAACACATTAAACATTAATTAAAATTCAACACTTAGAAACTACACTAAAGGCATAATACATAACCAAACATTTTATAGAAGCACATTCACCCTAGCAGATTTAATGATTCTATCTACATATCGGATAGTCATACTTAAACGACAAAATCGCCGAAGACTCGTTTCTGGCAGTGGGGCTACTCATACCAAGGCTAGAATGGCAGTTGCATGATTGGGATTGTTGTTGCACATTCTACACAACGGTTACCCCACGTTTTACGTCACGCGTGCTGTTACGACGCACGTTTTGCAGGTCACATGGGATATTCGAAGAGGTTAGTTAGGTTGTATTTGGCATTTATATGTGTACTGAGTTTCTACAAGCTCGTGACGGTACGATTGACGTGCAAGATGCAACCCAACAAAACCAATGTACTTACGGGAATTCGTTTGTGCTTGGTAGTAACGTTTCATACCATAACACGCGCTTTACTCTTCTTTTTCTTTCCACTACCATCATTTCATCACTGCTCATCTGTGAGTGGTAAAAAACACGTGGGTCAAGATGTCAACACACACACGTGGTATGAGAGTCAGAGGTGTGAGATGAAAGAGTTGCAGCACAAAATTACACACATCGTCTGTGGAATTATTTTTAGACTGAATAAGCACGATTGCATCATGCTGAGCGCTGACTAATTAGTTCCGTGTGCGAGTTCATGTGCTCAAGTTTGGTACAGATAACCAGCTGAAAGGTGCCGGTTGTCCTCTGCTGAGTCACTGGGAGTCTAAAAACGACCGTGGCAGGAAGATTGTACTCTACTTTTGTTACAGGTTTATCCCACGGTGAAAGAGGATAAGTACTTAGGGCAGTAATTGTTCCTGTAGTTCTAAAATGTCCCATAATCTCCGCGATATTTCGAGTTTCAGCAAAGAAGAAACTGATGCTTTTCTTGCATCTTTCGATACTGTTCTGTCAGATTGTGATGGTGAGTTCCATAATTGTTGCATGTCGTATAGCATAAGCATCAGATTTAATTTAGAGTTTATTCTATGTTACTGCGGTTTAGTAACCCCTTGGGTCGTGCGAGTTATTTCTTCAGCGTTATAAAATTATTTTTGTAGAGGACATCCCGTTGAAAACAATAGTTATTTTTTTTCAGTCAAACACAACAGTATTTTATTAGTTTACTTATGGGCTACATGTTTCGGTCATTAGACCATCATCAGGCCATCTTCACAAGAAGTTTAAAACAGGTTTCATGTAGTGCATATTAAAATCGTTGTGATCTTGTGAAGGATCGCTGTGATTCGTCTTCACTTACCTACTTCGTGGAGCAGGGTCTTTCTTGAGAAGCTAAACGGTTCTTAGTTTGTCAAGAAACTCCTCGCATTTTATGGAACCCGAGTGTGCATTACTGCGTTTACAAGATTTTATCTTCAGTGTAAATTGTAGTTTTTATACACAAGACAGCAACCATGCTGGAAAATATAAATATTTGGATTTAGGTTTAATCGATAAAATCAAATATGAACACGAATCGGTGCAATCGTAATATTCTACTTACAGTTTTTCCGAAGTATTGGGATGGCTCGGCCTATGCGTGTGTGCCGAGCCATTTGTAAAGATGGCCTGACGATGGTCTAATGACCGAAACTTGTAGCCAGTAAGTAAAATAATAAAAAAAAAACTGTTGTGTTTGACTTAAAAAAAGAACTTATTATTGCTTTCAGTTATAAAATTAGGTTTCTCAACTCGTGTATTCTTGTGAAGGATGGCTCTGATCCGTTTTCGCTTACCTACTTAATGGAGCGGTGTCCTTCGTGAGAAGCCAACCGATTCGCTTCTGGTCAAGAAATTTCTCACATTTTATGGAACCCGAATGTTCATTACTGCGTTTACAAGGGCCCGCCGCCTGCCCCTATCCTCAGCCAGATCAATCCAGTCCACACACCCCCATCCCATTTATGAAGGTCCAGCTTAATATTATCCTCCAATTCATGCTTGAGTCTTCCAAGTGGGATGTTTCCCTCAGGTTTCCCCACCAAAACCCTGTTTGTGCATCTCCCTCGTAGTGCTACATGCCCCTCCCATCTCATCCTTCTCAATTTGATCATCAGAATAATATGTGGTGAGCAGTACAGATCATTAAGCTCCTCATTATGTAGTTTTCTCCACTTGCCTTTTATCTTGTCCCTCTTAGACCCAAATATTCTTCTCAGTACCCTGTTCTCCAACACCCTCAGCCTAAATTCTTCCCTCAGTGTGAGAGACCAAGTTTCACAACCATACAAAATAGGAGGCAAAATTATAGTTCTGTATATCTTAATCTTTATATTTTTGGATAGCAAACTGTAAGGCACAACATTCAGCACTGAATGATAGCAAGTATTCACAGTCTTCATTGTGCTTTTAATTTCTTCCTGATTAGAATACTGATCCATTTGGGTTGTTCCCAAAAATTTGAACTGTTCCACCCTTTCAAGGGAACTACAATCAATCTTTATATTTTGGCTGCATCCTGCATTCTGATCTTGAGACATGACCATATACTTTTATCAGCATTTCTAGTCCAACCTCGTTACTAGCTACAGCTTCTGTATTTCTTTTTATAGTATGTACACTTCCTCCCTTTATATTAACATCATCAGCATAAACCAGAAGCTGATGTGTACCATTAAATTTCAAGCCATCCTGGCTTACCTGAACCCTCCTCATGGCATAGTCTAAAGCAAAGTTGAAAAGTTATGGTGATAAAGCATTTCCTTATTTCAAACCATTCTTAATAGGAAACATGTCCAAATGTTTGCCTACCCAGACACTCCTGTAGTTTTTATGCAGACATATTTTTATTAGCCTTACCAGTTTCATGGGGATGTTATGCCATATAAATTACACCTGTAATGCACAGGGCCTGGATAAATATGTTGAACTTACTGGGCAGTGCATGTACCTATTTGCAGAGGAAATGGGAAAGAGTTAACTAAGAGATGTCCACATAGGCACCTGTGTATAGTGGTTTTATGTGCGACATACTGATTTGTAAATGAATTTGAGATCTCAGTCCCTAATTAATGCAGAAGTATGTACATTGATAAACAGTGCCATATATAAAATAATCAATGAAATTCTAACAGCCTTAAATAATAAGCTGATGGTGGGAGGCATTTTTTGTGACTTGGAAAAGGCCTTCGAGTTTATCACCCACAAAATTCTTTTATGGTGTAAAAGGAAAAGCAAAGTTATGGTTTGAATCATGCTTCAGTAACAGGTATCAAAGGACTTCAATCACAATCAATGTCCTCAATCAAAATTACTTTTCTACAGTCCTCAATCAAAATTACTTTTCTAGTCCTCAATTGAAATTACTTTTCTACATGGGAAGAAATAAAACATGGAGTTCTGTAGGGATCAATTTTGGTCCCTTTGTTGTTCCTTTTCTATGTTAACAACTTACCCAAAATTATAAACAACAAATCTATACCAGTATTGTTTGCTGCTGATACTAGCATATTAATCACAAGTCCAAACAAAAATGACTTTCAACTTAAAATAACTACTGCTTTTAATTTCATAAATGAATGGCTAAACACAAACTTACTCTCCAGAAATTTTAATAAAACTCATTACGTACAATTTACAACAAAAAGTAAGCCCAAATTTCGTATTAAAATTACTTACAATAATAAACAAATCTCAACAATATCCAGCATCAGATTTCTTGGAATCTATATTAATGATACAATAAACTGGAAATACCATATTGACTACATTCTCCCAAAATTAAGTGCGGTCTGTTATGCAATTAGAATTATTAAACCATACGTGTCTCTGGAGACCCTGAAAATAGTATACTACTCTAATTTTAATTCAATTATAAAGTACATTCTACCATTTTGGGGTACCTCGCCCCACAGTAAAAAAAAATTTTGGGATGCAAAAGAGGATATTTAGAATTATGAGGGGCTGTAGGAAGGAGGTCTCATGTAGAAATTTGTTTAGGAAATTGAAAATATTACCTTTGATGTCTCAATACATACTTTCCCTTATGATGTTTATTATAAAGACCAATAACCAATTTACAGTAAATTCAGAGATTCATAACATTGAAACTAGACAGCATACAAACCTTCATCAGCCTACATCGAACCTGACAGGATATCAACAGGGAATCTACTACTTCGGAGTAAGGGTCTACAATAATCTCCGTTCACACATTAAACATTTGTCAGATGACACTAAGAATTTTGAGTTACAATTGAAAACGTTTTTGTACCTACACTCCTTCTGTTCATTGGAGGAGTATTTCCAATATTAAATAAACTCATAAACTGGTAATTATCAACATTTCAAAGAGAGAAACGATAATTAGATACATTACCAAGTATTTTTGTGTTTTGTAATCACCGTTTCCGTAGCATTATATCGTATTCTATCAAATGTTTTGTTTTGGACTCCAATTATACATCGTTTTACTCATTTCACTAAACCACTGTGATGTGTTCCCATTAAACTCCACTGTTTCTAGCATTGGGATATATGATTGTTTTTAGAGACATTTCAATATGGGTAATTTTGGACTGTTTGGCATGTGCTATGCAGTTTGTAAAACTGTTATACTGTTTTCTACTCTAGTATTTCATTTTAAATTTGTACCTCATACTATTACTATAATATATTTAAATTTTATTGTATGCATGCTTATATATTTCTAGCATTTGCATATGTCTTACTATTATGTATACAGGGTGTCCCAGGAGGAATGTGCCAGATTTCGGGAGAGTGTTCCTTAGGTCAAACTATACTGATATAACCCAAAACACCTATATCCAAAGTTGAACGGTTACGGAGATAATGGC
>Ga0123357_10005920_pt1 | contig 14767 bp, 12 predicted proteins | sample TergutEmb28metaG_FD_89873 | JGI IMG/M metagenome (GOLD analysis project Ga0123357, IMG submission 89873) | Embiratermes neotenicus P4 segment gut microbial communities from Petit-Saut dam, French Guiana - Emb289 P4 | ecosystem: Host-associated > Arthropoda: Insects > Digestive system > Gut ...
GCACAGGTGGCAGTATTGTTTTCTTATTGACGCACAATATATGTTACTGTCTGTGTTGTTATTCGGTCTTGTAACTTTAACACGTAACAAACCACGTAACCCATCCCCGCTTGCCCCATCAAGGCCGGCCCGAATCGCCTAGACGCCCGACGACAGCCAGTAGCAATTACGGGTGTGCGAGCCCGCGATTGACTGCTTATGCACTGTCCCAGTGCGGGCACCGACGCGCGGGCTCAGGCCTTCCAAACTAATGCAGTCAAACCTTCCCTGGTCCTCACCCTTATGTCACCCCTTTTCATTTTCAGTTGTTTTGGTCCAAAGTCACGGGGCATTTCTTTGCTCTTGGCTCATACTATCCCGCATTAATTTATTTTACATCTGTCCAAGTCATCAAATAGTCTTGGGGACGGAAAGAAATTGTCCATAAATATTTTGTGTCCTAAGCCTTCAACTCTGCAAGTCACATGTCTAACAGTTGCATGTGTTGCAGTCATGTCGTCAAGTGGTAGAGTGTGAGTCTGTACCCAATTATAATGTCATGTCATATATATACCCTGATTCATCACACAGTGTAAATTTTGATGCCGAAACATTTACTTTTTTTTGGAATGTACTGCCTGAAGATAATCCTGCCCATGAATTTTAAAGTTACCTCGTCCACTCCCAAATGCTCCGAGGGGTTATAGAATTGTCATACATATTCTTTGTCAGGTCTCTGTGAATTGTCTGCAAAATGCAGAAAATGCAGTGTGTGTAAAATCTGTCTCATGTCATAGTCTCGCCTTAAAACGGAAAGTGTAGGTAAGTCTTGACAGGTAGTCGTGTAGTGCGTCTTTCAATTCGTATTCCATCTGCAAAGCTAAGGCAGTGAGAGTCATGTTCAGCAGTGTAATATCGGACGGCGGCTACGTCCGGCTTGTCCATCTCAGTGTTGCTGGTATTATATGTTGGTCTGTTCCACCAGCAGATAAAAAATTTCTGTGAAAAACAACTTCAACACAGACATTGGCAAGCTGTCTTATTTGATGTGTTGAACCTCACTTTTTTCACACCTTTTACTGGACCGACAAAAGGATGAATATTTGTGTTCCTTCCTTGAGGCAGTCCCCATGTTAGTAATCCGCCACTTGTTGCAGCCTGTGGTTTTACTCCTACTGAGGCTTGCTGCTGTTCTTGTTCCTCTTCTTCTTCCTCAAAATTGCCTTCAACATTACTAGCCTCAGCACCTGGTTCTGAGTCTGTGTCAGCAACCAGATTTTCATTGATGGCTTCCTCCTGGAGTTTGATTTTCTTGGTGGCCATTTCTGAACGCCTACAATCGTCTGCCTTATTTAGACTCCTCTCTACAACTGGGCACAGTTGCAGAAACCTAATGCCACGAAGATAAGAGCTTCTTCTACAGTGACAGCAAAACAGATATAAAGGTACGATGTGACTACTGTATAAAATTCCAGCTATTCGAGGGTGCCCAATACATTTTTAGTAGATTGACAGCTGTGTGTTGGTTTTTACTGCCCCACAATCCCTACAGAGTACCCCAGCACAGAAGAGGCATGTCTGTGTTCCCTCCTGCAGCTGTAAACATCACTTTTTGTGGATATCTCCGATTTTTGAGCATTAGTTTTGTCTGAACTATATGGGTACAGTATGCCACTGAAAACATATCTGTTCAACAATTAGTGTTTATTTCATATGCCAGAGTTGATATTTCAACCCACAGTGGACTCCAGTGCAAGCGATAAACAAAGCGGCTTGTGTCTGGAACCGTATTAGTCAGCTGGGACAAATGCGCAGTTGATATGTGTTGACATATAAATCAGGGTTTTTGGAGGGGGTCCATTCTGGCTCCACAAAGAAACCTTGACCTTTATGGGTCCTGCAGCTTAGCAAACCACTGCAGTATATTGGATAGGAGTAACCAAAATTCCTCCAAACTTTGACACATTGTTTGCAACCCCTTATGGGTCGTTTGGCAGTTTAAAGGGCCCACTGCATGACGCCTTTATGAGTTGTTTGGCAGCAAGAGGTAATGTAAATTTATATCCTGTAATGGCCAGCTTACTTATATGAAACTTTTTTTTTTAATGTGAAGTGTAAGTAAATAATATTTTGAATTTTACATGTTTTCCATGATGATGGCCCAGCCTAGCCAAAAGAAGTATGACAGATATTAAATTGATGGTTGTTTCACCATAACACTTTGTGTACAGTTACTGTTCTTTATGTTATATAGATGTGCAGTCATGATGCATCATTATAAGATTTGCTTAATTAGTCTTCTAGATTATGATGCTTGCTGTCATAACCTGGGTAGCAATACTATGAATCTTTACTGTTGTGGAAACCTCAAATCATACAGACTAGAAGAAGAGAAGAAAGCAGAGGTATAAGAGTTCAAGTAGCTGACTGCACAAGTGGAAAGGAAACACTCAATTGTTATTATATGTACAGCATCTTAAACAAAATGGAGAAGATATGTGTTTGGTGTAAAATCCACAACACAGTGTCAATAAAGTGTTATAATTCTTTAATTTTCAGTGCCTCATTGTGAAAAGAGAAACAGCAGTAGTATATCAATCTCAGATAAAAATATTGTGGCCTTTTCTGAGGAGTACCCTGTTCTGAACAATGACTAAGAAACAAATTCCACTTATAATATGTTTGAATAGAAACAGTAAAACATGTACAATAAAACGATTATACTTTTCTACTGAAGAACAGAAAACCAGTGACTCACAATGTTCTTCAAAAGGACCGTAAATGTGGGAGGTGCACATTTATACAACCCATCTGGTTTAATGCCCCTCCCAATACTAATAACCCAGTGGAAGTTGTAAAATACTGCAAGTTAACAGACCATCTGGTGATAAGTTGAAACTGCAGCTTGAGATGTCTGATTTCAAAAGTAATTTGTGTTAAAGCCATCAGATAGCAATTAAGGGGATCAGAGTTTTGCCTTACAGCAATTACATCTGGAAGAGGGACAGAGCAACAGTCATTAGAATGTTGTGATGATAGTCTTTGATATTTCGCAGCTCTGTTAGGATCGTTGTGTCTTAACATACAGTGCAGAGTGGTAAACTGATTTTGGAGACTTTATACTTACAGCAGAAACTTAATGTTGTCATTAGCATTACTGCTAAGTATGACAGGTCTTAATAGACGACATCAGGCAAAAACCGCTGTTAAATTCATGGGACTTAAATATGTAGGTTTATTTACAAAAATTCCAACATGCAACAAGAGGAGAAAGTGACAAATACACTTTACCCTATTATTCATTACAGTAGTTAAACTGATTTACCAAACAGATGGCATGGATTTCTTTCCTGTCAATAGTGATTTAACCAATGGTTCTCTGCCTCCCACTTTCGATAGAAGGCTTATCAACAGATGATCTGCAGGGTGAGTCACACAGCAAGTTGTTTTAACAAGAGTTGAGTACTGAAAAATAAAAAGTGATACTTTAGAACTTGATAAAATCTGTCATTCCAAATGCACACAAATCCACCCATTTCAAAACTGAATCATGCATCCTGCTTGGATGTACCAACAGGAATATCAAGACAGTCGTCGTTTTTCCCACACATGTCTTGGAGTTTATAAAGTTTGAATGCAACTTCATTTAATGTGGTTTTATTAGTTATGTGCATCTTACTTTTTATATGTGAATTTTCAGTTTGTAAGAAGATGTTTTAATTTCTAGCATTATTCTGGCAGTCATTCCTCTAATATGCAAGACTGACGACATATGGCTGAAGCAGTTGCATAAAATGCTAATGTTCTTTTTTTCCCTTTCTTTCTTAAACTCTTCCTTTGTTCTTGATATAACTGTCAAAAAAGGATGGTGCTGTGATTTCAAATATATTAAAGATCCCTTTGATTTCTTGCAGTACTTAGAAATTTGTGTACTTTCAAACTTTTTGGTGCTGAAGAAAGTGCAGCAGGTATTCAGGGTCCACAGGAAATGATCCATCATACATATATTTGTCAACAAGTGGAGAAAGCAAGCCATCATTATTACTGTACTTCAATTTTCATATTGGACATTATCCACTGTCTAGGTTTACAATAAAAGCTATATTTTGAAGTTGGCTCTGCTTCAGGTAACAAGGGGGGCTTCTAATGTGACTGGTCCATTAGACTCATAATTTCAGCCCCTCAACTTGTCCTAATTGACCAATCTAATTCCTAAAGCAGGATGCAGAAACAGCTTCTGAAACATGTTTTTTATTATAACAATGCACAACATGAAGAATGAAAACCTATTATGCCCCTATATCAAAATATTCATAAATACAGTACAGTATTGTGACCATCAGAAATTCAGCACATTAATATGTCAACACTCTTCTTCCTGTTATTTATAAATAAATGAAGTACAATTTCTAATGGCTACTCTGAGTAGTAAGTCTTGTTCTCTATAAACAAAGCATCTCAAAAGAAAACATACACATGAGGTTTTGGGTCTTTACAGCACTGAAGATTCTTACTGTAATCTTTGTAATTTGGGATGAAAATAATGCATCGATTTTCAGGGTGCTGAACAGCAAGTATGTTCTTCAAAATATTGGTAACCATCTACCACATTTTATAATGTTATACCACTCTGCCTTCAGTGCAAATGGGATAAACTATTTTACTGTAGCCAAAACGATTAAGTCTTGCCGCAGCAACAGTGAAGCCATTCATCATGACAAGATGATCTGATGTCGGTAACATCCCTTATTCGGAATGATACAGTTTTGTACACCTCATAATGCAACTCATGCATTGCTTAGTGCCTACAGAAACAATACTTAGTTCTGTAGGTAAAGAAATGTGGTTAATTCAAAATAATCTTAAAGAGAGTGGTTCTGCAGGAGAGTCCTACTGTACTGCACACACAACCATATAAGGAACTGAATCTCACTGACAAGAAGACCCAATCAATTTAAGCCCTCTAAATTGGTTCCAGTTACAATGAATGGCAGTGGATCCTTCTCTGGCTTACTGGCCACAATATTAGGTGTTGACACTGCTGTTCTTCTGTAATACACAGTGTCACTTTCCCCATTACTTTCCTTTAGTTCAAAAGTCTCAAAAATCAATATTTTCAGATTATTATGTTCTTGAGTGTTTCTCTACAGTGGTCATGGGTTAAAATCTCCTTCAATTTATTCTTTTAATTTGTACAGCTAATAAATTTGGAAGCCTTGAATAATTCTGTCATTATCAGTCACACATGTCCATTCGAATGTTTTCAGTGTAGAATATGCACCACATGATTTCTGTAGTGTGTTCTCACCTAGCCAGCAAGCATTCATTTGATGTACTATGTGTCAAAAATGTCTGTACTAACATTACATTTATGATAAGTGCCATCCTGACACAGACTCTCACCTTAGTCTTGTATGTTAGATACTTTTCAGCAGTTAGCACTAAGAGTAAAACTGTTCACACAACAGTGCACCTGTGTCATAACACTGTGTTAAGTAAAGGTTATTGTTGTGTGTTTTGTAAATCCATTGGCTACTAGTCATTCACACAACACTGGAACTGTGTCAACATTGAAGTAGTGATTTTGTTTTGTGTGTGTGTGTGTGTGTGCACGCACAGGAGATTGTTGAATAACATGTTTTTCTGTTTGAATTTCATGCATATGTGGTTTTACTGTGTTGGAGAAAATGGCACTGTTAATTTCCCACTCCAACCACAACATGCATCTATGACCATATTCATAATCAGGTTTGGTAAGTTAATTATGGACAAGAAAGCTGCTAAAAATACTGTGGTTAATGAAGAAAAAGAAGACAGAACATGTGCCACGTAAGAACAAATATAAATCGCTGGGCTGGTACTCCTAAGACAATTATGATAGACATGTGTGACTGATATTGGCAGCATTATGTCCACCCTCCACAATTCCATTACAGACATGGTTTGCAATGAAAAACAAAACAAAAACACACATGAATGAAAGGAGAAATACAAGAAAACAGTGGCACTGGAAACTTGACAGCCAGCTCCAGGGGTAAACACTCTGCAACTGAGCTGCCATGGATGACATATGAATGCATGTTTGGTCATGAGACAAACTGAAGGTGAAGAACACTAAGAGTAAAACTGTGTGATGAAGAAAGATTGGAGTGTTGACACCTAATATTTTGGACAGGAAGTTGCAGGAGGGTCCACTGCCACACTGCAGAATTTCAACTGACCAGATCCCCACATCTGTGTAGATGCCGCTGTTCATAACAAGGATTGTGAAGGACTCATTAAAATGTCTAAAATGAGTTTTCAATTCTTAACCGTTCTAAGCATCTGAAAGGTCATTGACCTTGAAGTGGCAGGTGATTGAGCTATCATTCTTGGTAATATCAGTGATAGGGAGGAGGATCTACAGTGCCTGCCTGACTCCCCATATCATTAGCCTAGTACATCAGACACACTGAGCTAGAACTACAATACCAAACGTGTCGTTATCTGTAATAAATACAGTCAACTTTTGTTATGACGGATCTTTGGGGGTGTCCTACAAAGTTCCATTATATCCATGGTTCAGTTAAATCACATTTTAAAATAACACTGAAATTATTTCCATTTAAGTTATGAATGTTTTCAGCTTTAATGCAATTTTTAGCACATATCCTAGTGTACTGGTTGGAATTTCAAAGCAATGATCAGTATTCTTTGGAGTTAAATATTCTTACTTTCCCAAAAGGAAATAATATCGTATTTCTTAGATAAAGTTAAAGCAAGGTGGTGGCACTTCATGTTTTTACACCTGTAAAAAGAAAAATTGAAGAGTTGCTGATAAAGGCTACTACTCAAAATGAAAAAAACTTAAATACTCTGTCTTGTTCTGCTACATATTAAATATGAATTTAAGCCAGTGCATGAAGGATGGATTTGTAAAGTTTCATAACACAGACCACCTGCTACTTCCACATGTTCCAAAATTAAAGAAAATTCCACTAGTTGAAGCATCACAGCAAAACAAACTGACACAAGGCTATTTTTCTTTATGTTCTTGAACCCTTTATGTAAGTCACTGCAGCACCATGCACTAAGATGCCCAAATGCTCCCCTCCTTTACGCACCCAAACGTACCTCTCAAAATTTTTAAATATTTGCACCTGGTCAATGGTGCCAAAGTTCCTGTATATATGACAGACTGGTGTAAGCAAGGTAGTTACTGCGATAAAGCACAAGGAAATGGCTGGGGAATGAGAAAATATCCGTTTCTATATAACTACGATATAAACCCATTTTCTTAAATTCCTGCCACTTATAAACCCAACCTCCTCTTCAAACAGCATTAAGTAGCCTTTGATGACATCTTGTTGAAGCATAGGAAGAATCATTCTGTAACAATATATACTGTTCAGTTGGTCAGAAAGTGTTCATTTAATACTTATACCGTGCCTAAATACAGCAACTTTCAGTCAGATAATGAACACAGGTAGCAATGCTACCTGCACTGAAAACATCAAATGTTGTTGAGTAAAGAGAAACCAACTTGATGCCACTTATTTTATTATATATTCAATACTCATTGAATGCTCAACATGTTTCGGCCGTTAATACAACCATCCTCAGGAGCCTGCGACTAACTAGTTGTTACTTCATAGGTGGTAAAATAAGTGGCATCAAGTTGGTTTCTCTTTACTCAACGATAAAAATGATGCACGGTCCCATAAACATAAGATCAAATGTTGTGTATTACTGAAAACAAAAATATTTTTCCTAGTAAAGAATTTTGCTCTGTCTATAATAATTTTGAATGCTCCTATTTCAAATTACAAATAACTAAAAAATCATATGTTCAGGTGACTGCAGTAATTTAAATCCCCTATGTTTTAGTCCTCTATGATTTGAATTTATGTGTTTTGCAACCTTTTTAAAACCTCCAATGTGACAGCATTCCTGTAACATGGAAGTACACACATAATGAAATAACAGTAAGGTACATCTCTCCATGATACTTCATACTTGTTTTATCATTACCCTTAAAGTTATTATTACAGGGAATAGAAGTGCATATGTTAAGATGTCTGCAAATTGGCGATTGCGAATTTTTTTAAATAAAAAGTTCAAAACAGAGTTTGTATTCTACCTGTGCAGAATGCCTATACTCATTATGCTCCATGTTAATGTTTATGCATAACTTCAATAGTAAGTACAGGTCTTGCTACAGATCCACATACAACATAGAATAGAACAAATTAAATTAAATTACAGGGGCTTTGCACACTCACGTTTAAATGTATGCTGTTGTGGAGTATTTTGTTACAGGTTTCACAGCAGAACTATTAGATTTCTTTGTGCTGCTCTCTTTCTTCAGCCATGAATATTCATCTCGTAGTCTGCTAAGACGGGCACATGGGTTTCCAATTTTCTCTTCATAGCAGTGTTCAGCAAGGGTCAGTAGTATATCCAGTAAGAAAGCTGCATTTTTCTGTATAAACTTGCTCTGCAACATACAGGAATATGGTATCCACATTCAGATTCTCAAGTTTCACAGAATATTTATTTTCTGCAGGCAGATTATCATGCCATAGATTAGATGGTTATGTGCTGGCTTCTCACTTCAGAGGCCTGTATTCAATTTCTGGAACCACCTTTGCAGAACTTGTATATGACATTAGGTCAGGCTTCTCTCTACAATACTTCAATATTAACCTTCCAATCATCACCCAGAGATTCTCCATACTCATTAAAATTACACCAAATAAAAAAGTAAAAAGTTTTTACATGTGATTCAATGCAACATAAAGGATAGTACTGATACACACATTTAGATACATGCACACCTTTAAAACAAAATACTTTTTTTTTTTTCTGTAAAACAATACGGACCAGCATAGAAAGTATTAAAATAAGTAATGAAAAAAGTAAGACTATAACCACACCAGAATTAAGCCTTCAATCATCAACATGGAATAAATTGGACACTGCAGAAGAGCTATGACTTCATCATTAGGAAATTCTATAGAATTATATACCATATTCACCCAAATGCAAGACAACTCTAGTCTAATACGACAACCCCCGAGAAATAGAATGTAAAGAAAATGTATTTTACTATTAGTTTCATATACTTTACACACAAAGCATGTCTCAGATTCTGTCTGCCTTTACCAGTAAGTGTCACTGTCACAGTATCTTCATCTACCTCACACTCACTCCTAAAATTCCAATCCTCTTCAATGTCATTCCACAACATACCATCATCAGTCTCACCCACTGCATTGGATATACAGCACTTCTTCAAACCCTTCATAATCACTTTCGGTGAGAAGCTCTGCCATGCTTTCATGATCCACATTGACTAATAATAAATAATACATTTACATTTCTTGGTAAACTTACCTGAACCCACGAAGATTCACAATTTTCTCCACAGTTGGTGTTAGTGGTGTTAAAGAATTTCAATACATATGTTGTGAATTTTTGTCTCCTGTTTGTGGTCTGATCAGTCTGAGTTCATGGCTGATTGACCCGGTTTCATTTTTCAGTCTTGTAGTTAATTTTTAATTTTTTCAATAGGCATTTTCCTGTTACTACCCTTGGACCAGATCTGTTTTCAGATACATATATTAACAAGTTACTGTTTCCACTGTGCCCAGTGATTAAGAATTACTCAGTCTAAGGGGTTCACCAGGTTAGGTATGTCTTTAACTGAAAACACAGATAGAGCCAGCTTCTGAAACGGTGTGCTTCTTTAAAAAATCAGACAATGGACAAAGACCCAAAAAAATATGATTGTGAAAGTTAACTTCCATCATGTTCTGTTCACTCTTTTGGATTTATTGATGAAGTTGGGACCAATAGGTTGTCCCAAAATACTGATTGGGAATTATCAATCTACACTGTGTAATATCTCAGAAGAGCACAGATATAACATGATTATTTGGCGACACAGGTCTTGGTTTTGCTCCTCATGGTCTGGTTCACAGGGATCCAGTTTGGAGCAGTCCTCTTTGGTGCTTCATACATGAATTCAAGACAAAACCACACATTTAAACACCAAATTTAGGGGAAAAACTTCGTTCTGCATTTGAGTAAATATGGTACTATCACATCCAAATGAGCAAGATGTACCGTACCTCAACCACGTACTTATCGCTGGAAAATGAAGCCTCCACATGCAACATCTGGGCTTTGAACACATCACTAAGCACTTCATCCACTGTATACAGAAGTTCAGGTGTTGCTAGACGAAGGCAGTCCTCTAGGAATGTAAGGTACAGTTTGCTGAAGGCCACAGTGTTGGCTGTTAGCCCCAACCAGCAGTCCCCTATACACACAAGTGACAAACTACAATAAACATGGACAAACACTGTTCAGTGTGACCTCATACTTTTGATCCCAGAATGAACATTTCCCTGTAACTCATGGGACCCATTAGTTTTCCTACATTTCAGGCACTTTAGTTTCGACAAAATATGTGGCACATCCTTTGAATGTCCCATTATTTTGCACAAATTCTCACTGTTGGTCAAGTTTACTTATCAGCCACTGGCTACTCTGATGAAAAAGTAGCCATCTCGCATTTACCATTTTTTATTTTGATGTGAGATTGTGTTTAAGTCAGCTATTATTATTTAATCTACTGAACGAGTCTGCTGTATGACATGCAGTTACTTTATTTGCATACCTGATACAGCATGACAGCAAACAAACTGAAAGTATCACTAATTTTCTTACAAGAAATCTCAGCATATTATGGGACATGATGAACTCACTGGGATTCATTCAGGGCTGCAGAAACTTGCACTGTCAATATCAGCTCTGAATATAATAATGTCAAGAGGCAAATGCAAATCAGTGTATGTGTGTTTGCCAAATAATTTTAATTTGAATCATAATAATGTACATATATTTTTTGGGGGTATTATATGTTGTAAAAATATTAAGAGATTGCTTAGTAATTTATATGTTATTAAGCTTATCATGTATGCATTTCCTAAAATTTACACCACTGTTCATTAGTCTCCAAACAAGTGTATACAAGAGGTAACTTGAATGTAACTGCAGTGGAACTTTTTCTGCACTGCCTAAATTGTAAAGACATTACAACTAACAAGAAATATTAAAGAACACAGTTCAAATCATTCAGAATTCATGTGTCTGAAACCAATGTAGATTTCAAAACAGGACCTTGTATATAGACTAATCAGAGACTGTTAATAAAATACGCCAACCTGTAACATAAGTGTGTATATTTGCTATGCCAATGTCACTCATCTCTTGCAGGAACTTTGTTAAGCCAGCTTTGCTCTGTAGATTCATGGGGTGCCACCTGTCCTCTGCTGCCCGAAGCTTGACCGCATCTATCAGTTTCTCACGTGCATCATGCAATGTTCGCGTCAAGGGAGTGCGGAGCAAACCATCCAGTTGGTACCGCAAATCCACCCCAAGCTCACACAGCTGCCACATACAAGAAAACAATGTGGCTGTCCCATGTTGGAAACAGAATTAAACAGACATTATAAAAAACGGCCACAAAGCAAAGAACCAACCAGAAAATTTAAAATGAATAGTGATAAATGCCATGGTAGTATACTCTTCAGTTTGTCTGTAAAAAATTAACAGTAAAAATCATGAATGATGAACTAGCTCTATCTAAGGGGTCAAACTGAGCTGGAACACATACTGATGACAGAAACAGTTCTAGTTATTGGAATATTGTGTTAAAAACCAAGCACGATGGTTGATGTCCCAGATAATAGTCATGTTTATTGTAAAAGGTCATCACAAGACACAATGAGACTAGTTTTACAATTTAGGTTTAGAATTGCTTTCACGTTCATATTTTTTCATTACTAATTTTACTCATATTTCCAATGATTTATGGTGGCTCAACTTCTTTAATCATACACTTTTACAACAAGAGTGTGTTTCAATATCTTCCTTCTGATATATATCAATAAATTTGAAACATTTCATTATGTGAGCCACTAATGTTTATACCTCTTCATATATAAACTCACAAACTTGCTTTTATGTTCTGTGGAAATTCAAAATATAGTGAATATATATGCAACACACCTGGTCACACTGACTCCTTACACAAGTCACACACTCAGCCAACATCGTAATGGATGACTGAGGCATGAAAACTTGTTTGATGAGATGAGAAGTCAGGTGTGTTAGCTCTGAGCCTGCCCACACCACAAATGCTGCAATTACAGACATGTAAATTAAAAACACTCATATTAACCATGAAAACTTAATGAAGTACTGGGCGTAACGTGCTGTGTGGGAACGTCAATGAGAAGCAATACAGTCCACACTTGACCATAATGTGTCTCACCTGCAATTTTTCTATCATCTCTAGCATTTTATTTTGGGCTATCCTTCAAAGCTGGCAAAGGTGGCACGAGGCAGCTGTTTACTATCAACATGAGTGTTTCTATCCTTGTAATCAATAAAATGGATGGTTGCAACAGATGACATGCAGATTGAAATGGCCTTTCCACGTGTGGCACGGAATCATTTAAATGCCCCCTTTTGGGGACATTTAAATGACTTAAGAAGTCCAGAGCTCACTGATGTAACATGATGAGACATTCACTCAATAGTTACCGTGTCTACATAGGTATTTCTCCCAAAATAAATTCTGACATACATAAAACTTTTGTACCATTAGCAGGCAACCTGATGTCATGTAACTCAGTTCCATCCTTCCAGCAGTTTGGGTGACAATCATGCAGACTTCTTGGAAACGAAAGAGAAAAGAGTATTGGTAGTATAGGGTCATGAGGTTTTGTACGATAATTATCTCTGAAGAACAAGAATTTTCTGTTACGGTAATTTTTATGAGAAGATAAATCTGAGACCCTTCTGAATGGAACATAATTTGTATTTGACTTGATGGCAATAACCAATGCACTACTACACCTAAGCACCTCTGGTACTGTGATTTTGCTTACCAAGTTTTAGATACTGTAAAAAAGGAACACAAAAATCTTCACATCATTTTAAACATCTGTCTTACAATATTCAGGAAGAAGTACTTAATAAATAAAGCAACAAAATGTCCTTACAAAATTTTTTGTCTTACAAAACACCAATATCCAATCAATGACAAACATTACTGCACAAAATTGATACCTGAAGCACAGCTGGGGGAATGTGGTAAGAATGCACGCAGGAACTCTCGAGTCATGTCTGTCAGGTTGGAGAAGAAAATGCCTCCAATTTGCCGCATGTATAGAACAGTAGCACCTTCCCTCTTGACACGTTTCAATTGTGTCTTCAGAATGCAGCTGCAGAGTTTCAAGAACAAGTCACATGCCTGTGAAGTCACAGAGAATATAACCATCATCCTACTAAGGAACAGATCTGTCAACATGCGGTTTCCACTACTAATAAATTCTGGGCTACTGCATACATCTCATGATGATTCACATCACCATCTGCCTACCAGAGAATACTTCAATGACACCTGTGTTTTAGAAATACTGGTTTCCAAATAAATAAACAAATTTCATATTCACCAGACATAACGGACACACATAAATAAAGGATGTGAGCAAGATTCAAGCTAGCAAAAACACCAAAAATATGAAAACAGTAGCAGAAGATTGTTTGACCAGCTAGCAGTTACACTCATTCACTCTCCGTAACACCTACAAAACAAGATGGAAATGCAAGCACAAAAGTAAATAACCATGAAGAAACAAACACACATTTATCTACTCTACACCTCAGCTACCTGTTGGAAGTTCCTCACTTTGACTGTAAAACTTTCAGTCCATCCTCCCACTTTTATAGTTCCTAAACAAACTACAAATACAGATATATAAATCGGTAATACAATTATTTTATTCATGAATTTGCATGGTTATGTAAACTGACCTCTGACTATTAGAACATAAAATAAAATGTAACTGAAACTGCAAAAGGAAAATGCAGTGCATGAAGAAAAATATATAAAACACACACGCTGCTGGTTAGTAAAATCAACAATGCTATCAGCTGACATGTACATAACATGGGGAAATAAATGCATATAAAACATAGGTGCAAAATTCTCCTAAATCTAAAAACTTGAAACAAGTGGCAGGAAAACACTACAAAGAGCACTCAAGAAAGCAAGACTACGGTGATAGCAGATACTCTGTGGATTGATTTTTTAATTATAAAAAATAGGCAATTCAATTAAAACTCATGTCACAGCACCAGTACCAACCTGTGTTGAGCGACCCAACTGATTAAGCAAGCGCACAGCTCTTCTGGCAGCTGGTAGGCCTCCTTGTAACGACTTGTCAGGAGAAACCTCCAACTCCTTCATCAGAACTTCAGTTAGAGCCTTCACACGAGCTTCCACCTTGCGCCTACACAAAACCTCAAATTTGAAATCTTTCAGTGAATGCAAGGTAAGGTATCTTGCATACATATCACAGAAACATGTATTATTTTAATTCTGAAACACTAGCATATATAAATTTCACACATTCATGTCTCAAAAACCACAGAATTTGTAAAATCATATTGTCTTCTTACAAACTCTTTGAAATAAGGTCACAATCACAGTCAAAAAAGCAGAAAGATCTGGAAACTAATGTTGCCATTCAGCTCAGAATCTTTCATACTGTCTGTATTCCAAAACCTTTGAGATTAAAACATATATAACTACAAGTTTATCCATTCTTTATTATCTGTGGATGTAAAACTTGTTCTCTGAGCATAAAAGAACATGCGTGAACAAAGTGTTGAGGAGACTAGGTGGAAGTGAAATGAAATAACATATTCCCCTTTCTTTACCTTCGCCCAC